>Ga0209698_10003624_pt1 | contig 17087 bp, 15 predicted proteins | sample LitLauG_LLR_2012_FD_187203 | JGI IMG/M metagenome (GOLD analysis project Ga0209698, IMG submission 187203) | Freshwater sediment microbial communities from Pennsylvania, USA - Little Laurel Run_MetaG_LLR_2012 (SPAdes) (version 2) | ecosystem: Environmental > Aquatic > Freshwater > Creek >...
CCCATGCCCCTCCCACCGCTCGACCAGCGAGTCTTCCATGCCGTGGCGCGCCACGTCCTGCTGGCGGTGACCGGTCGTGGGCCGGTGCCCATCGGAGCGAGCGGGATCGCGGATATTCCGCTGTCGCCGGCACCCGGCCCTCGTAGCCTGGCGCCATGCGGTTGTTGCGGCGAGGACCCTTCCTCCTCCTCTTCGCCGGCACCGGGCTCAACGCGATCGGCAGCTGGGCGACCATCGTCGCCCTCTGGGGCTACGCCACGGCGCACTTCCATGCGGGTCCGGAGCAGGTCGCGCTGCTCGGCCTGGCCTGGTCGCTCCCCGGCGGGGTGCTGAGTGCCATCAGCGGTCTGCCCATCGACCGCTTCGGGCCCAAGGCGGTGCTCATCGCCTCCGACCTCATCGGGGTGGTGACGGCGTTGGCCATGGCCCTCGCCGGCAGCTTCGGTGCGCTCGCCGCGCTCGCACTGGTGAGCGGCCTGGTCGAGGCCTTTGGCCGCCCGGCGGCGCTCGCCCTCCCCGCCCGGCTCGCCGACGACGAGGACCTCCTGGCGGCCAACGCGCTGCTCGGAGCGGCCGAGCGCTCGGCGATCGTGTTCGGCCCCCTCGTCGCCGCGCTCGCCATAGGGGTGTGGGGGATACGGGCGCCGTTCCTCCTCGACGCGGCCACCTTCGTCGTCGGCGCGCTCGCCCTCGTGCCGGTGCGACTCCGCCCGCTCCTCACCGCCGCGGGCCCCCGCACCCGCCTCGACCTGCTCGGCGGCGTGCGGGTCGTCCGCCGGGTGCCGGCGTTGCGCTGGACGCTGGTGCTGAGCGCCATCGCCTTCAGCTCCTGGGCTGCGTTCTTCGTGTTGGAGCCGCTCTACGTCCGCGACGTGCTGCACCGCTCACCGGCGATGCTCGGGGTGTTTCAGGCCGCGTTCGGCGTGGGCCTGGTGTCCACCACGCTCTTTCTGCCCCGCATCGGCGACCGCGTGGCCCGCGTCGGGGTGGTGGCCCTGTCGGTGGCGTGCTCGGGGGTCGCCGCCGCGGCGTACGTCGCGACGCGATCGCCGGTGATCGCCGCGGCGGCCGTGTTCCTCTGGGGGGTCGACGTGGCGTTCTTCGACGCACCGTCCCACACGCTCGTGCAGCGCGCCTCGCCCGTCGAAGCGCACGGCCGGGTCCTCGCGCTGCTCGGGGCGATCGACTCGTGGTCCGCGCTGGCCGTGATGCCGCTCTGCGGTCTGGTCGTGGCCGGCCTCGGCGTGCGCGCCACCGGCGCGTTGGTGGGTCTGCTCACCGCGTCGTGCGGACTGGCCGCGCTCGTCGCCACCCGCACGCGTCGCCGGGCCGGAGCGCTCGACGTCGCCGCCGCCTGAGATCACCCGTCGGCGCCGGGTCGGGGGCCGTGGTGCACCAGCCGGTATGGTTCTGGGCCGTTGCGCACGGTCGGGAGCGGTCCCGGTCGCGGACGGGGGTGGCGCGGTGAGCGACTACGAGTGCCTGCTGTACGAGGAAGCCGACGGGGTGGCGACGATCACCCTCAACCGGCCGGACAAGCTCAACGCCTTCAGTCCGACCCAGATCGCGGAGGTCGAGGACGTGTGGCGCAAGCTGCGCATGAACGACGACGTCCGGGTGGCGGTCATCACCGGCGCCGGCGATCGGGCGTTCAGCACGGGTGTGGACCTGAGCCACCGCTTCCCCCAGCCGTCGTCCAAGGTGATGATCAACGACGACATGTACCGCATCGGTCCCAAGACCAACGACCTGTGGAAGCCGGTCATCGCCGCGGTCAACGGCATGGCGTGCGGCGGTGCGTTCTACATCCTCGGTGAGGTCGAGTTCATCGTCGCCGCGGAGACCGCCACGTTCTTCGACCCCCATGTGACGCACGGGATGCCGTCGGTCTACGAGTCGATGCTGATGCTCCAGCGCATGCCGATCGGCGAGATCATGCGGCTGTCCCTGCTCGGGCGGCACGAGCGGATGTCCGCCGCTCGCGCCCACCAGATCGGCCTGGTGCAGGAGGTCGTGGCCCCCGACCAGCTCATGGACGTGGCCCGGGGCCTGGCGGAGCTGGTCGCCGGCACGCCTGATCAGCTGGCCGTCGAGGTGACGGTGAAGGCGATCTGGACGGCGCAGTACATGGGGATCCACCAGGCCCTCTCCCAGGCGCCGACCCTCGTCAACCTCGTCGACGGCACCACGGCGGTCGGCGAGCGCGCCGATGCGCTGCGCCGCCAGAAGATCACCCCCCGGATCCGCTGACCCGTCCGGACCGGACCACCAGGAGCCGCGCATGCAGATCGGTCTCAACCTCCCCGTGGTGCACCCCGACACCACGCCGGGTCTCCTGCGGGACATCTCCCGCCGGGCGGAGGACCTGGGCTTCGCCGAGCTGTGGCTCGGCGAGCACGTCGTGCTCTTCGACGACCTGGTGGACGCCTACCCCGGCTCCGACGACGGCGACATGGCCTTCCCGACGACCCTGCCGATCCCCGACCCGCTGGTGGGTCACACGTTCGTGGCCGCGTGCACCGAGCGGGTCCGGCTCGGCACCGGGGTGCTGCTGCTGCCCCAGCGCAACCCGGTCTACACCGCCAAGCACGTCGCCACGCTGGACTGGTGCTCGGGTGGCCGCCTCGACCTCGGGATCGGCATCGGGTGGAGCAGCCAGGAGTTCGCCGCCCTCGGTGTGCCCTTCGAGGCCCGCGGCGCGCGCTGCGACGAGTACGTCGAGGTCATGAAGACCCTGTGGTGCGACGAGGTGTCGAGCCACGAGGGCCCGATGTACACGCTCGCCGCCTGCCGCCAGTACCCCAAGCCGGTCCAGGAGCCGCACCCACCGCTGTGGTTCGGCGGGTGGAGCGACGCGGCGATGGCGCGGGTGGCCCGCCTCGGATCCGGCTGGTACGGCTTCGACCTGCTCCCCGACGCCATTGCCGAGCGCCTCGGGTACCTGGGCCGGCTGCTCGAGGAGTCCGGGCGTTCGATGGCCGAGATCAGCGTGGCGTCCGGCGCCATGCTGCGGGCGCCCAAGGCCCGAAGGGACCTGGCCGCCTACGAGGCGGTCGGCGTGCAGCAGTTCGTGTTCAGCCTGTCGAGCGCGAGGACCGAGGACATGGCCGACGAGTTGGTGGCCTTGGCGCGCCAGTTCGTCGATCCGGCCGAGGCAGCCTGAGGTGGAGCTGCGCCTCCTCGGCCGCAGCGGCGTGCGGGTCAGCCGCTACTGCCTGGGCGCGATGGCCTTTGGCGCGCTGGGCAACCGCGACCACGCCGACTGCGTGCGGATCATCCACGCCGCTCTCGACGCGGGCATCAACACCGTCGACACCGCCGACGTGTACTCGCGGGGCGAGTCGGAGGAGATCGTCGGCGAGGCGCTGCGGGGCCGGCGCGACGCGGTCGTGCTCGCCACCAAGTGCTTCTGGCCCATGGGCGACGGCCCCAACCAGCGGGGCCTGTCCCGGCGATGGATCACGACCGCGGTCCAGGCCAGCCTGCGCCGGCTCGGCACCGACTGGATCGACATCCTCTACCTCCACAAGCCCGATCCCGACACCAACCTCGCCGAGTCCCTCGGGGCGTTGGACGATCTGGTGCGGCAGGGGACCGTCCGGATGATCGGCACGTCGACCCTGCCGGCCGAGCAGATCGTGGAGGCGCACTGGACGGCTGCCTCCCGCCGGTTGGAGGCCCCGGTGGTCGAGCAGCCGGCGTACTCGCTGTTCGCGCGCGGCGCCGAGCGCGACGTCCTGCCCACCTGTGTCCGCTACGGGATGGGGGCGATGGTGTTCTCCCCGCTCAACGGCGGGTGGTTGACGGGCAAGTACCGGGCCGGCGTCCCGGCGGAGCCGGGATCGCGGGCGACGCGGTGGACGACGGATCACTCCGTGCAGCCCGACAGCCCGGTGGCGCCGACCAAGGCGGCGCTGGTGGACGCGCTGTCGGCGGTTGCCGTGGATGCCGGGTGCGGTCTGGCGGAGCTCGCGATGGCGTTCGTGCTGGAGCACCCGGCGGTGAGCTCGGCGATCATCGGGCCGCGCACGATGGGCCAGCTGGAGCAGTTGCTCGCCGGCGAGGCGCTCCGCCTCGACGACGAGGTGCTCGACCGCGTCGACGGGATCGTGGCTCCGGGCTCCGACGTCGATCCCGCCGACCGCTGGTACCGCCCGACGGCGCTGGTCGCCTCGGCCCGTCGGCGGCCGCGCTAACCGGGCCACGGGGACCGCTCTGTTGATCGCCGCGCCTCAGGTTGGTCGCAGCCGGTGGACGCTCCCGTCACCGTCGCTGGCGACCAGCACCCCACCCATGCCGTCGGCGCAGACCGACGGCCGACCGGCGCGCAGCGCTTCACCGTGCACCGGACCCCCGAACGCGAAGTGCCGTCCGACGATCTGGCGACCCGACCCGTCAGCGTCGAGGCGCCAGATCCGCCCGGTACCCGCTTCGGCGACGAACACCGCTCCTGCCGAGACGGCCACGCCCGTCGGATCGGCGAAGCCGTCCCAGAGCTGGCGATGGGCTGCTCCGACGAGGGCCACCTGTCCACGTGCTCGATCGCAGGCCGCGACGACGTTGCCGTCGCCGGCGAGGGCGGTGACGGTCTCCAGATCCGTCTCGGCGACGGGGCCACCGAACCGCCCGCCGTCGATCCGCCGCACCTCGCCGCCCGGCCGAGCGGCGATCGGCGCCGGGTCCCCGCCGGGTCGCGAGCGCGACGTCCCCAGCGCGTCGACCCGCCAACCGCCGGTGGCGACGGCGACGAAGGCTCCATCGCCCTCCCGGCGCCAGAGCTCGCCGTCGCTGGTGAGCACGGTGGTGCCGGAGCCGTCGTCGGCCGCACCGACGACGGTGAAGCGGAAGTCGAGGGGCACCTGGGCGATGTGGCGCAACTCGCCGTTCGGCGCGACCTCCACCACGCTCAGCCAATCCGCGACCAGGAGACGCCCGTCCGGGCGGAGGCTCACGCTGCACGGACCGAGCAGTGCCGGCGGATGATCTTCGCGGACCACTCCGGTCGCGAGGTCGACGTGGCGCAGCGACCCCGTGACGAAGTTGGAGACAAAGACCCCACCTCGACCGTCGAAGGAGAAGTTGTCGATCCCCGGCTCGGTGCTCGCCAGCACGTCGCGTCCCCCATGCTCGGCGTTGACGCAGAGGAGGCGCCCCGTCGCCGACTCGGCCACCACCAGGTGGCCGTCCGGATCGAACTTCACCGCCGAAGGCACGAGGACCCCGTCGAGCGCGACAGCGCTCTCGGCGGTGTCCGGGTCGACTGCGAGCACGCGGTCCGAGAGGATCTCGGGCAGGAAGAGGCGCCCATCCGGGCCCATCTCCAACGCGTTGGCCATCCCGATGCCGCCGCGGATCACCCGGCAGCGGCCCGCCGCGTCGGTGCCCACCTCGAGCAGGCGGCCGTCGGGCCGGCACTCATCGACGAAGAGGCGGCCGTCGGGCGCCACCGTCACGCCGTTGGCTTCGGGAACGTCGTCGAGGAGCACACGGATGTCACCACCGGGCCCGACGGCGGACACACGATGCGCGTGCGGTTGGGTCACGTACGCCGTGCCGTCGCGCCCGAAGGCCACATCATCGGGGCCGGGAAGGCCTCCGCGGCCGCCGGCGACGGTGCGCAGCTCGCCGGACGAGGGGGACCACGCGCTCAGGCGGTTGCCCTGCACCTGCGCGATCCACACCGACCCGTCGGCGGCGACGCGGATGCCGTTGGTGCCGAAGAGCAGGGCGGGCGCGACGACGGTGTCGAGTTGCCAGCCGTCAGCCGCGACGGCCGGCACCGACCCGGCACGATCCCACCGCGAGACGGGCACCAGCGCACCGTAGCCGCGGCGTCGTGGCCGGGGACCGCCCCCCGCTGACCGCTCAGCTCCAGAACGCGTCGACGGCTTGCTGGTCGTGGTAGAGCACCCGGGCCTCGACGATCCTGTCGCCGTCGAAGTCCGCGAGGAGGTGGTCGCCCTGGTCGAGGCGCCTGCCATCGCGGGAGCCGGTGACCTGCGCGACCGAGATGGCCCGGCGGTCGTTGACCAGGACATCCGACAGCTCCGCCTTGAACGTGCCGCCACTGCGCTCGGCGTAGCTCGTCAGCAGGCGGAGGACCTCGGGCCAGCCCTTGTAGCTGCCCGAGATCGGGTTCTGGCCCGGCTCGTGCCAGACGACGTCGGGAGAGAAGAGTCGCTCGAGGGTGGCAAGATCGCCCGCCGCGAAGGCGGCGTATCCCTGGCGGAGTGCGGTCTCGTGGGGGTGCATCGGGGCCTCCTGGGTCGTGACTGCCTGCTCTTCGTCACGCCGGCGGTGGCGGATCACCCGACATCGGATCTCGCGGCACGGTCCCGGGTTCGCGACGACCGCTAGGGCGACGCGGGGCCCATACTGGGATCACGGCCGGGGCGCACACCGGAAGTGCGGGCTGCCCCACCGCCACCAAGAGCGCCCCGCCGACGAAGCCGACGAAGCCCGAGGCCGACCGGTCGCGCCCTCACCAGCCGGTCGGCCATGCCGCGAGCGGCCGGTCGGCGCCGGGGCTGCGCGGCAGACCGGCGTGACGTTCGAGCGCGCCGGCCAGCACGGAGCGCGTCGTCGCCGGGTCGATGATCTCGTCGAGCTGCATGGCGCCGGCCACCTGGTAGGGGTCGGTCGCGGTCCGCAGGCCGTCGGCCAGCTCGCCGAGGCGTCGGGCACGCTCGGGTTCGCCGAGGGCCGCCAGCTCGCCGCCGTGGAGGGCGTTGGCTCCGGCGACGGGATCCATGAAGCCGATCTCGGCACCCGGCCACGCCACGAGGAGGTCGCTGCCCTGGCCGCTGCCCCCGAGTGCGAAGTAGGCGAGACCGAATGCCTTGCGGACCACGACGGTCAACCGGGGCACGCCGGCCAGGGTCAAGGCCTCGATCAGCAGCATCGCCTTGTGCAGCACCCGGCCGTGCTCCGCCCTCCTGCCGACGAGGAAACCCGGCGTGTCCTGCAGGAACACGACCGGGAGGTTGAACGCGTCGCAGGTGCAGAGGAGCTGTACCGCCTTGTCGCACGCGTCGGGCCCGAGGGTCCCTGCCTCGTAGGCCGGCTGCGATGCGATCACACCGACGGCGTGGCCGTGGATGCGGGCGAGGCCGGTGAGCAGCGATCGGCCGAAGCGCGGCCGCAGCTCCATCCACGTACCGGCGTCGACGATGCGCTCGACGACCGTCCTCATGTCGTAGGCCTGCGTGCGGCGACGGGGCACCAGTGCGGCGAGCCCGGGATCGGGGGCGGGCCGGGCGGCGCCGTCGCCGGCGCCGGCGCGCGGGGGCGCGCTCCACGCGTTGGGCGGCAGGTAGGAGAGGAACCGCCGGATGGCGTCGCAGGCCTGCTGGTCGTCGTCGACGACGAGGGAGACCTGACCGGTCGTGCGTTCGTGCACGTCTGCGCCGCCGAGGTCCTCCATGGTCACGACCTCGCCGGTCGCGACCTCGACCACCCGCGGCGAGGTCACCGCCAGGGTCGCCCGGCGGGTCATGACCACGAAGTCGCTCATCCCGGCGATGAACGAGGAGCCGCCGAAGGAGTCACCCACGACGGCGGTGGCGACGGGGATCTGGCGTCGGCGGCCGGCGAGCCAGGGGAACACGGGCTCGCTCGCGTACCCCTCGGCGCTGAGGGTGTCGGGGATCCGCGCGCCGCCGGTCTCGCCGATGTACACGAAGGGATGGCCGCCGCGTAGCGCCTGGTCGTAGACGCGTCGGATCTTGCGGGCACCCACGAGCGAGCTCGTGGCCCGCTTGACGGTGACATCGTCGACGACGAGCCCGACGGGACGTCCATCGATGAGCGCCGCGCCGGCGATCTTGCCGTCGCCAGGGGTCGAGGCCCGATCGTCCGGTCGTTCCGAGACGGCGAAGGTGCCCAGCTCCTCGAACGAACCGGGATCGCAGAGCGCCGCGAGGTGCTCTCGAGCGGTGCGCTTGCCCTGGGCGTGCAGCTGCGCGATCCGATCGGCGCCCCCCATGTCCTCCACGATGCGCGACCGGCGCCGGCGGTGTGCGGTGATCGGGCCCTCGGGGTCCTCGTCCGGCGCCACCGGTCCTTCGTCTGCTCCCACCGGTCCTCCGTCTCCGAGGTCGGTGCACGGTACCGCTCGATCTTCTGCGAGCACCCGCTCGTCAGTCGTGCAGGGGGAGGAGGATGGTGAACTCGTTGCCCTCCGGGTCGGCCATCCGGCGATGGGTCTCGCCGTTGGGCTCGTGGATGACGGCGACGAGCCGGCCGCCGAGCGCCTCGATGCGCGCCTGGGCCACGTCCATGTCCTCGACCTCGATGTCGGGCCGCAGCCGGATCCGCGGGGGGCGGTCCCCGGTCTCCGCGGGCTGGAAAGCCAGGTAGGCGCCACCCCGATCGCGGGTCAGTTGGATCCAGTCCTGCTCGACCTCGGCGACGCCGACGCCGAGCACCGCCTGCCAGAAGGCGGAGAGCCGCTCGGCATCGTCGGCGTCCACGACGAGGGCGCGGAGCCATCCGACGGACCCTTTCCCTGCTTCGGTCATGTCAGGCCTTTCGTGTGGGTGGGGGCAACACCTCGTCGAGCCAGTCGAACACCCGTTGGTTGCGCAGGCGGGGCGCGCCGATCTCGCAATCGAGCCCGGCACCCTCGGCGGAGGAAAAGGGGACCAGGTGGCCCCGGCCGTCGAGGAGGCTGGCGAGCGCGCCTGACTGGCCGGGGAAGCTCATGGCCGCATCGGGATCGGCGATGAGGACCGGAACACGGATGCCATCGGCGAGGGGGATCAGGTCCCAGCGCGCCAGGCGGGCCAGCACCTCGGCCGCACCGAGCCCGGGCCACTGCTCGACCAACTTCGCGAGGGCGAACGCCTCGGCCGGGTCCTCGCCCGCGATGTCGATCGCGGCGTCGATCGCGGCACCGTCCCCTCGCCGCCAGGCTTGCTGCAGCGCGTCGGGGAGGCCGCCGAGCGCGCCCTCGACCGGACGCACGACGCCGGGGTCGCACACGAGCGCGGCGACCCGGGGGTCGGCGCCGGCATGGCGGGCGGCGAGGTACCCGCCGTCGCTGATGCCGATCGCGGCGACGCGGCCGCGGTCGACGCCCGCCCGCGCCAGGGCGGCGTCGAGGACGGCTCGCCCGACCGCCTCCCACTCGTCGGCGGGGCCGACACCGTCCACCATGCGAGCGTGTCCCTGCCCGGGCCCGTCGAAGGCGACCACGTCCCAGCCGCGGGCCACCCCGTCGAGCGCGCCGGTCATCATCGCATCGGACAGCGGTGAGGCCAACCCGTTGTGGATGAGGGCCACCGGTCGGGGCGTCGGGTCAGGGGCGCGGAAGTGCCAGGCGCGGAGGGGCGTGCCCTGCCAGGGCACCTCGAAGCGCTCCACCGGCGTGGCCCAGTGGGCGAGGGCGGCGTCGAGGGAGCGCCGGTGGGCGAGCCAGGCGTCGCCGTGTCGCCCAGGATCGGCCGTGCCGAGCACGTAGTAGAACGCGGCGAAGCGGTAGTTGGCGGCGCGCAACCACGCCTGGGCTGCGCTCTCGCGGTGACCCCGGTGCGCGCAGCCCTCGGCGATGCGGTCGCAGGCCGCGCCGAGGGCGGTCCACCGGTCGAACCAGCCGTCGAGGTCGCCGCCCTCGACTGCCTCCGCCGTGGCCAGGACCTCGCCCGGATCGGCCATGCCGTAGCCGATGCCGGAGAGGATGCAGCGGACCGCGAAATCGAAGCCGTCGTCCGACGAGAAACGGACGGTCCCCACGGGCGGTGGATCATACGGGCCGCCGCCGACGTGTGCACTAGCGTCGGCCGATCGACAACGACCCGGTCCTGGTCGCCGCGGAGTCGGCTCTGGCCGCGCCGCCGCGGCGACCCCGCAACATCGCGCTGTTCTCCTCGAACGTGCTCTTCGGGGAGCCGGGCATCTACCCCGACGGCCCACCGATGGTGCCGGCGGTGGGCCCCGAGCCCGATGCGGCCACCGCACGGGCGCAGCTCTCCGAGACGTTGCCGGATGTGGCGGCGTGCGCACGTGCGCTGGCACACTTCGACCGCCCCGAGCTGGGTGCCCGCGTGCCCGCCCCGCTCCTGCGGGCCGCCGTGGCCTGCCTGGTCGGGACCATCGCCGAGCCGGTGCTCGACCTCGTGGTCGGCGGGGCGCCGATCGGCCCGCTCGGAGTGGGAGCGCCGGCCTCGCCGGGTCGGGTCGTCGGCCCGGCCGCGGACCACCGCCCGGGCCGGGTGGTCAACGAGCGCTATCGCGCCGAGCACCCGGCGCTGGTCGCGCCGTCGCTGGTGCACGACCTGCTGTGGTCGGGGCCCGGCGCCGGCCAGTACGAGGAGGTGGTGCTCCATGCCCTCGTCGCCATGGTCCACGTGCAACTCGTGGTGCGCTGCCCGTCGCTCTGCCACCGGGGCACCGAGCTGGCCCGCCGCCAGAGCTCGCTCGCCATCACCCTGCTCAACTCGCGCTCGCCCGGATCGGCATCCATCGCGCTCATCGCCCCCGACGGCCCCGGCACCATCCCCGGCGGGGCGATGGGGATGCAGACCCCGGACTTCTGGAGCATCCCGTTCGTCGCCGGCCCGCCGCGGGCGGGTCCCGCGCCCGCCGCGCTCGCCGACGTCCTGGCTGGCGTCGTCGACGGCGATCGGCTCGGCGGCGCCGCTGCCCGCTACGACGAGGCGCTCGGCCGGGCCCTCAGCACCCGGCTCGGCCGGGGGTGGCTCTCCGTGCGCGACCAGGTGGTGGCCGCGATCGCGCTCGGGTTGCTCGAGTTGGGAGACGTGGCGGGTCGCGCCGCCGCGCCGCCGAGTGAGGTGGTCGCCCTGCTCGCGCTGGCGCCCGCCGTCGCCTGCTGGCCGGGATGAGCAGGGCGCGCCTGGTCCTCGCCGCCATGAGCCTGCCACTGCTCGCGCTGTCGATCGACGTGAGCGGTGCGGGCGTGCTGCTGCCGGCCATCGGCAAGGACCTGCACCTCGGCGCCGGCGGCCTGGCCTGGGTGATGAACGCCAGCGCCCTCGCCTTCGGTGCGACGCTGGTCGCCGTCGGACGGGTCGCCGATCGCCTGGGTCCGAGACGCCTGCTCCTCGGCGGCATCGTGGCGTTCGGCGCCGCGTCGCTGTTGTGCGGGCTGGCTCCGGTGGCGACCGTGCTCATCGTCGGACGGCTGGCGCAGGGCCTGGCGTCCTCGCTGGTGTTCACCACCTCCTTGACGGTGATCGACACGCTCTTCGACGACGCCCACCGCCCCGGCGCCATCGGGATCTGGGGTGCCGTCGGCGGGGCCGGCAGCGCGCTCGGGCCGTTGGTCGCCGGGTTGCTGGCCGCCGGAGCGTCGTGGCGGTGGTTCTTCATGATCAACGTGCCGCTGTGCCTCGTCGCCGTGCCGATCGTGGCCGCGCTGGTCCCCGCCGACCGCCCGAGCGCCGAGCGCGAGCCGCTGTCGTGGGGCCGCCTCAGCGTGCTGGCGGTCGGCTTCGTCGCGCTGAGCGTCGCAGCGGGCCGGGCCGCCAGCAGCGGGTGGTCGTCGCCGGGCGTGGTCGTGGGCGCGGCGGTCACGGCCGGGGCGCTCGCCGTGCTCGCCGCGGTCCGCCGCCGCGGCGGCCCGGCGTTGTTCTCGCCGGCGGTGACGGCGTCGCGATGGTTCGGCCCCGGCCTAGTGATCGCCTTCTGCTCCAACTGGGGCTTTGGGGTCACGATCGTCGTCATGAGCGAGTACCTGCAACAGGTGCGGGGGCAGAGCGCGGCTCTGGCCGGCGTCGTCACCCTCGCCTTCAGCGCCACCTTCGCAGCCGCGGGTCTGGTGACGGGCCTGCTCGTGCGACGCCTGGGGATGGCGGTCACCCTCGCCGCCGCCATGGTGCTGTGCGCGGGGGCCTTCGCCCTGCGGATCGGGTTGGACGCGGCGACCGGCATCGTCCTCGTCGTCGCCGGCCTGGGCGTCGGCGGGCTGGGCCAGGGGTTGGCCTTCGACGCGTCGACCGCGGCGTCGCTCGAGGACGTGCCCACCGCCGCGGCCGGCGCGGCGACCGGCATCATCCAGAGCGTGCGCCTGCTCGGGCTGGTCCTGGGCGTCGCGGTCTCCGCATCGCTCGGCTCGGGCCGGCACCTGGCGTCGGGGGTCCGCGCGGCGATGGCGCTGTCGCTCGTCCTGGCCGTCGTCGCCATCGCCGGCGTCCGCCTCCGGGCGGGCTGGGCGGTGGCGTCCGGTCGGTAACATGCCCGTTGTCGCGGCCGCGCGGGAGGGACACGATGGGGAGGCAGGTCCGTCTGCTGGTCGAAGGAGTGCAGGCGCGGGTGGCGCTCGCCGCCGTCCTCGGGGCGTTCGCCCCCACCGGCGGTCTCGACGAGCTCCAGCAGGCCGTGTTCGACGGCATCGCCGCGCAGCTCTACGGCCTCGATCTCGAGGCGGAGCCGCTCCGGCCGTTGAGCGCACCGGAGCTCATGGCCCGTGACCCTGGGCCGGTCGTCCGGCGCCAGGCGGTGCACCTGATGTCGGTGCTGGAGATGGTCGTCCACGACCTGCGACCCGAGGTGCCCGTGAGCATCGAGCACTACGCCCATGCCGTGGGCGTCGATCTCGGCCTCCTGCGCGACTCGCGCGAACGGGCCAGGCACCACATCCCGCTCTACTACGCGGACCTCCAGCGCAGCAGCTGGTACACGGAGCAGACGATCCGGGCGTCGCTGCACGGCGCGTTCACCGAGCTCGTGCGCTCCAAGATCGCCTACAGCCGCATCGCCGGCGATCAGGCGATCGCCACCAGGTGGCGCAGCTTGCGCGACTGCCCACCGGGGAGCTTGGGCCGCGGCGTGGCCGATTTCTACGAGCGGCACCACTTCCCCTTCCCCGGGGAGCGGGGCGGGATCTACGAGATCGGCGCCAAGCACGACTTCGTCCACGTGCTCACCGACTACGAGGCGACCCCCGAGGGCGAGATCGACGTCTTCGCGTTCATCGCCGCGTCCATGCCCGACGAAAAGGGACTGGTGCTGCTGGCGGTCACACTCGGGTTGTTCCAGAACGGCGCCATCCACCGCGTGGCCGGCAAGCGGGTCAAGATCGCCCGTGCGGACACCCTGACGGACCCCGGTGCGGTGGACCACTTCGCCACCGCCCTCGCCCGGGGCAGCGCGTGTGCCGTCGACGTCATGGGGGGGATCGACCACTTCGCGCTGGCGCCGGAGCCGCTCGAAGAGGTGCGGGCCCGCTTCAACATCGCCCCGGTCGGCTGAGCCACGGGCGGCGGGCTCCGCGGCGCGCGTGCCATGCTCCGGGCATGCTCGAACGGCGGTTCCTCGCCCCCCACGCCATCGCCCACTGGGCGCAGGCCACGCCCGACGCGATCGCCATCGAGGATGTCGGCGGCCGGCGCCTCACCTATGCCGAGATGCTCCGCAGCTCACTGCGTTGGGCCGCCGCCCTCCGCAGCCTCGGCATCGGCGCGGGTGACCACGTCGCGACGATGATCCCCCACGGGATCCCGGTCACCGAGGCGTGGATGGGGCTCGGCTGGCTCTGCGCCGTGGAGGTGCCGCTCAACGCGGCGCTCGTGGGCAAGATGCTGCACTACGCGCTCGACCTCGCGGACGTCACCAGCATCGTGATCGGCGAGGAGTACCTCCAACGTCTGTGCGCCGTCGCCTCCGACCTGCCTCTCCTGCACACCGTCGTCGTGGTCGGTGGAGCGGGACCCGTCGACGGGTTGCCCGACCGGGTGCGGGCCGCGCGCGCGGGCGAGCTCCTCGCGTCGTTGGAGCCGGCCGACGACATCGTCGCCGCGGGCGGCGGCCCCGAGTACCGCGACATCGGCTGCATCCTCTTCACCTCGGGCACGACCGGGCCGTCCAAGGCGGTGCTCTGCCCGTGGGCGATCGTGTTCCAGATGTGGTCGTGGGTGCCCGAGGACGCGTTGCTCGCCGGTGAGGGCCTGTACTGCGCGTTTCCGATGTTCCACAACTCGGGCAAGTCGTCGTTCAACTCCTGCATGGTGCGCGGCGCCCGCTACGTCCTGCGGGAGCGCTTCTCCGCCACGCACTTCTGGGCAGACGTCCGGGCGGCCAACTGCGTGCTCGCCACCACGGTCGGGCCGATGACCGCGCTGCTGCACGCCCAGGCGCCGCGCCCCGACGACGCCGACAACCCGCTGCGGGCGATCATCCTCGGGCCGATGATCCCCGAGATCGACGACTTCGAGCGGCGCTTCGGGGTGCGCACGGCGACCTGCTACGGCCAGACCGAGATCGGCGCGCCCCTCGCGACGACCTGGGACCACGGGCCCTGGGCGGGTTGCGGGCGGCCGCGCACCGACTACCCCTGGACCGAGTCGCGCATCGTCAACGAGCACGACGAGCCGGTCGCCCCCGGCGACATCGGGGAGCTGGTCGTGCGCAGCACCGAGCCATGGGCGCTCAACGCCGGGTACTACAAGATGCCCGACAAGACGGCGGAGGCGTGGCGCAACGGCTGGTTCCACACCGGGGACGCGTTCCGGGTCGACCCGGAGGGGTGGTGGTACTACGTCGACCGGATGCGCGACGCGATCCGCCGCCGGGGGGAGAACATCTCCAGCTTCGAGGTCGAGAACTTCGTCCTCGAGTACCCCGACGTCGCCGATGTGGCCGCGGTCGGCGTCCCCGCCGAGCACGGCGAGGACGAGGTCTTCGTGCTGGTCGTGCTCAAGGAGGGGGTCGACTTCGATCCCGCCGGTCTCATCGCGTTCCTCGAGCCCCGGATGCCGAGGTACATGATCCCGCGCTACGTCGAGGTGGTCGAGGACTTCCCCCGCAACGAGACGTCGATGCGGGTGCGCAAGCACGAGATCCGTGCCCGTGGCATCGGGCCGGGGACCTGGGACCGCGAGTCGAGCTGACCGACCGTCAGTCGAGCAGGTTGTTGATCTCGAACTCGATGCGGCGGTTGAGGCGCCGACCGTCGGGCGTGGTGTTGTCGGCGACGGGCGCCTCAGCACCTCTGGGCTCGGGGACGAAGCGGGACGCATCGATGCCGCGCTGCACCTGGTAGGCGATGACGGCGTCGACCCGCTGCGCGGCGAGCGCCATGTTGGCCGCCGGTGTGCCCGTGTTGTCGGTGTAGCCGATGACGGTGATGGTCACCTTCGGGTTCTGCTTGAGCAGCAGGATCCCGAGGTCGAGGATGTGGGCGAAGTCGGGCTTGATGACGGCGGAGCCGCTGTCGAAGAGCACGGAGTCGGCGATGCGCACCGGGGCCTTCGTCGGTGGCGGTGCCCCCGGCACGACGCGGAGCTGGTCGACGACGTTGCCCGGGCCGACGACGGCGGCGGCCTTGGCCACCAGCTGGTCGTGGACCAGGGCGGTCGGCACGTCGCCCTGCAGCTCCATCTTGCCGTTGGCGTAGAGCCCGCTGGCCGGGGTGACGTTGGCGGGGACGGGCGTGGTGGTGGCGGTGGTGGTGCTCGGGTCGGCGGCCGGCGTGGACCCAGGGGATCCCGCCCCTCTGGTCGCCGAACGGCTCGATGTGAGCGGGCGCTTGGTCCCGGCCGCCACCTGGCGGCTCTCGGGTTGGACCAGCTGGGTCACCACGACCGCCGCGGCGGCGAGGGCGATGGCGACGGTCAGGACCCCGACGAGGGCGGCGCGCCGCCGGCGCGCCGGGCGGGGCGCGGAACCGCTCGGGCCGGGCGGGGCGCCCGCCACGGCGGGCCCAGTCGCGGCTGCGGCGGTCCCGGCGGCTGCGGCGGCGGCGGCGGTGATGGTCCCGTCGGCTGGGGCGGTGGCGGCGGCGGCGGTGATGGTCCCCGGGCTCGACGGTCGCTGCACGGCGCGCGGGCCCGGATCCTCCGGCTCGGGCGCGGCGGTCGGCGCTGGGGCGTCCGCGGCCCCGGCCGCACGGGGCCAGCTCGGCAGTGCCCGCCCTCCGGATGCCGTCGCGACCTGCGTCTGCCAATCTTCGGTGTTCCCCATGGCCCCTCGTTCATGACCGATCGCCCAGGTCCCCAGGTGACCGGCCGCAGGTGCTCGTCTCCCAGGTGCCCGTCCCGGGGCTTTTCGCCGGTTCTCGTGACTCCACTACCACTTAGAGTGGTAGTTTCCCTTCATGTCGATGAATCGGGCCGAACATTACCACTCACCGATGTCGTTTACCTATCGTGATGACATGAGAGGGGCCCAAGGAGCGACACTGGGCATCCACCTGGCCGATGACTCGGTGCGCGCCTGCGTCCTCGACGCCAGCTCCCGGGGGGCGGTCGTCGAGGCCGGCGCGCTGTGGTTGCTCGAGGCCGGTGTCGTCGTCGACGGGTTCGTGCGCGACCGCGACTGCGTCGCGGCGGTCGCCACCGAGATCGCGGCGTGGGCGGGCCCGGTGACCGGTGTGCGGATCGCGCTCGCCACGCCTTCACTCGCGGTCGAGGCGGTCGAGGCGGCCGATCACGGCGCCCGGCGGCCGGGGACGATCCCCGCGCATCCGCGCGTGAGGGTCCGTTGCCGGATGCCGTCGGTTGGAGACCTCGTCGTCACCGCCGCGCCGGGTGCGGTTGCCCGGGCCGTCGCGGCGTTTGCCGCGTGCGGCCCGGTCGCCGAGATCGACGTGCTGCCGTTGGCCCTGCTCCGGGTGATCCCGCCGCGCCTGTTGCACGCCGGGTCGGCATCGCTCGTGCTGCGCGAAGGGTCGTGGTGCTGGATGATCCGGCTCCCGGAGCTCTCCGTCGGCGTCGGGCGCGTCCTCGGTTTCGGGGCGGTGACCGACCTCAGCCTCCGCGCCGACGAGGGTGAGACGGGTCGGCTCCACGACTGGTTCGACGGTGTCGACCTCGTCGGCGAGCTCCGTCGCTTCGCAGCGGTCAACCAGCTCGCGGTGGCGATCGGTGCAGCCATGGGCGCCGTCGCCGGCCCGGTGCCCGGCGTGGACCTGCGCACGGGCGAGCAACTGGCCGGCGGTACGCCCCCCGACCCGGTGCTCGCTCCGGGGTGGGGCTCCTGGGTGCTCGAGCGGGTCGGTCCCTGTCAGGTGCCCGTCGCCACGAACGTCGTCGTCGCTGGGTCCCGCCGGTGAGGGTCGTGGTCCGGGCCGGCGGCGGGGCCGGGGCGCGCGTGATCGACGTCCGCGACGGCGCCATGACCCTGGCGGAGGT
>Ga0209698_10003625_pt1 | contig 17082 bp, 12 predicted proteins | sample LitLauG_LLR_2012_FD_187203 | JGI IMG/M metagenome (GOLD analysis project Ga0209698, IMG submission 187203) | Freshwater sediment microbial communities from Pennsylvania, USA - Little Laurel Run_MetaG_LLR_2012 (SPAdes) (version 2) | ecosystem: Environmental > Aquatic > Freshwater > Creek >...
GTGGGCGCGAGCAGGCCTTCGAGGATTTCGATGGTGGTGGTCTTCCCTGCTCCGTTAGGGCCGAGCAGGCCGAAGCATTCGCCGGCTTCAATGCGCAGGCTGAGGCCGCGGACGGCTTCGACTTTTCCGTCGTAGGTCTTGCGCAGGTTCGTGCATTCGATGGGGGAGCCCACTGGGGCATTTTAACTTAGCTTGCTGTGGCGGAGCTTCGCTCCGCTGGACAGCGGAGGGCGGCTGTCCCTACGTGATTGATGGCACTCGCCTTTCCTCTATAGCCTCGACACCGTCTTCGACCCTGCGCGTATCAACTCTCTGCGCAGCGCGGGCAGGAATGCCCGCGCCACACGGTTATTTGCGTTTTGCATCCTGCCAGAGGATTTCGTTCAACTTCTTTGCATCGGCGGCGTCGGGGCGAGAAAAATCCATTTGTGAGGATTCTTTTGCGCCGGGGGCTTTCTTTTCGTTTACCTGATAGAGCCGACCACTGCGCAGGTTCTTATCGTCGGCCTGGTAGGGCGGTTGCGTTCCGGGCCCTGCGAACAGCTCTGTCATAAGCGGGGCGTGCGCGTCGAACAGATTCATTGGAGGCAGGCCGAGCAACTCTTCCATGGTATGGATCATGCTCACCGTTGTATAGAAATGATGGTCGACGAAGGCGTGCTCGTGGCGCGGGGAATACTTGTTGATGACGAAGGCGATCGAGCGGTGGGCGTCGACGTGATCGGCGCCGTCTTGCGCGTCGTCTTCGAGGACGAAGATGGCGGTGTCATCCCAGTAGGAGCTGTGAGAGACGGCATCGACTACACGGCCTAGCGCGAGGTCGTTGTCGGCCACGGAGGCTTGGGGCGTGGGCTTGCCGGGGCGCGTGCCTCCGGTGTGGTCGTCGGGGAGATAGAGCAGGGTGAACTGCGGAAGCTCTTTTGGCGTTCCCTTCTGCTTCACGAACTCGTCGAACTCGCGCAGGAATTCATCGGCGCGGAGTTGGTCGGGATAGTCGGTTTCGAAATCGGGAAAGAGCGGGTCGTAGTGATCACGCAACGCGGCTTTGGTGGGACGCATGCGGTTAAATTGTGGAATGGCCCAGGGCCACGGGCTCGGACCACCGCGGGGATTACCGACGGTTTTGGGTAGCGGCTCTCCTTTCTTGATTTCTGTCACTGGGCAGCTGGCCGAGGCGGTAGAGGGTGTTCCCTGTTTCGGCGAACTTACCTTTTCTTGTTTGCACCAGACGGCGTGGATGAACTCTCCATAGATGCGATAGGTGAAGCCGCGTTTGGCGAGGTTGTCCCAGAGGAAGCCGGTCCCGGGATCGTTGATGTCGGGGATGCCGTGTTCGAGAGGCAATTCGTCGGCCACGGTGCCGTCGGCGTCGTATGTACGCTCTTTGCTGCGATAGCCGATGGGCCAGTTTTTCTCGTTGTAATCGGAGGTGGTGGAGGCGGTGGACCAGATGTGGCCGTCGCCCGAGACTTCGCCGCTATCGTAGAAATCGTCGAGCACGCCGAATTGCAGGGCGAGCTTGTGCTCGTTGGGCGTGATCTCGGCACCGTACATGGTGAGCGAGGGATCACCGTCGCCGGCGGGCAGGTCGCCGAGGATCTGATCATAGGTGCGGTTTTCTTTCAGCACGTAGATCACGTGGCGGATGGGATTCTTGCCGTCTGCGAACGTGAACTTGCCGGGGTCGGCGCGGAGAAGATTATCTTCTTCGACCTGGCGCGTGTAGGCGGCTAGATTCTTGTCGATGTCGGCTAGGCTGAGGCGTTGGATGGAGCCGCCGATTAGCGTCGGAATATAAGGATGTTCCTTTCTTTTGCGTTCACCTTTCAACGTGCCTTGCATGTTGTTGGGGCCGCTGCTTTCGCCTTTAGCCGTGGCAATGAGGAGGTCGTTGCCCGCGATGGCGAGGGCGCTGGGGTACCACTCGGTGGGGATGAAACCGCTGGGCCGTAGCTCTATTCCATTTTCAAATCCGTGAGCAACGCCGCCGACGCCAAAGACGGCAACTGCATCGAGCGTACCGTTCGCGACAAAAAGATGCTCGCCATCCCTTGTGATCGCGATAGCTTGTGGAACTGTGCCGCCGAACATCTTCGTGCTATAGACGCGATCGACCGTACCGTTCTTCAGATTAAGCCCGATCACCGAGTCTGCGTTGCTCAAGGCGACATACAGCAGGATAGCGTTTGGGCTCAAGATCATCGCCGTAGGGTGCGCACCAGGAGCCATAGGATCGGCCGTCTTCGTGAGGCTAATCCAGCGAGAAATCTTCCCGCTCTCCAAATTCAATTCCGCAACGTCGGAGGCGTTCCACAAACTGACCCAAGCCTTGTTTCCGGCTTTATTTGCAACCACCGTGTATGGATAAGCAGCGGGCACATAGCGGTTGCGGCTCAGATCAAACGACCTCAGGATCTGGCCCGAGTTCACGTCGAGAAGGACTACGTTGTCGGAGAGATTGTTGGCGACCAGAAGGCGATCGCCGGGCGTGACGGGCGAGGGCGCCCGTCGCTCCATTTCTGATGTGGCGCCGGGAAGGACGGCGAAGCCGACGGGATACGGCGGAGCGGTTCCGGGCGGAGTCTCGCGGATGCCTATGGCTACCTCTTTTCCCTCGGCGAGACGTTGCGGGGGGATCTTGAGGAAGCGTTCGGGAGTGACTTGTCCTTCTGCGAATTTGTAGACGGCGATGCCGTTGCCGGTGCTCTTTGGCTTTTCGCCGGTGGGGTCGGTGATGGAACCCATCGAGGCGTAGAGGTGCTTGCCGTCGGTCGAAAACGCGAGGCCGATGAAATAGCTCTGGCGTGTTGTTTCTTCGTCGCTCAGGCGGTCGTCAGGAAAATCGTGGAGTTGATTGTTAGTGAGATCGAGGATGGCGATGGACTGGCGCGCTCCAGTTTCCTGCGTGCCGTAGCCCTGGTTGAGGAGCGCAGCGTACCGGCCGTCGGGGCTGAGGGCGATGGTCGCGGGAAAGCTGTTGGTGCGGGCGAGGTAGCCGGGTACGGGGAGGGTCAGGGTTTTGCTGGTGGGAAGATTGACTCGTCGCGAGCGGTCCGCGGCGCGCACAACCACGAATGCACCGAGCAGCGAGGAAAGAACAAGGAGGGAGACAACCGCGATCGTTTTCACGAGTGAGGCCTCGGGAGGGTTTTACCATCCGCGGCATTGAGGAGGCAAACCCGACACTTGTGGGAAAACTGCGTCCGATTAACAGAAACACCTGGCATGTGTTTCCCGCGACTTCATGGCCAACGGCGCTTTTTGCTCTATACGCGAGGGTGGCGGTTCGTGTAGATTGGTCGCCGCTTCGAAGTTCCGCCGCCTCTCTTCGCGGCGAAGGCTCCAGAGACCTGCTGCAAGAACGCGGAACTTCTGCGTGTATTCAAAACTTATCTCCAAGGCTAGGTGGTGCCGTCTCATGAAAATCTGCCGAGATTTCCGTTGGGTTGCGTCGCGGTTACAGCTCGTTGCTTTCCTTCTTCTGGCGGTCGCATGGATGCAGGCGCAACCACAGAACCGGATTAACCAACCCGTGAGTCAGAGCGCGCTTTTGCGCATTCCGGGAAGCACGCATCCGCTTGCGACGAAAGCCAACGACCGTGGCCGGGTGGATTCCGGCCTGCCTATGCGGCGGATGGTCCTGGTGCTCAAGCCTGGCGAGCAGCAGGACGCTGCCCTGCGCAAAGTTATCGACGCTCAGAAAAATCCTGATTCGCCTTCGTATCACCGGTGGCTGACGCCCGAACAGTTCGCGGCGACTTTTGGACCCAGCCAGAGTGATCTCGATCAAGTGACGGCGTGGCTCCAGCAGCAAGGCTTCAGCATCGACTCGGTCGCCCGTGGACGGCAATGGGTCGAGTTCTCCGGGAACGCGGGGCAGGTCGAGCAGGCTTTCCACATTGAGATTCACCATTACCAGGTCGACCAGAAGGTGCATGTCGCCAACGCGGGGGACATTTCTATTCCCGAGGCGCTCTCGCCGGTGCTGGCCGGAGTCCTCTCTCTGCATAACTTCGAGAAGCATCCCATGCATGGCCCTGCAACCCCGATTCACCGCGATCACACCACGGGAAAACTTGTTCCCGATGTCACGATCCATACGAGCAGTGGTGACATTCACTATCTTGCTCCCGGCGATTACGCGAAGATTTACGACACAGCGCCGTTATTGAAGTCGGGCGTCACGGGTGCGGGCGTATCCATTGCGATCGCGGGGCGAAGCGACATCGAACTTTCAGACGTGCAAACCTTCCGGCAGATCTTCGGGCTTCCCGCGAACGACCCAATTTTCATCGTGAATGGTCAGGATCCCGGCTTCAGCGACGAAGTTGAGTCTGCCCTCGATGTGGAATGGTCCGGCGCGGTTGCGCCTGAGGCGACCATCAAGTTCGTCACCTCCGCTTCCACCTTCACTACCGATGGGATCGACCTCAGTGTTTCCTACATCGTCGACAACGTGGTCGCTCCCATCATGAGCACGAGCTACGGCCAGTGCGAAGCGTTCATGGGAAACACCGAAAACACGTTTTACAGCTTGCTGTACAAACAGGCTGCGGCGGAAGGGATCACAGCGTTTGTCTCGTCCGGAGATAACGGGGCTGCCGGGTGCGATCCGGCCGTCTCGTACAATGCAGCGCAGAACGGACTGGCGGTCAGCGGCCTGGCCTCCACGCAGTACAACGTCGCGGTGGGCGGAACCCAATTCAATGAGAACGGAAGCGACTCGACTTACTGGAACACCAACAACAACTCCGACTTTTCTTCGGCCGTTGGCTACATCCCTGAAAACACCTGGAACGAGAGCTGCGATCCGACCATTGATCCCAATTTCTGCCAGGGCAGCTACCTTTATCTCCTGTTCGCAAGTAGCGGCGGAGCGAGCAGTTGCAGCAACTCGGTGGTGGTCAACTACCAGATCAGTTGCCTGGGTGGCTACGCCAAGCCCTCCTGGCAAGCAGGACGCGGCATCCCGAAGGATGGCGTGCGTGACGTGCCCGATCTAGCGCTGACCGCAGCCGGTGATCATGATGGCTACCTGATGTGCGTGGAGGGGTCCTGTCAAACCACCAGCTCGAACGGGCACACGGTTCTCGAGAGTGCCACGGCGGTGGGCGGAACCTCGGCCTCATCGCCTTCGATGGCGGGGATTATGGCGCTGGTCGAGCAGCAGAATGGTTCGTATCTCGGACTCGCCAATTACGATTTCTACAAGCTTGCTGCCATGGACAAGCTCTCGGACTGTAACTCGAGCAACCTTACGGATCCGAGCAAGACGACCGCTTGTGTCTTCCACGACGTAACTGTGGGGAACAACTCAGTGCCGGGACAGGCAGGTTATGCGGCGGGCCGCGGCTTCGACCTGAACACTGGACTAGGGACGGTGGATGCAGCCAACCTGGTGCAGGACTGGAAGCAGGCCAAAAAGCTGGGATCGACGACCTCGCTTTCGTCTTTCTTCACGACCATGCAGCATGGCCAGCAATTCCCGTTGACAATCGCCGTGAGTCCGGCCTCGGGCACAGGCACACCCTCCGGTGACTTTGCATTGGAAAGCGATCGGTACGGTGCCGTTTTCGGAGGCACGCTGACCAACGGGATCTTCAACCTTTCGGTGACTAATCTGCCAGGCGGCCAATACAACGTGAAGGCGCACTACGGCGGTGATGCGATGTTCTCGGGCAGCGATTCGGGGCCGCTTGCCGTCAACATTCTTCCTGAAGATTCGAATACTTCCCTGACCGCCTACGTGGTCAACCTCATCGGGTTCGTTGTCCCCATCTACGGACCTCTTAACTACGGGCAGCCCACCGCCTTGAAGTTCAATGTCAGCGGGCTCTCTGGCATCGGGTCGCCCACGGGTACCGTCAATATCGCTCTGGACGGGTCGACCCTCGGGACGTTCCCGCTCGATCAAGGTGGGCAAGGGTGGGTTCAAGTCGATAACCTGCCGCCGACTGGGCTCGTGCCGGGTCATCACAAGTTCACAGTGACCTATAGCGGGGACAACAGTTTCAATCCAGGGAAGCCCGCGAGCTTCGGAGTCAGTGTGCGCCGCGTGTGGCCCAGTTCTTATGTCCAGACCGCCGGTTCGGCGGACGTGACCGAGGGCGCCCCCGTGCTCCTGCTGCTCAGCGTGCTGGGACAAGGAGTCTTATCGCCCACCGGCACGGTCCAGATGTACGACAATGGGCGCAAGCTCGGCAGTCCGATCACGCTTGCGCCGAACGGGTTGCAAGGCAAGGGTTTCGCGCAAGCTACGGCAAAGGTTTCGCTTAAGGCCGGCGACCACTTCATCCGCCTCGGCTACGCGGGCGATACCAACTATGACCCGGTGGATCCCAACAACTTCAACGCTCGCGGTGCTTTCGTCAGCGTGAGTCCGGCGGCGGGTGCGGGCGACCGAGTGCTACTCCAGCAGTCCAGCGCGACGGTGAATTTGGGCGGATCCGTGACCTACACGGTGACCGTTCGGGGGAAGACCGGTGGGCCGGTGCCGACTGGGACGGTCTATCTCTCTTGGATGAACGGCTTTCCCCTAGAGGATCCGATTGCGCTGACCAACGGGAGCGCAACGCTCTCCGTGCAGTGGAATCAGGCCGGAGCGCAACCGGTCTCGGCGGCCTACTCCGGCGACTCGAACTACACGCCGTTCTCGAGCGCACAGCTCTGGACACATGTGCAGCAAGCCACCCCGACCGTTACCCTGACGGCGGCAACGGCCACGGTACCCGCGGGTACCCAGACGAGCTTGACCGTATCCGTTGTCGGGCAGCCGTCGAATCCGAACCTGTCATTGCCGTATGGTCAAATCCAGTTCTTTGATTCGGTCAACGGAGGAGCGATGCGGGCGATGGGATTTGCGCAGTATCTGACCACCGGGAATGGCGGCAATCCGATCTTTACGTTGCCGGCGAATCTTCCGACTGGAACGAACGTGATCCAGGTGAAGTATCTCGGATCGCAGGACTGGACGCCGGCCAAGTCGAATACGGTGACGGTGCAGTAGCGCGGAATCCACGTTGCGAAACCGCGAAACGTGGGGCACCCCGCGTCCGCCCAGGTTAGCGCCCACAGAACGGGCGCGAACCTGGGGCACCCTTCGAGTTATTTTGTAACGATAGATTTCTCTACGTCGGCATCGAATTCCGACAGGCAGAGTTGAATTTTTTCCACGAGGGATGGGAACAGGTACTGCTTAGGGAGCCAGAGTTTGACATGCTCGCATTCGACCGGCTCGTACGAGGTCATGACAATTACGGGGAAGCCGGGAATCTTGCCGCGTACTGCCTGGGCCAGTTCTACTCCGCTCATGCCGGGCATGTGGGAATTGGTCACCAGCAGGTCGAAGGGCTCGCGGTCGATCGCGGCGAGCGCCTCGGCGGCATTGGCGGCGGGAACGGCGCGGTAGCCTTCGGTGCGAAGGATGTCGCAGGCGAAGCGGCAGAGCATCTCATCGTCATCCACTACCAGAATTTTTTTCATGGCGTGTCTCCGTATGCGGCAACCGACTCCTTGCCAGGAGCAGCCGTACCTTTGGTGAATGCCAGCGTTCGATCCGGCTTCAAGGTGATGTTGATGCAGTCGCCGGTCGAAATCTGGCGGGTGGCGACGAGATTGGCCAGCGCGTAAACGATGCGGCGCTCGATGACCCGCTTCAAGTGGCGTGCGCCGTACTTCGGATCGGTGCCTTCCTGCAACAACCACTTCTTGACTTCCGGTGAGCAGCGGAAAGTGAAATGACTCTGGCCGATCGCCTCCATGATGCGTTTTTGCACCTTGGCCAGTTCCAGTTCCAGGACCTGTTCCAATTGCTCCGGACGCAAGGTGCGGAACACAACCACCTTATCGAGGCGGTTCAGGAATTCCGGAGAAAACTTCTTGCGCGCGGCTTCGGTGGCAGTGCGCTGGATCTTGGCGTCCAGGTCGTTGTCTGCGATCGCATCATGCGGCACGAAACCCATGCCGCCCTGTACCAGGTCGCTCATCTGCGAGGCGCCGAGATTGGAGGTCAGGAAAATCAGGCAATGTGAGAGATCGACGTGCGTGTTATCACCCAGGGTCAGGGTGCCTTTATCGAGGATGCCCAGCAGGAGTTGCCATAACGCTTCCGAGGCCTTCTCAATTTCGTCGAATAGCAGGAGCGAAAGTTTGAGCGTCTCCGTGTGCCAGCGATTGATGGATTCCTGTGTGAGGAGCGGCGGGGTTTGCAGATGGCCGACGTAGCCGGGCGGCGAGCCGATCAGTTTGGCAATTTCGTGGTGTTCCTGAAATTCTGCGCAGTCGATCTTGATGAATGATTGCCGGCTGCCGAAGAGCATTTCCGCAACGACTTCGACAAGGTAGGTTTTGCCCGAACCGGTGGGGCCGAGGAACAGCAGGTTTCCAATCGGGCGATCGGGCGGCGTCATGCCGACCAGGAACATCTGGTAGATCTCGGTGACGGCCTCGATGGCAGCGTCCTGCCCGACGATGTGGCTGCGCAGGAAGGTCTCAAAGTCGCGCGTGGCGTCGCCGTGGCGGGTCGGGTCGAGATCGGGAGACTGAGGCGGCTCCTCGACCGCGGATGCGGCAGAGGGTACGGCCGGTCTGGTGACGTCGTCGAGCATGCTCCACCTCTTGGACCACACTCATCCGGAATTATTGTCGTGCTTTGGTCTGGGATGGACTGTGATGGAGGGCACAGATAAGGGTGACTAGAGGTGGGTTCGCAAATGCCTGGGAATTCGAGGAGGCATCTGGAGTTGTGTCTTTCGCCCCGCTGGGGCTGATCTCATATTTGAACAATTCCCACGGCTAACGCCGTGGGCTGTAGTCTTTTGCCGCTTCGCGGTTGCTGTGTCATCTCAACTGATAAGGTGGACTTCGGCTACGGGCTCTCCGGAGCGGGACTTCTTCACACCTATCAACTCGACAGCTTTGGCGGCGATGTGTTCGGCGGAGACTTCGAATTCCTTGATCAGCTCCCAAGGAGCTCCGGAGTCTCCGAAGCGGTCTTTCACTCCGATAGCGCCGGTGATGACGGGAATGCCGTACAGCTCGGGCGACTGGGTGATGGCGTTGGCGACTGGCCACGCCAGGGCGCCGATCTGGTGTTCTTCGGCGGTGAGGACGACGCTGGTGTCGCGGGCGGCGCGGACGATGGCTTCGGTGTCGAGCGGTTTGAGGGTGTGCAGGTTGAGAACGCGGGTCTCGTAGCCGAAATCTTGCTTCAGGATCCAGGCGGCTCGCATGGCCTCGGGCACCATCGGGCCACAGGCGATGATGGTGAGGTCTTCGCGCTCGTCGCGGTACTCGGACTCGAGCTTGGTTTCGAAGGCTTCAATGAAATTGGCAGCCTCTTTGCGGAGGCGGATCACGTTGGCCTTGCCGAAAACGAAGGGTGTTTCTTCGTCGGTGACGATGGGCGTCGCTTCGCGGGCGAATCGGATGTACTTCGGGCCGACGTGCTTCAGCAACAGGTAGTCGGTCGCCTTGCGGGTTTCGACGATGTCGCAGGGGACGACCACGTTCATGTTGGGCAATCCGCACATGGCGAAACAATCTTCAAGCGCCTGGTGCGTGGCGCCGTCGGGGCCGACGCTGACGCCGCCGTGGGCTCCGGCGATCAAGACGTTGAAGTTGCCATAGCAGATCGAGGTGCGGATCTGGTCGAGATTGCGGGCGGCGGCAAAAGTCGCGTAGGTGCCGAAGACGGGAAGCTTCCCTTCTTTCGCTAGTCCGGCAGCAGCTGAGGTAGCAGATTGTTCGGCGATGCCCAGGCTGATCCAGCGCGATTTGCGCTCGGGCTTACCGGCGTAGAACTCGCTGATGGTGATGGAGCCGGAGATATCGAGTCCGAGGCAGACCACGCGCGGGTCGTCGCCGTTGGCGGCGAGCGACTGGCCGAAGCCCAGGCGCGTGGGTTTCATTTGGACTTTCATGTTGTCGGCGGCGTTCCACCAGTAGTTGCGGTGGAACTTGGGCATTTTTGCATCGAGTTTGCGCTCGACTTCGGCTTGATATTGGTTCGCGTGGGCGAACAGTTGATCGACGGGAATTTGGCCGTCGAGTCCGAGTTCCTTCAAACCTTTGTTTAACTCTTCGACGCTGGGTACTTTGCCGTGCCACCCGGCAACGTCTTCCATGAAGCTGACGCCTTTGCCTTTGACGGTGTCGGCGATGATCACGGTGGGCTTGCCGGATCCGGCTTCCGCTTTGGCGCTTTCCAGCGCCTCGACGACTTGCTTCATGTCATGCCCGTTGATGGTGACGACATCCCAGCCGAAGCTGCGATACTTTTCTTCGAGGGGCTCGACGTTCATTACGTCTTTCACCCAGCCGTCGATCTGAAGGCGGTTGCGGTCGACGATGCCGATCAGGTTGTCCAGTTTGAAGTGGCCCGCTTCCATGGCGGCTTCCCAGATCTGGCCTTCCTGCTGCTCGCCGTCGCCCATGATGCAGAAGACCTTGTGATTTTTCTGGTCCAGTTTGGCGGCGAGCGCGATGCCGACGGCAATACTCAGGCCTTGGCCGAGCGATCCGGTGGAAACTTCTACGCCGGGCAGTTTGAGCCAGTGCGGATGTCCCTGATAGGGCGAATAGAGTTTGCGCAGGAGCGCGACATCTTCCTTCGGGCAGAAGCCGGCGAAGGCTAGGCCCAGATAAAGGCTGGGCGCTTTGTGGCCGGTGGACCAGATGATGCGGTCGCGGCCGGGCCAGTTGGGATTCTGGGGATCGTGGTTGGCGACGCGAAGGTAAAGAGCGGCGGCGATGTCCATGATGGAAAGCGTGCCGCCGGCATGGCCAGAGGTGGCGGCACAGAGGGCGGCCAGGTTGTAGCCCCTCATCAATTTTGCCTGCTGCTTCAGCTCGTCAATGCTGTAGGAACGCAGAACTTCGCCGGTGGTTGAATTCTGAATCGACATGGGGTTGCTCCTTCGCGGGCGCCAGGCATTGGGCTAGGCATGAAACGGCGCATAGGTTTGCAGACTGAGGGTAGCTGGCCATGTCGCAGGGGGCAGTGAGGAGGGTCACAGTTGGGGGTGACGCTGGATACCAAAACTTTCACGCCGCGGGAAATGCTACGTGTTCATAGGAGCTCCTCCGTCGAAAACCGGGACGGGCGGGGTCGACTCGGCTTAGGGATGCCAGCGAGATCAAACGTCGCGAACCTTCGTTCAAGGCTTTCAAAGCTAGAGCGGTAGAGCGCTTGGAAAACGGGCCTGGAAGTCGAGGAGGCCGACCCATTCCGGGGTGATGGTGATGCGCACCATCTCGTGAATCATGGAACCGAGTTGCTTCACCCAAGCTTTTCCCTGCTCGCTTCCGAAATAGCGTTCGGCGGCAACCGCATATTCGGGAACGATGCCGGGCACGCTTTGGAGTCGAGCCGTACCGCGTACCAGCAATACTTTGTGGGGAAACGTGTTGTCGTCAATCGTAAGCGCCACCTTGGGATTCTTTGCGAGCGCCTTGAGCTTGGGGGCCTTCGGTGGCGTCGCCAGCACAAATTCGCGCCCATTCCAATGAAACCAGATAGGCACGACGCGAGGCGTGCCGTCGGTCCAGATATAGGAAAAACGCGCGGGGATTTTTGACTGCAATAGCTCCCGCGAAATGGGGTGCTGTAACAGTTGGAGTTCTCCTTGCTTCACTGGCATGGTGCACGCTCCCTGGCGGACGATTGACCGAGCAATCGCAAGCCCAGCCCCAAAAGGGGAAATTAGGAACTGACGTCTTTCGGCATCGCTGAAGCGATGCCCTGATACGAACCCGAGCTTTTCTGCCGCCAGCTAGTGACGTGCGGTCTTGAAGATGGCGAAGACCGCGCCTTGCGGGTCGGCGATCACCGACATTCTCCCTACTCCCTCCATGGTCATTGGTGCGAGGTACAACTGCGCGCCCATCTGCTTGGCTTTACTGGCGGTGGCATCGACGTCGTCCACCTGAAGATAGGCGAGCCAGTGCGCAGGGGATCCCGGCTGGCGATGCGCGGCGGGCGGGATGCCTCCGATGAAGTGCTCGCCGTTCTTGATGTGCAGGTAGCCGGAGGGATCTTTGGGATCGAGAATCAGCTGCCATCCGAACAGGCTGGAATAGAAGTCAGCGGCGCGCTTGGGATCGGGCGTGCTCAGGTCGGCCCAGCAGAGCGTGCCGTGGACTTGCGCAATGGCAATGCCGGGATTCTTGTTTGCCCGCCAGAGGCAGAACGTCGCGCCTGTTGGATCCTGAACGACCGCCATGCGGCCAGCGTCCATCACGTCGAAGGCTGGGGCAAGAATTTTGCCGCCTAACTGCTGCGCCTTGACGACGGATGCGTCTACGTTCTCGACGGTGATGTAGATCATCCAGTGCGGGGGCACGCCTTGCGAGCGCTGGTCGGGACGCAGCGTGCATGCGGCTGCGGCATCTCGGCCCTGGAGCTTGAATATGGTGTAGAAATCGTTCGGACCCATCGGCATGTCACGGGGAACCCAGCCGAAGAGAGCATCGTAGAAATTCTTGGCGGCGTTCTGGTCGGTGGTGTGGAGTTCCAGCCAGCAGAAAGCGCCGGTGGGGTGCTGGTCGACGTTTGCCATAGCGGCAAAAGTCTACACCAAATCGGGTCGCTGGAAGAGGGCTTAACCACAGAGGACACGGAGGTACGCAGAGGATGGCTGCTTGCTCTCCGGCTACATTTCTGGCAACGCAGGCAGCGCGGACAGGAGTGTCCGCGCCACACTTACAAGTTCTTCTGCACCCACGCTTCGATCAAGGTCAGGGCTGTGTTCAGGTTCTCAAGCGAATTGGCGACGCTGAAGCGGAGGTAGCCTTCGCCGTAGCGTCCGAAAGCGGTGCCAGACAGGCACGCTACGCCTGCTTGCTCCAACAGGGCGTCGGCTAGTTTCTTTGAGGGCCAGCCGGTTTTGGTGATGTTCGGGAAGGTGTAAAACGCTCCTTTTGGCATGCGGCAAGAGAAGCCTTTGATCTTGTTCAATCCAGCTACGAAAGCGTCGCGGCGGCGCCTGAATTCGTCGGACATCTTTTCGACCGAGGACTGGTCGCCGCGCAGAGCGGCAATTCCTGCCACTTGCGTGAAGCTGGCAGTGCAGGAATTCGAGTTGGTCATCAGGCGGGTGATGTGGGCAGCCAGATCTGGACGCATCACGCCGTAACCCATGCGCCATCCGGTCATGGCGTAGGTTTTCGAGAAGCCGTCGAGCAGGATGGTGCGCTCTTTGAAACCGGGGACGCTCATGATGGAGAAGTGCTCGCCTTCGTAGATGAGGCGGCTGTAGATTTCGTCGGAGAGGACGAGGATGTTGCGGTTGCCGATGGCATCCGCGACATCGAGGATATCTTTTTTCGTGAGCGTACCGCCGGTGGGGTTATGCGGCGAGTTTAGGATGATCAGCTTGGTACGATCGCTGATCAGCGACGCCAACTCTTTGACGTCGAGCGCGAAGTCGCGTTCTTCACGCAGCGGTATGGGAACGGCTCGGCCGCCCACGTATTCGATCATCGACTCGTAGATGGGAAAACCTGGATTCGGATAAATAACCTCATCCCCCTCATCCACTAATGTCAAGATTGTGAAGAAAATAATAGGCTTCCCGCCTGGAACTACAACGACTTCGTCGCTCGCGACCGGCACCTTGCGGGTGCGGCTGATGTAATCGGCAATTTCCCTGCGCAGATCGGGCAGACCGGCGGAGGGACCGTAGTGGGTCCAGCCCATGTGGAGGGCATCGACGGCAGCATCGACGATGTTGGCGGGAGTGGCGAAGTCGGGCTCGCCGATCTCGAGGTGAATGATCTGCTTGCCCTGCTTCTCCAGGGCGCGCGCACGGTTCAGGACTTCGAAGGCAGTTTCAGTGCCGAGCCGGGACATGCGGCTGGCTAGGCGGAGATCAAACTGCGTGGGTGGTTCCATGACGGCGGATGGCATTATAGACCCTCGACGGCTGGCTTGGCCGGTAGGGGTATTGTCGCTCGGAGAGACGCGGCGGGTCGGTTGCAGGCATCACAGAGGGATGTGACGACAAAACCTCCGTGACCTCTGTGGTTCAGAAGGTCAAACGCCTGAACCACAGAGGACACAGAGGAAATCTCTATTCCGAAATGGTGCTTTCCTCGCTCTGGGCGCGCAGAAGGCGTTCCACGGAATACGGGGCGCGCTGGGCGGGCTCGTGGTAGTGGCGAACCTGCATTTCTCCCAGCAGTCCGACGGCCAGCATGTTCAGTCCAGCCAGCAGCAGCACGGCCGCAAAAAGCATCAACGGACCATGCTGAAGCATGACATCGGTCTGATGCAGGAGTTTCTGCAGGATGAGCCAACCGGCTACCGCGAAGCCTCCCATGATGCTGAACATCCCGACCGTTCCGAAGAAGTGCAGCGGGCGAGAGAGATACTTGAGGAGGAAGCGGATGGTGATCAGGTCGAAGAATACGCGGAATGTGCGCGAGATGCCGTAGTGCGAAGCGCCGCGTTCGCGGTTGACGTTCTTGATCGGAACTTCAATGATGGTCGCGCCGTGCCAGGAGGCGAGCGCCGGAATGAAGCGGTGCAGTTCTCCGTAGAGCGGCACCTGTTCCAGAATTTCGCGGCGGTACGCTTTGAAGGTAGTGCCAAAGTCGTGAATGTCGACGCCGCTCAGCTTGGCCATGAGCCAGTTGGCGCAGCGCGAGGGAAAGCGGCGCAGCCAGTAGTTGTCGACGCGATTTTTGCGCCAGCCGCTGACGATGTCGTAGCCCTCCGCAATCTTTTCCATAAAGATCGGGATGTCGGCAGGATCGTGCTGGAGATCGCCGTCCATGGCGATAATGTACTCGCCACGGGCGTGATCAAAGCCGGCGGCGAGGCCGGCGGTCTGACCGAAATTGCGGCGCAGTTTGACCACCGTCACGCGGCTGTCGATGGCGGCAACCTCGCTCAGTAACTGAAACGTGCCGTCGGTGGAACCATCATCGACCAGCACCATCTCAAAGGTTTCGCCGCTGGCTTCCATGACCGCCTTCAGGCGCGCGTACAGGTCGGTGACGTTCTCCTGTTCGTTGTGGAGGGGAACTACGATTGAGTACTTGAGCACACGACATTATACGGTAGTGATGGCGTCTTGCCGAAGTGACTTCCGGGTGGCGCAGCGCTCGGTCAGCGCGCGGCGGCTATGGAAAGGCTGTGGACATCATTAGCGGCTTCGATTGCGACCGCGAGCCAGTTGGCCCAGCGCTCCATTTTATGGTGGCCGGTTTTGTGGAAGGTGTAGGCGACGCCCAGCGCTGCGCCGTATCCCAAGGCGGACGCGGCCATCTCTCCCTGCCAACCTTGTCTCACCAGCGGGCGCCACAGCGGATTCGCTTCCTGGGCGATGCCGGAGTTGGTCAGACGCTGCGTGGCAACGGCATCGACCGCGATGAGCCCGCCAAGGGTGGCGAACGTCGTGGTGTTCTGACGGTCGAAGAACTTGTGTGAGGGGGCTTCGGGCAGGGTCAACTGCTGGGCGGAGGCAGAGTAACCAAGCAGGAAAACGAGCGCTGCCAGAACGTATCGAATGCGGGTCACGACTCGCATAAGTAGCGCACGCGGCAGACCGCCCCCGAGACCTGTAATTGACGGATTTCAAAGATTGCCTCGGATTCGATGTGAATCAGATTGCACTCACGGGAGAGAGGCTCTTCTTCTGCTAAGGCGGTGCCCTTCCCCGTTAGTAACCCCAGTGCGACCCGGCGGTAACCACTTGGCAGAAATCATCGGCCCGCAGAACCCCGTCCTACCGGCCTACCACATCCCGTTCTTGACCACCGATTCCATCGGGATTACGATGCGCGGCAGAGGCGTTCGATGACACGGAAAGTAGAGATGGATGCTGCCGAGAAGATTCTGCAATACTTTTTGAGGAACCCACAGGCGGCTGACACCCTTGAAGGTATCGCGCAGTGGCGTCTCTTCGACCGCTCTCCAGGTTCCCTCGAACAGACTCGCGAAGCACTCACTCGGTTGGTCTCATTGGATCTAGTGATCGAAGAGCACGCTGCGAACCGCACCACGGTGTTCCGCCTTAATCCAAGAAATCTCCACAGAGCCGAGCGGCTGATTGCTCACCACGCCAATTAATCGAGACTGCGTCGGCCCTCGCAGCCGCAGTTGCAGTAAACTGAAATCGATCCCCATCCCGAGAGTGGCCCCGTAGCTCAGATGGATAGAGCAGCGGTTTCCTAAACCGTTGGTCGGCAGTTCGACTCTGCCCGGGGCCCCCACTCCATCTCAAAGCGAAGACGCTAGTTAACGGCAGGGGATGCCACGCTGTTCCTTGCGGCATCTTGGACCTGGGTGCGCGAAGATCGCCGGCCTCACGACCCTTGGAACGACCTCGCACTTTGAGGGAATCATACTGTGTAAGACATTAATCGCCATGCAAACTGGCGCATCAATCCACGGAAGACTGTTCTCACAGACTGCGGTTACATTGCAGAAGAATGTTGTTGAGAGGCCCTGAATAATTGGCGGTGCGCGAACGAACAAAGCTCTCTTCTGCGTATGTGCGATACCCAACCGACCTCAAAATTGGCATGTGATATCACTGCAGGGTTGAAACTAATGGGTCCGCTTGCGGCGGCTAAGAAGAGACGCTTGCCACAAATGAAAACCGACTTTACGACGGTACCGTGTCCCAAGTGTGGAGCGAGGGCAGGATTGCCATGCCAGTCTGCTGGCGGGCGCAAGATGATCCCCACGTCGACCGCGCCCGCGTGTTCGCCGAGAATGAGCGAGTGTTACTTGCCCGCAGACGGACTCTTGCGAGGGTAGGAACGTAGTTCCCGCCGCATGGGACGCACCGCCCCCTGGGGAATGACCCGAATTCCGGCGAGGTGGGGTTGTGACCTTGAGAGATCGAATCTGCTGCCTGATGTCCCTGCTGAGAATCCACAGCCCCCACTGTGAACATTGCAATGCTCGCGAAACGTGCTGGGGTGAGATGCACGATCGGCTTGAACAGCTGAGCTGGCGGACGCAGCCGGTTGCGCACAAGAATGGGGATTATGGAGAGGTGGTGGAGGGCCCCGATTCTAAAGTGCTGAAGATATAGGAGTCCCGGGGAGACCCACGGAGAAAGTTCTTCGTTC
>Ga0209698_10003627_pt1 | contig 17077 bp, 16 predicted proteins | sample LitLauG_LLR_2012_FD_187203 | JGI IMG/M metagenome (GOLD analysis project Ga0209698, IMG submission 187203) | Freshwater sediment microbial communities from Pennsylvania, USA - Little Laurel Run_MetaG_LLR_2012 (SPAdes) (version 2) | ecosystem: Environmental > Aquatic > Freshwater > Creek >...
GAAGACGTCGAGGCTGTCGGTTTTTCGCAATTGCTCATCCGGACCCCAGCCGCCGGTCGCGTAACTCTGCGCCAGCACCATGTCGAATCCATTCTTCGCCGCACGCAGATACTTCTCATTACCCAATGTTAAGTACGCCTGCATCGCCGAGCACAGACAGTTGACGTGGCTGTAGGCATGACGACCGGCAAGATCGTTCTGTCCCTGAGCCAACCGCTCATAGAACGGCTCATTCAAATACTGGATTGCCACTCGGCGATACCGCTCCCCCGCGCCGCGCTGATAAGCGAGGAAGAGGTTCTCCGGCATGGTGTACGACTCGTCCCACGTCCACGATTCATCCTTCCCCGGTCGCCAGCTGGTCCCATGCTCGACTGCATGATCAGGGAAATGTGGCAAAGCCGCATCCGTCGTCTTCGCCAGAATCTCCCAGGCCAAAGGATCGCCCACATACTTATGCGAATCGATCAGCCCACATACCAGCTTGTCGTAGCAATAGGTTGGGAAGCGGTTATTCTCATAGAACTTTCCGTCGATTTCCTGAGCATAAAGGCGATTCAGTCGCAGGACTTTTTCCCGTGCTGCCTGCGAACCCGTGATCGCATACGCCCGGGACAACGCCGACATCCATTGTCCGAAGGTTGACGAAGGCGCGAACCCCGCATCAAAGGTGTGCCAGTCGAAATTCGGATCGTAGTGATACCAGCCACCCAGATCCTCGCCCGGCGCCGGTTTCCCGATCATCGCGCGAAATGGCTTCATCAGCGAGTCATCATCCAAACCCATCAGCACCGCATGAGTCTGCTGTAGCTGCTCTTCATGGATAGGACTATCGAGCGAAACGTCCCCGTAGCCGAACTCTTCCAGCACTCCGGACGCATTTGCCATTGCAGACGTAGCGGCGAACGAAGGTCGCGGAACGGGGAGAAAGCTCGCAGCCGAAGCCACGGCTACCGACTGCAGGAATCGTCTGCGGGAGATCGAGGACAGAGAAGCCATACAGGTCCCTCCGGGTTTCTGCGCAATAGTCTACGCCGAAGAACTGAGGAAGTTGAGGGAATGAAAAGCAAAACTCGAGGCTGGAGAACCACGAGGGAATCAGATACCTTGAACTCGTCTACTTCTGATTCTCCCCTTCTTTGAACATGTACTTAATGGCAGGCTTGTAAATCATCAGGTTCGCTTCACCATTTTCGCGATTGACCTTGATGCAGTTGCGGTCATACCACTCAATGATGCCGTGGACTTCCTCACCATCGCGCAGCACGATAACCATGGGTGTACGCGACTGCATCTGCTTCTGATAGTAGAAGTTCTCGGCGTTGGTTTGCTCCGGCGGAGCCAGCTTCTTCCCGCCCTGTGCTCCCATAGGACGCTCGTTGCGCTCCATTCTTTCTGGCCGGTCATGCCGCTCCGGTCGATCGCGCCGCTCCTGCACTGGCATCGGCGAAGGATTGTGGTTACCGTGATTTTCAACTCGGGGCAAGGTCGGCCGAATCAGCTTGCGATTCGCGAAGTTTTCCCTTTCAGCGGATTCACCGGCTGGTACGGGACTCATGACAGTATCCTTCATCGTGGCGCTAACCTCAGATACACGCTATCGCACAAGCTGCTGCTTCTGGGGCCTGATTGATCAACGAAGGCGTGAGCTTTCGATTACCGTACCATAGGAATGTTCCTGTGACAATCCTTCCTTAGTGCCATGCCGGTGCTGTGCCAATTTAGGGTCAGTCCCTAGAATATCGATTCTTCTGATTACGCTGTATTCGACAAGTCCGCCCCGCGCCGCTCTCGGCCGCTGATCGTGGTGATTGCTACCAGGCTGGCCACTATCAGCACCGTCCACGTGAAGACTGGAACAAAGTTGCCATGGAATCGCACTTCGACGAGTCGCGCCTGAAACACCGCGTTCCATGACGCCAGCAGGTTTCCCAATTGATAAGCGAATCCCGGGAACGTGCCGCGAACAGCCGCCGGTGAGAGTTCATTCAAATGCGCCGGAATTACTCCCCATGCGCCCTGTACCATGAACTGCATCAGGAATCCGCCGAGCGCCAGCATCAGCAGCGTGCGCGAGTATACCCACAGCGGAATCATTGGAATCGCCAGAAGTGCAGCCGTCACGATCGCCCGCCGACGCCCAATCTTCTCCGATAATGTTCCGAACAGAATCCCACCCAGCAGTGCTCCCACGCTGGCAATCACCGAAACAGTCCTCACCTGTTGTGGGGTAAAGAGCAGATTTTTTTCCAGGAATGTTGGATACAGATCCTGGGTGCCGTGACTGAACGAGTTGAAACCGAACATAAGAAGGACCAGGAACAGGAAATTGCCGAGATAAGCCGCGATCTCTTTCCCTATCCGAGTCTGCGGTTTGTGAGATATCCGTCCTTGTTTCCAGGCGGGAGATTCGTCCACCTTCGTTCGGATGTAAATCACCAGGAACGCTGGCAATGCGCCCACGATAAACATTCCGCGCCACCCGATCAGCGGAAACAAAGTGCCATAGACAACCGCCGCGATCAAATACCCCACCACGTACCCTTCTTGCAGTAAGCCAGAAAAAAAGCCGCGCCCTTCCGTGGGAAGCGTTTCAAAAGTCAAAGCCGCGCCTACGCCCCACTCGCCACCCATGGCGATTCCGAAAAAGGCGCGTGTGATGAGAAAAATCTTCAGTGTCGGCGCGAACGCCGTCGCCAGCTCAAAAACGGAATAAGCGATGATGTCGGCCATCAACGTTGGCCTGCGGCCGAACCGATCCGCCAGCATCCCGAACAAGAAGGCTCCCAGCGGGCGCATCGCCAGTGTCAGGAAAATTCCTTTGCTGATCTCGGAAATGCTCGCATGGAATTCATGGGCCAACGCGTTGACACAGAACACGAGAACGAAAAAATCAAACGCGTCCAGCGACCATCCCAGGAAACAAGCCACAAACGTATTTCGCTGGATTGCCGATAGCCGCCGAAATTGTGCAACGATTTCCATGAGTAGACGCGTGCAAGCACCAGGTCTTCCTTCGTGAACCTTAGTGTCCTTCGTGGTTAAGGGGTTCTACAACCACGCGCAAATACCCAGCGGATGCTAGCATAGGTTTTTCAATCAACAATCAAGAAATCAAGAATCAGCAATTCTTCACCTATGCCCGAACTCGACCTCCCACAGCGCCAGGCCACTGACACGTTGATGCTCACCGGTTTCTGGTATCGCGCGCTGCCTGCTGACCGCGTGCATCGCAAGGAACTCCACAAGGCCACGCTGCTGGAAATCCCACTCGTAATCGGCCGTGACCGCCAGGGGCAACCGTTTGCTCTCCGTGATGCCTGCCCTCACCGTGGCATGCCGCTGAACTCCGGAACGTTCGACGGCGAGAATCTCGAATGTCCCTATCATGGCTGGCAGTTCGATGTGCACAACGGCCAATGCCAACTGATTCCCTCGCTCACGTCGGACCAAACGATGAAGGTCGATCGCATTTACGCCGGGAGCTATCCCTGCGAAGAGCAGGACACTTTCGTCTGGGTCTACATCCCCGATCCCGGCCCGCAGAGCGCCGGGTTCACGAAGCCAGTCGAATCGCCGGAGCCCGCCCCACAAATCGTAAAGTTCAGTGACAAATACAATCTCGCCTACCTGCAAGCCGAAATGCCGGTCAGTATCGACCACGGCATCATCGGTCTGATGGACCCCGCGCACGGACCGTTCGTCCACCAAGCCTGGTGGTGGCGTGCCCGTCACAGCATTCACGAGAAAAAGAAAAACTTCGAGCCGATTCCCAACGGATTTCGGATGGCAGCGCACACCCCCAGCTCAAACTCAGCGCCCTACAAGTTGTTGCGCCTTTATGCCGATGCCGATTCGATCTCAACCACCATTGATTTCGTCTTGCCCAACATTCGCACCGAGACCATTCGTGCAGGCAAGTATTGGTTCTCAAGCTTAACGACAGTTACTCCGATCACCCGCAGTCACTGTCGCATCGACGTCGTCGCCGCTTGGAACCTGTTTCGCTGGGTTCCGTTCGTGCCAGGTGTCTTGAAATTTGTGTTTGCGAAGTTCGTCGAACAAGATCGTCGCACGATGGAAATGCAGGCGGAAGGGCTGAAGCACAATCCCCATCTCATGCTGATCGATGATGCTGACCGGCCCGCGAAGTGGTATTTCCAATTGAAAGCCGCGCACCTGGAATCCAAGCGCACCGGCAGGGAAATGAAACATCCGATGGATGGCCCTGTGACGTTGAAATGGAGAAGCTGAGACTAGAGTTCGGCCCGGAAGCATTCTGGACCGAGCGAAGCGGAAGTACCGGAGTCTCCTACTCGCTTAGCCGCAACAATTCCACGCTCCGAGTCGATGCTTCTTCAAAGATCAACTTCCGCTCGAGATCAATGGTGTTCTTCCCCAGATAGCGAGGAATGTACCAAGCCACTCCCGCAACCGGCAGCAGGCTAAGCATCCGAAGCGGCTCAAAGAGAGCAGACGACTCGAACTCAGCGGTCGAGCCCACGTAAATCAGAAACCCGAAACAAAGCGCGATCAGAATCACAATCGAATGCTGCTTGAACACCGGCAGGCTGCAAGTGAACGGCAACTTGCGAAACCGAACAAGTGCAACGTTCGTAAGTAAGCAAGACCAGGTTCCGACCAGCAACGTATGGAGCCCAGCCACCAAAGGGCCTTCGAGATAGAGATAGGCTGCGAATGTGAGGACAAGAATCCAGGGCAAGATCGAAACAAGGATGACTCGTCTGGCCAGAGGCTCGCATTCTTGTTGGTTCGGATCGAGCATCAGTTGAAAGATCCAGTTCGAACGCAGATCCGCAGGAATCTCGAACACGATCCTCAACCCTAAGATCAGTAGAAACGAGACGATGAACGGAATGGAAAGAGCCTCTGCGGTCATGGCCGCTTGTCGCGCCGATGTCACGCCTTCAAAAGCGTGCATCAAGGCCTGCGATGCGAGGACCAGCGCTAATCCTCCAACGCCAGTCAGCACAAGCCGGTGTGCCTCGCTTCGCAACAATGTTTTTCCTGCGAAGCGGAAGCATCCCCGCTGGAACGGCGTTCGCAAGACTAATCGCTCCAGAGCGCTCCAGAGCCTTGGTGCCGGAGCATGTATAACACTGGTGCCTTCCGCAATCTCCGAGATCTGCACGAAATGCCGGCGGTAGCCCATTGCGTATGCGCAAAAGGCAAAGACTGCCAACACCGCGATTCCCGGGACACAAAAGTTGGCCAGTTCCGCCATTGCGGGATTCGCGCGTTCCCGCAGCAGTTGGCACAGACTGACAAACCAGCATGACGGGAAAAGGAAGGTCCACGAAGGTGCTGGTCCTTTCACTCGCCGTAATAAGTCAGGGATCACGAAGCTGGTGCACAGCAGCGTGACCAGATAGACCACGACCATGCCTCTCGCATAGGCCGATACGCGCCGAAGAAGTCGAGGAGGCAGTGTCGCCATCAGCAGTCCCAGGATCGCGAACACCGCGAGGAAGGAAAAAATGCTGGAAAGCACTACCCCAATCGCATGCACCGCGCCGAATTTCAAAAAGAACAGGAGCGTTCCCTGGGAAGCTGATACGACCATGGGAAACAGTACGCACGACGCCGCATTAACATCGAACGCCACCAGTCCCACCAGGAATACGACAGCCAGCAAATTGGCGAAGAAGATGGTGCGAGTCGCAACCGGAAGGTGCGCCAGATTCATGTGGTCGCGGCGGTCGGGGAAGATCGCGTCCCACCGCCAAACCGCGATCGCGCCCGTCACAGTCATGGAAAGCACGATGAAAAAGTATTCGTCGGGAAAGGCGATGAGCAGCGTGTCTACATTGGTCTGCCCACGCAGCCACTGCAGCAGGGATCCGTACTTATCGAACAGGAAAACCGATACGAATCCGCCAGGCATGGCCAGCAGAGTGAGAACCAGGCCTACCCCTAGATCAATTCCCTCTGCGTCCGCATCTCCGCCGCCGCGGAAAATTCGCGCGACAAAAAGTTGTACGAGCCTCCCGAATGGGCGCTCGCGGTGGTATTCCCATTCCTGACGTGCTATTTCCCGGATCATCTCAGGCGGCCTTCATGACTTGGACGATGTCGCGCGCCACATTCATCGTGTCGACGTCATCGACCAGGTGCAGAAACGTGTTCTCGAGTGACTCTCCGAGGATCTTCCCTACATTCGTCACGGAATCGTGGGCAATTACGATTCCTTTGCGCAGGATCAGCACATCGGTGCAGACTTTCTCCACGACCTCGAGCACGTGCGAGCAATAGAAGACAAGCTTGCCCGAGCGTCCCAGCGCTTGCACGAGATTCTTGAAGATCAGCGCAGAGGTCACGTCGAGCCCGGACAGCGGCTCGTCAAAAATGAAGATGTCTGGATCGTGCATGATGGCCGCGATCAGGAGAATGCGCTGCCGCATTCCTTTCGAATAGGTGCCGATGCTCGCGTGCCGCGCCGGATGCAGGGAGAAGAGTTGCAGCAGGGAATCGATCTTCAAGTACGTTCGGTTGCGATCCATTCCGCGCAACGCGCCCACCATCTCCAGGTATTCCCATCCGGTCAGATAGGGATAGAGATGAGCCTCTTCCGGCACGTAGCCAAGATGCATCCGATACGACGCCAGATCCTCTTGGATAGCGCGCCCGTTGAACCGGACTACGCCTCGTGAGGGCTCGAGCAATCCGGTAAGCATCTTGACGGTTGTACTCTTGCCCGATCCGTTAGGGCCGAGGCAGCCCAGCACCTGCCCAGGCTGCAAGCGAAACGACAGATCCTGAACCGCCGGCAAAGATGAATATCGCTTCGTAAGTTGTACGGCTTCGAGCATGGCGGATCCTCAAAGGAGTGAATTAGCGGACAGTCGTGCGCGAACCTGAAAAGCGGAGAGAACCCGCATGCTTAGACACCGCGGCCGCTGAAAAGGCTCCAGAGATTCTGAAAGGTGGTTACGCGCAGGTTCCTAACCTACGGCATCTTCAATCCCAGCGCGCTCACAGTTTCCGGATCCAATGTGGTCTTCCCGTCCTTCTTGATAGCCACCCCGAAGTTGCCGGAGTAATCCCACATCGCCCAGCCAATGTGGTGGCGTTCAAGCGAGAGGCGTGTATCTCGGATCCATCCGTTGCGGTCCTGCGGTTGGGCATGGCGAAAGACCCCGAACTCGTTACACACCAAGGGCACTCCGTTCTGCTTTGCCCAATCCGCTACCTGATTGATCTCGGCTTCGATGCGTGACGCGTCCCAATGATCCTGGCCGTAACGGATTACATCCAAGCGGTGCACCGCTTCAGGAATCGCGGCCGAGACTTCCGCTGCATTCTTCGGGTCAGACGGGTAGTGGAGGTCCTTCAACCAATGCCAGTAGAAAGCTCCCCAGGTTGCGCCTTGATGGGTGAAGATGTGCGGCTCGTAGAAATGAAAAACGTAAATCACGTTGGGATCGCGCAGCGGTTCGAGAAAGAGCAAATCATTGTCGTCATCCCAGCTCGCGCCGGGAGCGAGAATCGTGTTTGCCGGCGCCGCCTGTCGGATGGCCGCCGCCAGCTTCGTCTCCACGCCGTACCAGCGGTACGGGTCGTGCATCTCCGGTTCGTTGAGAATCTCGAAGAAAACTTTCTCGGCATCGTAAGAAGAGTAACGCTTCGCCACGGTCCGCCAGAAGTCGGCGAAACGCTCGACAAAATCGTCTTTCTTCAGGCGTTCTTTGAAATCCGAGTCGGGATGCATGTCAAGTTCGACCGCCAACCCAGCATCAAGAATCATCTTCATGGCTGCATCGAGATAGGCGAAGTACTGTTCGCCGCTGTCATGATGAGCAGCATCCATGATCGGCTGCGGATTCACGCTCAACCGCACGTGATCGAACCCCGCCGACTTAATTAGTGCGATGTCAGCAGATGTGGTCCAGTTCTCGAAATGTTCTTTCGTGTATCCCTTCGGATCGTAAACCTGCGCGAACCACGCGCTCAGATTCACACCATGTTGCAGATGCGCCGGGCGCGAAGGGGGGACAGCGGAAGATGAAGCGATCTGACCAAATGACGTGGCAGCCAGAAAAGTAATTGCGAATAATCGAGGGAACAAGACAACCTCCAGTAGCGCCGCCGTCCCGGCGGCTGTGGTGGCGGGCGTCTCGCCCGCCACACCTGACTACCACCGGTTATATCCACCTGTACAACTCCGAGGGCGCGACGCCCCGGCGAGGGCGTCGGCGCTACGAGTCTAGGATCGGTAGCGCCCGAATTCTCTTCTTCGTAGCCGCGTAGATCGCGTTGCACAACGCCGGGGCGATTGGTGGCACTGACGGTTCTCCGATTCCTGTCGGAGCCTCCTGACTCGGTACCGCATATACCTCAACCGCCGGCGTTTCGTCCATGCGCAGAGGAGCGTAGTCATCAAAGTTCCCCTGCACGACGCGCCCCTTCTCGATCGTGATCTTCGCCCGCAACGCGTTTGCCAGCCCGTAGACAATTCCGCCCTGGATTTGCTGCTCGAGAATGCTGGGATTCACTACTTGCCCGCAATCGACGACGGCCACCACGCGATGCACCCGCGGCCGATCGTTTTCCATAGTGATCTCGACCACCTCCGCCATGTACGACGCGAAGCAGCCGAAGCATGCCACGCCGCGAAAGCGCCCTGCGGGAAGCGGTTTGTCCCACCCGGATTTCTCGGCAGCCAGCTGCAGCACGCCTCGCATGCGTGCGGTACGCCACGTCGTTGTGAAGTAGGAAAGATCCTGATCTTTGGAGAGGAGCTGAAGCCTGTACTTCAGCGGATCTTTTCCCGCCGCAACCCCGAGTTCATCAATGAAGCTCTCCAGCGCGAATGCGGCTTGCAGAGCGTAGACCGACCGCATCCACCCAAGCGGGACCGGCGTTTCGACCTGGACGTATTCAACGAGGTAATTCGGAATCCCGTATACCGGCCCTGCCTCGTCGGGAAGATCAGGGTCAACACCATTCGGAACTGGCTGCCCCTTCTGCCCGCTGATGGAAGGCGAAATGATCCGATGCGTCAACCCAACAGGAGAGCCTGATCCATCCAACGTCGCACTCAGCCGGTGCAAGCTCGCCGGACGGTACGTTGAAGATCGCATGTCGTCTTCGCGCGTCCAGAGAACCTTCACCGGGCCATTGATTGCTTTCGAGACCTGAGCGGCTTCCACTGCGTAGTCGTGCTCCAGGCGCCGCCCAAAGCCACCGCCCATCAAGGTCACATTGACTTTGACTTGATCCGGGTCAAGTCCGATCGCCGTCGCCACAGCGTCGCGGCAATCCTGTGGAACTTGCGTAGGAGCCCACAGTTCGCATTTAGTCCCCTGAAAGTGAGCCGTGCAATTTCCCGGCTCCATCGGCGCATGCGCCATGAAGGGAAGCGAATACTCGGCAGAGATATGACGCCCCGGAACCTTGGTCACCTCGCCTGCCGAATACAAGGTCGCACCCTTCTTCGAGGCTGCTTGCTTCAGCGACGCCATCACGGCTGCGTTGTTCAGATCCTTATTTGCTCCTTCATCCCACGAAACGCTTAGCACGCGGCGGCCCTCAATCGCGCCCCAAACGCTGCCGGCCACAACCGCGACCGCCGAGTCGCCGATCTTACCGACATAACTCACGCCTGAAATCTTTTTGGACCCTTTGGCGTCGAAGCTCGCAACCTTTCCGCCAATCACCGGACAGCGCGACAGCACTGCATATTTCATTCCTGGAATACGGAGATCGATTCCGAAGACCGCTTCACCTCTTACTTTCGCTGGAGAATCCACGCGCGCCAGCCGCTGCCCGACAATCTTGTAGTCCTTACTCTGTTTGAGGGGCACGTCGCTCGGGATCGGCAAGGTTGCTGCTTTGGCGACAAGTTCCCCGTAGCTCAGGCTTCGGTTTGAAGCTGCATGTTTAATGCGGCCGTTCTCGGCGGCGCACGCCGATCGCGGAACAGCCCACGTCAAAGCCGCGGCAGAGATCAGCATTTCGCGCGCGCTCGCGCCCGCCTTGCGCATCGGATCCCACGTCGTGCGGATGCTGGCGCTTCCGCCGGTGGTCTGATCGCCAAACAGTGTGCTCGCGCCCGCCTGCTCAATCTCGATCTGCTTCCAGTCGGCTTCGAGTTCCTCGGCGAGGATCATCGGCAGCGCGGTGCGAACGCCTTGTCCCATCTCCGACCGCGCCACGACAATCGTGATCTTGTTGTCAGGGGCAATCCGCAAATACGCGTTAGGAGAGAATGATTCTTTGCGCGATCCCTTTCCATGTGGCAGGTAAAAGCCAATCACGAGTCCAGCGCCGGCAGCGATTCCGGCGCCCACGAATTCGCGGCGGGAGATTGGACTCATCGCTCACCTCCATTGCCGGCAGCGCGGTGAATCGCCTTGCGGATTCGTTCATAGGTCCCGCAACGGCACAGGTTGCCGTTCATGGCCTGGGTAATCTGGTCGTCCGTCGGGTTCGGTGTTTTCGCCAGCAACGCGGCCGCCGACATAATCTGCCCCGTCTGGCAGTAGCCGCACTGGGGAACCTCTTCGGCGATCCACGCCTGTTGCAGCGTGGTCAAGCCGTTGGCACTGAGGCCTTCGATCGTGGTTATGCTCTTGCCGGCGACCTGCGAGACGGGTGTCGAGCACGAACGGATCCCATTTCCGTCTACGTGCACGGTGCAGGCGCCGCACAATCCCGCACCGCATCCGAATTTTGTTCCCGTCAGTTCGAGAGTGTCGCGTAAGACCCAGAGCAGCGGTGTTTCAGGAGAAACAGAAACGTTCTTTTCACTTCCGTTAACGCGGAGTGTGATGTCAGCCATGGTGGTCCAGTTGTAGGTTTTGGAAATCGGACAACATGGTATCAGGGAGCAGGGCTTAGGGGTTAGGGATCAGGGGCCAGGCTCAGTGATTGGTGCTCTTTTGTTTTTGTTGTAATCGATAACAATGTCATCCTGAGCCGCGTCTTTTGCGGCGAAGGACCTATGCAACTCGCTCGCAGCATCGGCGCAGCGAGGGAGTTCATAGGTCCTTCGCGGCAAAGAAATCCGCTCAGGATGACACTGTAAGAGGACTACGACTTTCCTAAACGGCACCGGGCAAGCTCGTGAGCGAAGGGAAATTTCAAACCGACTGATTCACCTGCCCTGCCCCTGGCCCCTAGACCCTCATTTCAGTTCCGTCAGCTTTTGCGTGGCAATCTCGCCAACTTCATTCCCGGGATTTTCTTTCTTGATCTGCTCGTATATGCGCTTGGCATCGAGCGGCTGGTTCGAATGCTGATAGAGTTCTGCCAACTGCAGCTGTGCAGTCACTTTGCTGACCGTGGCGGTCGGCTTGTTGATGAGTTCCTGATAGAGAGCGACGGCATCTTTGATACGGTTGGTCTGCCCGTACAGCGCTGCCAGAGCGTCCTTTGCGATGGATGCTACGTCGCGATTGCCAACCGATGCCACTTCTTTGAAGTTGCGCTCGGCGGCAACATTGTCGGACAAAGTCTGCGCCGTTACGCCCAAAAAGTAATGAGCCATGTCGGCAGATCGGGTGTGCGGATATTTATCGGCGATCGCCTGAAACTGTTTTCGGGCTGCTTCGGCCCGCTCCTTGGCGGAGGTGAACGTGGGAAAATCCGGCTGCTCAGGAGTTCCCGCCGGCCGCAGTTGCGTATCCAAGGTCCGAAGGGCGATAGAAAGCTCCAGGCTGGCCTTTTGGTCCTGCGCGTTCAGGTAGTACCAGCCGCCGATGACGCCCCCGATGAGGACCACTCCGACGATGGTGGCGATGATAATAGTCGACCGGTGCTCGACGGTCCAATCGGCGGTTTTTTCGGCAGCGCCGATGGTGACACGGCTAAAAGCATCCTGTTTCAGGTGATGACGGGTTTCTGCGCGCACGGACTTCCCTTCTGCTAATAGCGATGGCTGGACAAACTCAAAGTTTAACAGGGGCAAAACAGGATCGTCAAAGAATGAGCCAAGGCGGGAAACCCCCGCGGTATGCGACAGCCTGGCGAACTGCGCTGCGGCGCCGGTGCCTTTTGGATGTCAGATCGCCGTCTCAAGGGTTCTTTCCCCCAGTTTCCTGACTGGTGGGTAGTGGTGCCGTTTCGCGTCGACAGATCAGGTTTCTATTCCATACCTTGACCCGAGCGTGCAGCATGTGGGGATCAGTCGCTTGCGTGCATTGAACGTTTCCCAATTGGACGCCTTGGACAAGACACTTGTTGTTCAGGATAGCGATAGACCGTTAGCCGTTCTGGTCCGGTACCGCAATTTTATGGCGATGCAGGAGGGGCCAATGCAGTGGGAATACCTAGTGGTTGATTACGAAACCATCGATGTGCGGTTCTTGAATGACGCACTAAAAGAGCAGGGTAAAGAGGGTTTTGAATTAGTGCAGGTTGTTGGAAAGCGCTACTATTTCAAGCGGCAAAAACCGAGTTGACTATTTGCTTTCGGTAGCCTCGCGCACGATGCGCAGAGCATTCTGGCTGCTGTCTATAGCGTTGCACTTGTGGGCGTTGAACTGCTCTTGGATGGCAGACTGGGCATTTCCCATGTTTGGGTTTCCCGAGAACTGGGCATTGCAGCATTCGCAGATTCCGAGTACCGGGACGTTCCTAACTCGTTTCACGATCCGAAGATTGCGCTTTGGCATACTGAAAGTCTAGCGCATTGGGACGGGAGAGCGTAGAACCTGTGGACGCCACACGGCACCACTACCGGCTGGTGCCGTCGCTTGCTTACCCGCTATCCACCCTCATATACTCTGAACGTTTGCCCACTTTTGCCCAGCAACGGACCTGGCAGCGCAGGGCACCATCTCACCTGCAATTATTCCGGAGACTATTTCCATGACAACGATGACCACTGCCCCGCACGTGGATAAGGAAACCAACCCGTGGGAGTCGCAACGCGCCCGCTTCGACCTCGCCGCCCAGAAGTTGAATCTCGATGAGGGCCTGTGGCGCGTGCTGCGCTATCCCAACCGCGAGGTTACGGTCTACATCCCGGTGCAGATGGATGACGGCCACCTCGAAGTCTTCACCGGCTTCCGCGTGCAGCACTCGATCGCGCGCGGCCCCGCCAAGGGTGGCATCCGCTACGCCCCCGACGTCACGCTCGACGAAGTCCGCGCCCTCGCCAGTTGGATGACCTGGAAGTGCGCTGTGGTCAACATTCCCTTCGGCGGCGCCAAGGGCGGCGTGATCTGCGATCCCCACAAAATGTCGATGGGTGAAGTCGAGCGCATGACCCGCCGCTACACCTCCGAACTGATCGAATTCATCGGCCCCGAGAAAGACGTCCCTGCCCCCGACGTTAATACCAACGAACAAATCATGGCCTGGATGATGGATACCTATTCCATGCACATGCGCCAGACCGTGACGGCCGTGGTGACCGGGAAGCCGATCAACATCGGCGGCTCCCGCGGACGCCGCGAAGCCACTGGCCGCGGCGTGATGGTCGTGTGCGATGAAGCCTGTCAGAAGCTGGGCCTCGATCGCTCTCGCACACGGGTCATCGTGCAGGGCTTCGGCAATGTGGGCTCCAATGCCGCTCTGCTGATGCATCAGACTGGGTACAAAGTGATTGGCATCGGCGAAGTTGGCGGCGGCTTGCACAACAAGAACGGCATCGACCTGAAAGCTCTGGTGGATTTCCGCCAGAAGAACGGGACGGTCCACGGATTCCCCGGCGCGGAGAGATGCGAGACGGCCGACCTGCTTGTCGAAGACTGTGAAATTCTCATTCCCGCGGCCACCGAGAATGTCATCACCAGCCGCAACGCCGACCGTGTGAAGTGCCGTATTCTCGCCGAAGGCGCGAACGGTCCCACCACGTCCGCTGCCGACGACATCCTCGCCGATAAAGGCGTTTTCGTCATTCCCGACATTCTGGCCAACGCGGGCGGCGTCACCACGTCGTACTTCGAGTGGGTCCAGGATCGACAGGGCTACTTCTGGAAAGAGTCGGTGGTCAACGAGCAACTCGACGCCATTATGAAGTCTTCGTTTGACGATGTCGTCCGTTACGCAGACACCCATAAGGTCAACAACCGGATCGCCGCCTATATGCTGGCGATCGATCGTGTCGCGTACACGATTCGCCAGCGTGGAATTTACGCGTAATCATTTGGAAAGGAGAACTACATGAAATTTGTCGAAAGAAAGTTGATGGCGCAAATCGCTGTGCTCGTCTTTGCACTCTCAATTGTAAGCGGGATGGCATCCGCCCAGGCAAAACCCGCTGCCCCGGCGACTCCGGCAGCCGCCGCTAAGCCAGCTGCCGAGAAGCTTGACATCAACACGGCCACCAAAGATCAGCTCAAGGAACTGCCGGGTATCGGTGACGCCTACTCGCAAAAGATCATCGACGGGCGTCCCTACCGCGCCAAGAACGAGCTGGTTCAAAAGAAGGTCGTTCCGCAGGCCACCTACGACAAGATCAAGGACATGATTATCGCCAAGCAGCCCAAGAGCGCCGCCAAGACCGACAAGATGGCTCCCAGCCCGAAATAGCATCTCCACCACGAGTCACAGAGGTCGCAGGGATTCTGCGCTGCGTTCCTCTGTGGCCTCTGTGGTGAGAGTTCTCTCTCGGTTCCTCTACCCCCCCGAAATTGCCCGCAAACCTCGCATTGCGTTCCCCTCCCCCGTGGAGGATAATCAACTTGGTTGCCGGCTGGCCTCCGGAGCCCCCCTGAGTGTGAACCTGCCCAATTCCATCACGCTTTCCCGCATTTGCAGTATTCCTCTGCTGGTATGGATTCTTTCCAGTTCTCATTTCAGCAGTACCCACGGGGCAAAAGAGCTTCTGGCTTCCGCCTTGTTCGTCGCCGCTGCGATGACCGATGGTATTGACGGCTACCTCGCTCGCAAACGCGATCAGATCACTACCATGGGGATTCTGCTCGATCCGATCGCTGACAAGCTCCTGATCGCGGCGGCGTTCATTGTGCTTGTCCAGATCAATCCGAGTCTGGTGCCGGCCTGGGTCGCAATCGTTGTGATCGGCCGGGAGTTCCTGGTCAGCGGTTTGCGCTCGATTGCGGCATCCGAGGGCTTCACAATTGAAGCGAGTGGACTGGGCAAGTTCAAGATGGTGGTGCAGATCGTCTCAGTGGTGGCGGTGATTCTGGATCATTGCTGGAAAGAATTGCCGATCTATAGCCATTACATTTTTCCGGTCCACTGGGTCGCTTCCGTCGCAATCTGGTTTATGGTGTGCGTATCGCTGGTTTCAGGAATTGACTACTTTGTCGCGTTCTGGTCGAAGATCGACCGGCGCGTGGTGAAGCGCCGCCGCCGCGCATTCATTCTCAGCCGCCGGAGAAAACCAGTGGTGCCTGCGCAGGCCGACCGTGATGTCGCTGCCTCGACCTAGTCCGATTGCTGTGGAGCAGGGCGAGTTTTCGCATGAAGAGAGAACTCTGCTGCTGCAACTGGCCCACGAATCGATTCTCTCCGCCCTCGAAGATCGCGAGATTTCCGTTGATCCACCCAGCCCACATCTTGCCGAACCTCGCGGTGCATTTACCTCGCTGTATCTGAATGGAGAGTTACGCGGATGCGTCGGCTACGTCCTTCCCGTCGGCTCGGTGTATCGCGCGGTCATCGACACGGCTCGCGCCGCAGCCTTCGAAGACACCCGCTTTGATCCCGTGACCAACGAAGAAGCGCGCCGGTTGGAGGTTGAACTCAGTATTCTGTCGCCGCCTCACGCGATCTCAGCGGAAGAGGTGGAAGTCGGTCGCCACGGTCTTCTTGTCAGCATGGCCGGACATCGCGGCCTCCTCTTGCCGCAAGTGCCCACCGAGCGCAATTGGGATCGCATCACCTTCCTCGAGCAAACCTGCCGCAAAGCGGGATTGCCTTCTGATGCCTGGCAAACGGGCGCGCTGATTGAGGCTTTCACGGCTGAAGTCTTCGGAGAAAAGAACATCCCCCTGTAACACTCGCTGTCCTCTATGGTTGGCCATTTCGAATCTGATGTGACCCCGTTGGTAAATCATCGCACAAAAAAACCGGAGACGGTTTCCCGTCCCCGGTCGACTTTAACTGAGCGGAGAGCCTAGTTCACCTGATCCAGTTCCACGCCATCGCCCGCATGCACATCTTCCATAGCGAAGACGATCATGCCGGTCGCGGTCGTATCGGTCACGCCGATGATCACAATCTCACCCACGGCGCGCCGCGGCAGATCCTTCACGTGAATCACCGGGCCATTCTCCTTCTCGAACAGTTGTGGATCGAAAGAAACTATTTTCTTCTGCGTGTCTTCGGCGATAGCTGCCCGGAAAGACAGCGAATCGACCGGATCCTTCAAATCCGCGTCGTAGGTTCGAACCGCGCGGAAGTAGTCGCCGATCTTTATGCCCTGGTTCGAGCCCACATTGATGTACACCTTGTGTCCGGTGCCCATCTGCGAGTCGAAATCCTTACCCATGACGATTCGGCCCGAAACCTTGTTGCTGGCGGGCAGATAGCGGTCAAAACGGACCGGGGCGTGGAAGGGAAGTACCTGTTTCTCTGCAAAGGGAATCGTTGTGTCGCCAGGGTTGACACCGTCGCAGGCGTACTCGATCTGCGCGATCGCCGCCTTGCTCCGTGTATCAATCACTTTCACCCGCCCGACTTCCTCGTATGGCTGCCCGGTCTGCTTCAGCAGCTTCTGCTGGCCCGGAAACATCTCGTACTCGTTGATATCCCGCAGCGCGCGCACAATCTCGTATTCTGCCCCGTTCATGTATCCTGTTCCGCGCAAATACACGATGTCGCCGCGCGTGAAATGGGTCGTGGTCGGCGTGTGGATCCCACCCATGATGAAGTTGGAGTCGGGAAGGATGTGCTTGCTGATGAACCCCGCGCAGTACAGGTCGGCGTAGGTGGGCGTCGGAATTCTCTCGATGGGAAAGCTGTATGTCGTCGGGGTCGTTCCCTCGGGAGCCTGAAATGTGCTCGGATCGGTGGTGGTCTGAGCCCATGCCGCCGTCGCCAGCAACAACACGAACAGTCCTGTTTTCTTCATGTTACCTCCGGAAAAGACCGCCTTCGCGACCCCTCCCCAGTTAAATGCCAGAAAAGAAAGGCTTCAGCC
>Ga0209698_10003628_pt1 | contig 17077 bp, 10 predicted proteins | sample LitLauG_LLR_2012_FD_187203 | JGI IMG/M metagenome (GOLD analysis project Ga0209698, IMG submission 187203) | Freshwater sediment microbial communities from Pennsylvania, USA - Little Laurel Run_MetaG_LLR_2012 (SPAdes) (version 2) | ecosystem: Environmental > Aquatic > Freshwater > Creek >...
CGGAGTTCGCGTCGGCGCGCTGGTTGCCGGAGTTTCGCTGCTGATAATCGCGCTCGAGATTGGGGCTCGGCGCGGCGGGAGCGGGGCTCGGCCGCGCGCTCGGGTGGGCTCCGGCGGCCGTGCCCGCGCCCGAGCCACCGCCCACGTTCGTGCTCATGCCGCCGCCCGTGCCGGCCGCGCCGTGGCTCGCGCTCGAGCTCATGCCGCCGCCCGCGCCGTGGCCCGCGCCCGCTCCGGCGTTCGTCGCCGCGCCCGTGCCCGGGGTCCTCGGCGTGGACGAGAGGCCGCCCGGTGCGTTCGGGTTGTGCCCCTGCGACCAGCCATTGCCATTCCACTTCTGCCACTCGCCATTGTTGTTGCGATAGACGCTGCCATCGTGCCCGGCGTAGATGTCGCCCGATCCGGTGCGCGCGATTCCGCTCGAGCCGCTCGGGCCACCGGTGTGAATCGCGGCGCCTCCCTTGCTGGTCGCGGCGCCGCTCGTCGTCCTGCCGGTGGCGTAATTCGTGACGTGGCCCGAGGCCGCCCATTGATCGCCGCGCTGCACCGAGCTCGAGCCCCAGTTGCCGTACACGTTCGAGCTCTGCCGCGTCTGCGCGTAGGTGCCGGTGCGCGGATTCCACGCCTGGCCCGCGGCCTTGGAGTTGTAGGGGCCATAGACCGCCGCGCCGCGCTTGTAAGTGCCGGTGCGGGCATTGTACGAGGCCGCGTATCCGGCGCCGCCGTACGGTCCGTACACGTGAGACGCGCGCCCGTACGCTCCGGTGTAGGGGTTGTACCAGGCGCCGCAACCGTAGGTGCAGGCGTATGGGTAGTAGATGGGGTGCGGTCCCCACGCCACGTAGGGCGGGTAGTACCAGCCGGTGCCCCACACCGCGCAGCCCCACGCGACGCAAATGCCGGTGTAGGCGGGCACGTAGGCGAACGTCACGTACTCGTCGGAGGGAGCGGCAGGAGCTTCGGTGACGTACACCACCTCGTGCGCGGGCGAGCTCGCGGGGATCGAATAGATCGCATCCGGAACGCTGGTCGTGACCGCCCACGGCCCGCTCGGCGATTGTCCCGCGAACCACACGCCCAGGTAGCACACGTAGTAGGTGTCGCCAACCTGGATCACGTCCTTGTCGGTGTTGACGGCGCGCGAGCACGTGGTGCCCGGGATGCTCTCGAACTGGGGATCGCCCTGGTAGGCCACGCTCGGAGCCGGACACGTCTTGACGTCCACGCGCGCCGTCTGCGGCACCTCCGCGAGCAGCGCGGCCTCGATCGCCTGATCGGTTCCCGGCACCGACGCGAGCACACGCGAGCGCGGATGATCCACCGGGATCAACTTGAACTCGTCCGGCAGGTTCGGAGTCGCGAACGTCCACGGTCCATCGAGGCTCGCGGCCGAAAACCAGCGGCCGGCGACCAGGTAGTAGAACGCGCCCGAGGATCCCATGCGGAAGAGATCGCTCTCGGTGTTGCTCACCCACATGAGATGCGTGTTCGTGATCGCCTCGTACTGGGGCGCGCCATCCAGCAGGATCATCTCGGCGGGCGATTCGCTCACGAAGATGCGCGGTTTCTGCGGCGCCGCGGTTCCGGGCAGGCTCGCGCGCGCATCGGCCCAGTTGCTGTCGGGGGGGAGGTGCGAGAAGGCGTCCGGCAATCGCCCCGCCGGCGACCACGGCGCACCCAGAGAATCAGCCGCGTACCACGATTGATCGTCCCTCAGGTAGAGCCGGCCGCCGGTCTGGAACAGATCCCAGTTGGTGTTGACGGCGTACTTGAGGTCGGCGCCCTCGATCGGGCTCCACACCGGTCCGCCATCGAGGATCACGAGGATCGCCGGCGTCTGGCTCCACACCACGAGCGGCGGATCGGCCTTCACGTCGTCGCGATTCTTGATCGCGATCTCGCTCTTGTTGACCGCGCCCAGCACGCGATCGAGCGAGATCACGCGCTCGGTGTCGGGCATCGCGACCTGGATGCCGGCGGTCAGCGCCTGGAGCTGATCGCGGCTCAGGGTGGGGAAGTGCACCTCGAGGATGTTGAGGTCGCGGAAGCTCACGAGCCGCTCCTCGGTCGAGATCGAGGTGTTGGAGTCGAATTGAATCGAGCCCATCGCTGGCTGGCTCGCGCCCGCGGGCGTGTACGCGACCGCGGACCACAGCACCATGCGGGCCTGGTTCTCCCAGCTCTCGACCTGCGGTTGGTAGACGACGATGGTGCTGCCGTCCTGCATGTTGAACGTGCGCGGCCAGCCGTGATCGGCCGCGTGGGCCGCGCCGACGATGAGGCCCAGGCAGAGAATCGCGAAAATCGTGCGCTTCATGGGGCTGGAGAATTGCGCCCGACGATGGGGGTGTCAAGCGCGGGGCGGATGCGCGGGCGGATGCGCGAGCGGATGCGCGAGCGGATGCGCGAGCGGATGCGCGAGCGGATGCGCGGGCGGATGCGCGAGCGCCAGCGAGCGCTCGTCTATGGAGCGCACGTCAACGAGCGCTCGGACACTCTAACGATACAGCGCCTTGATCGCTCCCCAGGTCACATGCGCGACCGGTGTCACGCTCGGCACCTGGCACTGGCCGGTGACCTGATGATCGTAGCCCTGCGGCACGAGTGGGCCGGCCGCGATGCCGCCGAATGTCCAGCCCCCGCGTTCGGCGGCGGGGATGAACGTGAGGTCGCTGCCCTCGTCGAAGTCGATCGAGCCCGTGAACGAGCCCTGCCCGCTGGCGAAGTCGTAGGTGACGACGAAGTTCGTGATCGCTCCGCCCAGGGCGATCTGCCCGTCGGTGAAGCTGGCGGGCGCGGTGCCGTTGGGTGGCGCCGTGCCGTAGACGCCGTGCGTGCCGGTGGCGAGCGGGTCTTCGTAGAAGCGCGCGCGCGCGCCGGTGTTGCTGAAATCAGCCTCGAGCAGACCGCTCGAGTAGAAGGAAGTCTGCACCGTCAGCCCGGTCAGGTCGAACGTGTACTCGTTGACGCTGGTGTCGAAGTGACCGCCCAGCAGCGCGGGATCGAAGCTGGTCACGAAGCCGAGCGAGAAATAGGAGTCGCCGACGTCGAGGTAGTGCGTGCTCGTGGCCGTGGCGAGGTGGTAGTCGTAGCCGCTGAAGCCGAGCAGCGTGGTGTCGGCGAGGGCGGGGAGCGCGCTCGTGGCAAGCGCGAGCCACATGATCACGACCGAGGCGCAGAATCGGCGCATCATCAGCCGCCTCCTCAAAGGATGTCGAACCACGATGTGGCCAATGATGCGGGCAAGAGCCGCGCGTCAATGTTTGGCGCGCCTGCATGTTAGCGGAACGCGCTCAATCATCGCTTGAGCCGAGGCGGCCGTCAAGGCTTGGCTTTGCGGCCAACCGGATGCCGGCCGCCATGCGTTAGACTGCCGCGAGTCCAGCCGCCGGCCCGGCCGCAATTCACGCTCGGGGAGGGAGTCCAGCATGACAGCCTTCGTTCGCCTGGCCGCGCCCGCCGCGGCGCTCATCCTCTTCGCATCGTGCGCGAAAGCGCCGCGGGAGCTGGCGCTCTCCGACACGATTCCGCCCGATTCGCTCTCCCACGAGCTCGCGGATTCGACCGTGAAGCGGGCGCTCTTCCACGTCGGGTTCGCACCGCTTTATCGGAGCGGTCACATTCCGAACTCGGCCTACGTCGGGCCGGCCTCCAAGCCGGAGGGCATCGACGCGCTCCGATCGGCGCTCGCGTCCGTCCCGGCGGGCGAGGAGGTCGTGCTCTACTGCGGCTGCTGTCCGTGGAAGGACTGCCCCAACGTGCGCCCGGCGTTTCGCGCCGCGGTCCAATCGGGCCACTCGAACGTGCGCGTTCTCTACGTCGAGAAGACGCTCCAGCACGATTGGATCGATCGCGGCTTCGCGATCGAAAAAGGACAATGATCCCGGCGATGAGCGCGCCGGAGCCTCCGGCGGGCGCCGCCCAGCGCCCGCCCGGCGCGAGCGAGGATCGCCCCGCCGAGGAGCTGCGCGGCTTCGGCCCCGCGGGGATCGCCTCGCTGATCGTGATCGTGCTCGGCGATCTCCTCTTTCTGCCGCTGAGCGCGATCCTGGCGCTCGCGTGGGCCAAGCGGTCGGGCACGCCGTTCGCCGCGCTAGGCTTGAAGCCGCCGCGCAACTGGCCGGTCACGATCGTCGCCGGCCTCGCACTCGGCGTTGCGCTCAAGCTCTTCGCCAAGGCGATCGTGATGCCGCTCCTCGGCACCGACCCCATCAACCACGCGTTTCACAGCCTGGCGGGCAATCGCGCCGCCATTCCCTTCATGCTCTATCAGCTCGTGATCGGCGCCGGCTTTGGGGAAGAGGTCCTGTTTCGCGGCTACTTCTTCGAGCGGATGGGCCGGCTCATCGGCTCGGGCGCCCGCGCGCGCGCGGTGACGCTGCTCGTCACATCGTTGCTGTTCGCGCTCGCCCACCTCGCTGAGCAGGGCATACCCGGCGCGGAGCAGGCCTTGATGACCGGGCTCGTCTTTGGCGGCCTCTACCTCGCCACCGGAAGCCTCGCGCTCTCGATGGTGACTCACGCCTCGTTCGATCTCCTCGCGTACTGGATCATCTACGCCGGTCTCGAGACGCGCGTCGCGCACCTCGTCTTTCGTTGATTCGCGAGGATTTCCGCGTGCGCGCCGGGTCGCCGCTGGGATAGATTGACGCTGCCATGCGCCTGGCCGTCGGTACGCGTCTCGGACCCTACGAAGTGATCGCCCCGCTCGGTGCGGGGGGGATGGGAGAGGTGTATCGCGCGCGCGACTCGCGCCTCTCGCGCGATGTCGCGATCAAGTCGCTCCCGCCGGAATTCGCGCGCGACGCTGACCGCCTCGCCCGCTTCGAGCGCGAGGCGCGGCTGCTCGCCTCGCTGAATCATCCGAACATCGCCACGATCTACGGGCTCGAGGGGGACAGCGCTTCGCCTCATCTGGTGCTCGAGCTCGTGGAGGGCGAGACGCTCGCGGCGCGCCTCGCGCGCGGGCCGCTCGAGCCCAGGGAAGCGCTGCTGGTGTGCGGGCAGATTGCCGCCGCCATCGAGGCCGCGCACGAGCGCGGCATCGTGCATCGGGACCTGAAGCCCGGCAACGCGATGATCACCGTCTCGGGCACCGTCAAGGTCCTGGACTTCGGGCTCGCCAAGGGCGGCCCATCGGAGTCCAGCGGATCCGGTGTGCGCGATGCGACGCCGGCGCCCTCGCACCTCGCCACCGAGCTGATTGGCGAGCGCACCGAGATCGGCATGGTGCTCGGCACCGCCGCCTACATGAGCCCCGAGCAGGCGCGCGGCAAGTCGGTGGACCGGCGCGCCGACGTGTGGGCGTTCGGCTGCGTGCTCTACGAGTGCCTCGCCGGACGGCCGGCATTCAGCGGCGAGACCACCTCCGATCTGATCGCGCGCATCCTCGAGCGGGAGCCCGACTGGGCCGCCCTGCCCGCGTCGACGCCGGCGCGGCTGCGCGAGGTGCTGAAGCGCTGCCTGCGCAAGGACGCCGAGGCGCGCCCGCGCGACATCCGCGACGTGCGGCTCGAGCTGGCCGAGATCGCGGCCGGCGGCGCCGCGCCCGCGGGAGGGGCGAGCGAGAAATCCATCGCCGTGTTGCCGTTCGAGAACCTGAGCGGAGTGGACGACGAGTACTTTTCGGATGGTATGACCGAGGAGATCCTGAACGCGCTCGCGCAGGTCGAGGGCTTGCGCGTCGCGGCGCGCTCGTCGTGCTTCGCGTTCAAGGGCCGGCGTGAGGATCTGCGCGCCGTCGCCGAGCGGCTCGACGTCGCCACCGTGCTCGAGGGCAGCGTGCGGCGTTCGGGCTCGCGCCTGCGCATTCAGGCGCAGCTGGTCAAGGCCGCGGACGGCTATCAGATGTGGTCCGAGCGCTACGATCGGGAGATGACCGACGTGTTCGAGGTGCAGGACGAGATCGCCTCGGCGATCGCGGCCAAGCTGCGCGGCACGCTGCAAAAGCTCGAGCACCCGGCGCGGCGCGGGACCGAGAACCTCGAAGCCTACGAGCTGCTGCTGCGCGGCCGCGCGCTCCAGACCCGGCGGGGGAGATTCCTCGAGGAGGCGGTGGAGTGCTTCCAGAAGGCGCTCGCGCTGGATCCCAACTACGCCGAAGCGCTGGCGTGGCTCAGCGACTCCTACCGGCTGCAGAGCATCTTCGGGGTCGCGCCCTTCGGCGAAATCATGGGCAAGGCGAAGGCCACCGCCGAACGGGCGCTCGCGATCGATCCGAATCAGGCCGAGGCCTACGCCACGCTGGCGTGCGTGGCGGAACAGTACGAGTGGAACTTCGAGCTGGCGGGCCGGCACTACGCGCGCGCGCTCGAGATCGATCCGCGTCATTCGCGCGCCCGCGGCCAGCGCGCGCTGTGGGGCTACATCCGCGGCGCGTTCTCGGAGGAGCAGGCGTTCGGCGAGATGAGGCGCGCGGTCGCGGAGGATCCGCTCAACGCCTGGATCGGCGCCATGCATTCGTACATTCTGGGATTCGCGGGCCGGCACCGCGAGTCGATCGCGGAATCGGAGCGCTCCGTGGCGCTGGATCGCGACTCGTTCTTCGCCCGCTGGAACCTGATTCGCGGGCTCGCGTGGGGCGGTCAATACGAGCGCGCGATCGAGCTGGCGCCGGCGCTGCTGCGCGAATCGGGGCGCCATCAGTGGGTGCTCGGCGCGCTCGCCTGGACCTATGGGAAGCAGGGCCGCCCGGAGTTGGCGGCGGCGGTGCTGGCCGAGCTGGAAGCGCGCGCCCGGCTCGAATTCGTGGCGCCGTTCTGGCTGGCCGTCTCGGCTTCGTCGGCCGGCGATGACGAGAAGGCGGTGAAGTTCATGGAGCGCACCGTCGCCGAGCGCGACGCGCTCGTGATCTGGGCGAACCTGAGCCCGTTCTGGGATCGGCTGCGCGCGAATCCGCGCTACCTCGAGCTCACGCGCCAGCTCTGGGTGTGAGGTCGGCGGCAGGCAGTGCGGCCCCCGCATGGCGCCGACGCGGGCTTCGAGCGGGGAATGCCGGGGCGCGACCCTTCATCTTCCGCTTGCACAATGCGCTGCGGCGCGCACCTCGGCCTTCGCATGAGCGCGGCCGGCCGCCTTCAGGAAACCGCGGATTCGCCGACACTGAAGAGGCCCTACACGCTCGTCCCCTCGGGCCACGTCGTCGCTGGTGATCGGAGTCGGCCGATGAGCCGAAAGCGCGTCCTGTTCGTCGACGATGAGCCGCGGATCCTGGATGACTTGAAGCGGTCGATGGGTCGCCAGGCCCATGGCTGGGATGCCGAGTACGCCGGCGGCGGCGTCGAGGCCATCAACGCGCTCACGCGCTCACGCTTCGATGTCGTGGTGTGCGACGCGAGCCTGTCCGAGATCGACGCCCAGGCGGTGCTCAAGAAGGCGAAGAGCGAGCATCCGGGCGCCGTGCGAATCGTGCTCGCGGACCGCGCCGAGCGCGAGGCGGTGATGCGCGTGGTGCCGATCGCGCAGCAGTTCGTCACCAAGCCGTGCGACGAGTCCACGCTCGTCACCGTGCTCGAGCGCGCCGCGAAGATTCAGGACCTGCTCGCCGACGACGCGGTGCGGCAGGTGGTCGGCAAGCTCGAGAAGCTGCCCTCGCTGCCGGTCGCCTACTGGGCGCTCACGCGCGCGCTCGCCGACGCCGAGCCCGACATCGCCAAGGTGGCGCGCATCGTCGAGAAGGATCCGGCGATGTGCGGCAAGATCATGCAGCTCGTGAACTCGGCGTACTTCGGCCTCGCGCACGAGGTGACGTCGGTGCAAGCCGCGGTCTCGTACCTCGGCTTCGAGCTGCTGAAGGGTCTCGCGATCACCGCCTCGGTGTTCGCGGCCGCCGAGGTGCGCGGCCACGTCGAGGGCTTCTCGCTCGATCGCCTGCAGCGCTCCTCGCTCCTCACCGCGCGCCTCGCGCGCACGCTCGCGGGCCGCGGCCCGACCGAGGAGGAGGCGTTCACCGCCGGCCTGCTGCACGACATTGGCAAGCTGGTGCTCGCGATGGGCATGCCGCGCAACTTCGAGGAGGTCGCGCGGCTGCGCGAGGAGCGCGCGCGACCGGTGTACGAGATCGAGCGCGAGATCTTCGGCGTGACCCACGCGCAGGCCGGAGCCTACCTGCTGGGCGTGTGGGGGCTGCCGCTGCCGATCGTGGAGGCGGTGGCGTGCCATCACGCGCCGCGCGAGGTCGCGGACGAGTCGTTCGGCACCGTGGGGGCGGTGCACGTCGCCGACGTGCTGGTGGAGGAGATGTTCCACCTCCCGCCCGGACGCGCCTACGAGAGCTCGCTCGATCGCGAGTTCGTCGAGCGCGTGGGGATCGGCGAGCGGATCGGGGAGTGGCGCGAGGCGGCGCGCGAGATCGCGATCGCCTCGGGTGTGATGGACTGACGCCCTAGCGCGGTCGCTCGAACAGGCTGTACGTCGCGAACAGCCCGCGCTCGAGATCCATTCCGTCGTTGCGATCCCACTCGAGCGCGTGCCCCATCGCGCGCGCCCGCGGCGAATCGTCCTCGTCGAACGCGCGCACCTCGAAGCCCAGCCGGCGCCACATCGCGGCCGGGAACGGGCAGCGCCCGTCGGCCCACGGAATGTAGGGCTGCCCCGGCGCGGCCGGCGCGGGGCAGAGGTTGTAGATGAGGACGAGGCCGCCGGGCTTGAGGGCGCGATAGAGCTCGGCGATGAATGCGCTGTCGCTCACGCCCAGGTGCACCAGCATGCGTGGGCTCACCGGCTCGGCGGGATGAATGTACCCGTTCTTGAGCGTGTTCTTGGACACGATGAGATCGAATCCGCCGCCTACCGCATCGCGCACCGAGTCCGTGGCCGGCCACTGGCCGATGACGAGCCTCACGCGTCCCTCTCCGTGCGAGGGGCCGGCGATCGCGCCCTGATCGCCCGACTCGCTGTAGAGCGCGCGCAGCAGCGGATCGACGTCGATCCCGGTGGCGTCGACGCCAAGCGCGGCGAGGAGCCGCAGGTGGCCGAGCGTTCCGCATCCGAAGTCCGCGAGCTTCAGACGATCGACCGTTTTCACGTGCGCGCCCGAGAGGATCTCGAGCGGGCGCAGGTAGGCGAGCGGCGAGCCGTAACGCGTGTTCCAGTAGAACGAGTCGTCGAGCTCGCGCCGCACGAGCCGCTCGCGCGCGGAATCGGGAAGCGCGTGCGCTTCGGCGTCGGTCCAGGCGTGCGCGCGCGTCGAGTCCGTCCACACCACGCGCGTCGCGATCTGGGGCAGGAGCGAGGTGGCCGAGAGGAACTCGCGCCCGAGCGAAGAGCGCGCGAGCGGCCTCAGGGCCTCGGCTTCGGCGCGCAGAATCTCGGCCGCGGTCGTATCCGGCTGCGCCGCCGCCGCGAAGCCGACCCTTGCGAGCAGCGCAGTCCCGATCCAGACGGCGATGCGCGGTCGCATGAGGGAATCCTAGTCGGCAGCGTATCGCGCGGCGCCATCGGATCGGACCAGCGCGGCGCGCCGCGCCCCGGGCGCACGAGGGATTGCGCCGTCGCTACCCCCGCCCGCACCCCGGCGCCGTGCCCACATCGCGCTTGCCCCGGCCCTCGCCGCGTGCTACACGAGGTGCGCCGAATGGATTCGGAAGGCACACCCGGGGGGCGCTCATGTCGGACGAACGCAGCCGCGGCCCTGGCCCGTGGGCGTGGATCCCCTCGCTCTACCTCGCCGAGGGCCTGCCCTACGTCCTCGTGATGACCGTTTCGGTCATCCTCTACAAGCGCCTCGGGATCTCGAACACCGACATCGCGCTCTACACCAGCTGGCTCTACCTGCCCTGGGTGGTGAAGCCGCTGTGGTCGCCGGTGGTCGACATCCTCGGCACCCGACGGCGCTGGATCTGGGGCATGCAGGTCGCGATCGGCGCCGCTCTCGCGGGCGTCGCGCTGGCGATTCCGGCGCCCGCGATGTTCCGCTGGACGCTGATCTTCTTCTGGCTCGCGGCGTTCGAATCCGCGACGCACGACATCGCCGCCGACGGCTTCTACATGCTCGGCACCTCGGAGCGCGATCAGTCGCTGTTCGTGGGCGTGCGCAGCCTCTTCTATCGCGTCGCCACGATCGCGGGCCAGGGCCTGTTGGTCGTGCTCGCGGGCACGCTCGAGACGCGCACCGGCAACGTGCATCTGGCCTGGACGATCGCCCTGGGCGCGGTGGCGGCGGTGATGCTCGCCTTCGGATTCTGGCATCGACTCGTGCTACCGCGCCCGGCGTCCGACCGCCCCGGCGACGCGCGCGAGATCGGCCGCTTCGTGCGCGCGTTCCTCGCGACGTTCGGCTCCTTCTTCGCGCGGCCGCGCATCGCCGCCGTGCTCGGATTTCTGCTGCTCTTCCGGCTCGGTGAAGCGCAGCTCGTCAAGATGGTGTCGCCGTTCCTGCTCGATGCGCGCGCGAAGGGGGGGCTCGCGCTCACCACCGCGCAGGTCGGCTGGGTGTACGGCACGGTGGGGATCGCGGCGCTCACGGTCGGCGGGCTCCTGGGCGGCTGGATGGTGGCGCGGCGGGGGCTCAAGGCGTCGCTGTGGCCGATGATGCTCGCGATTCATCTGCCGGACGCGGTGTTCATCTATCTCGCCTACACGCAGCCCACGAATCTCGCCATCGTCCAGGCGTGCGTCGCGCTCGAGCAGTTCGGATACGGCTTCGGCTTCACCGCGTTCCTGGTCTACATGATGTACGTCTCGCGGGGCCAGCATCAGACCGCGCACTACGCGATCTGCACGGGCTTCATGGCCCTCGGCATGATGATCCCGGGCATGTGGAGCGGCTGGCTCGCGGACGCGATCGGATATCGCCACTTCTTCAGCTGCGTGATCCTCGCCACGATTCCAAGCTTTCTCGTGGCGCTGGCGATCCCGCTGGACGCCGAGTTCGGGAAGCAGGCTTGAGCCGGGCACGACCCGGAGCCGGCGCGCACGCGGGGAGCGCAGCCATCGCTGGCGCCCGTCGCTAGTTTTTCGCGCGCCCCAGCCGGTAGAACTGCCAGAGGTCGCGGCTCGACGTGCGCAGGAAGGGCAGGATCGCCATGCGCCCCGTGGCTCCGATCGACTTCTCGAGGAACTTCAGTTCCTCGAAGTTCTCGCGCACGGTTTCATCGAGCGGCAGATCGAGCCCGGCCGCGCGCGCCAGCAGCATGCCCTTCGCGCGCGTCGAGAGCTCGAGCTGGATGCGCACCAGGCACAGCATGTCGGCCACCATTTCGCCCGGGAAGTGCTCGCGCAGCGAGTGGAGGTAGCGGCCCACGCGGGTCTCGAGCACCTCGCCGCTCATGATCTGCTCCAGCAGCTCCATGTCGAGATCGAGCCCCGCGCCCAGCCACTCGCGCGTGGCGCGCTCGCTGTACTCGAACACCAGGAACAGCAGGAGCGGCATCACCACCAGCAGGAACGCGGTCGCGAGCAGCGGACTGTGGGAGAGATGATTGAACGTCGAGTGCGCGAAGATCGCGAGCGCGAGGCCGGGGAGGTAGAAATACCAGCGGCCCCGCGGATGCCGATCCACCAGGTTCTTGGTGATGATGCCCACCACGGCGGTGGCCGAGCCGTGCATGATGGCGGTGCCGAACCCGCGCACCAGCCAGATCAAGAGGCTCGAGGCGCCGATGGTGCCGATGTAGTAGAGGTTTTCGATCATCGCGAATCCGGTTCCGATCGCGAACCCCATGATCCCGGCATCCACCATGAAGCCGACGCGGTGCGAGCGGATCAGCGCGAAGAGGTAGAGCGCCTTTGCGAACTCCTCGATCGCGGGGGCGAGGTAGAGCGTGAGCACCGCCGGCGAGACGAGGCTGGCGTCGAGCAGCCAGCGGTTCGCGAAGTAGCAGCCGGCCGCCGCCACGCCACCCACCGCCACCGCGACCAGGATCGCGCTCCTCCCCACGAGCTTGTAGCTGTCCATCAGGATCAGGCCGGCGAGGAACATGATCACCGGCGGGAATCCGACGAACAGTCCACCCATCTTCATCCCAGGATCTTCAGCGAGATCATGAATTCGTTCCGGGTCGGCTGGAGTCGCTCGAAGGCCGATGCGTAGCCCACCGAAAGCGTCATCGGCTGCTGGATCATGAGCGAGAGCCGAACGTCCATCTGCGCGCCGCCGTTGAAGAGCACGCGATGGGAGGCGAGGTCGGCATTGGTGACGAGGCCGGTCGAGAAGACCGAGAAGCGCGCCCACGTGGCATAGAAGTCGAGCCACCCCACGCGGCGGAAGCGCCAGGGCGGAAGGTTGAGATCGAGCATCGCCTTGGCGAAGTTCGTGCCGCCCACGTCATCGATCGGCACGCCGGGGAACTGATACAGGCTCCGATAGCGTTTGGGTTCCTGATAGTCGAGGACGTTGTTGCCGAAGCCGCCAAAATAAAAGTTCGCGAACGGCTGCGAGCGATCGCCGGGAGAGTAGCCCGCCGCGGTGCGCAGCCACAGGGAGCTGTGCGGCACCGGCAGTGGATAGCCCAGATCGAGCGAGCCGGCGGTCTGCGGAAATCCGCGCCACACCGTTCCGGTCGGCTGCTCGACGCGCAGCGAGTTCACGTTGCTGATGATGCTCCAATCGATGCCCTTCTCCGGATCCACCCAGCCCAGGGACGAGCGGATGTATTTGTAGTGGAGATCGAGCTGGGGATTGAAGCCGCGATTGTAGCCCGCAAGGGTCGAGACGTTCTGGTTGAACGGCAACCGCTCGATGTCGGCGAAGCCGTGGACATCCACGCCGAGATCCAGGGTGCGCGGCGTATCGCGAATCAGTGTCTTCGACCACGTCACGCCGCCTTGATAGCCCTTGCGACTGACCCGGATCGGCCCGACCAGATCGTAGAAGGACGTTCCGTTGTACTGGAAATCGGCGTTCCATGAGAAATGGTGATAGTCGGCCAGCACGTGCCAGCGCTCATCGCTCGGCACGTTGCCCGAGACGGTGTAGAGGCCGGCAACGTCGAAGTTCTGGAACGAGAACGGATCGGAAAACCGCATTTTGAGTCCGAGCGCGGTCCAGACCTTGTAGCCCTCGACGATCGGGTACATCGAGTTGAGCCCGACGCGCCGCCACGGCTCGTAGACGCCGTCGGACACGGTGACCGAATCCATCCGGATCGCGGACGGCGGGGGCACCCGCCAGCTCTTGAGCTCGGGATACCGGGTCACCAGGTTGTTGCCGAGGAACGTGATGGCGCTCACGTCCTCGAGCGGCCGCACGTGGATCAGCGAGGGCACGAAGCCCTTGCCCGTATAGCGGAACACCAGGGCAGAATCGCCGCCCAGCGGCAGCGGCTGGAAGAAGCCGGTGACCGCATTGGTCACGATCTCCATCGAATCCGCGGCGAGGTCATAGCGGAAGATGTTGGAGACGCCGGTGTAGTAGGAGCTGCCCCACAGCGAGCGGCCGTCCGATGAGAACGTAAAGTTCTCGGGGATCGCGGCGCCGAAGTCGTAGAGCACACGCGACCCGCTCGAGCCGCTGAGCAGGCTGTCGACGCTGAAGAGCCGGAGCGTCTGACGCCCGTCCACGCTGGCCATCGAGCCGCACAGCCATTTGCCGTCGGGGGAGACGTCGATGTCGTAGAGGTCGTGGCTGTACGGGAACGACATCACGCGCGAATAGTCCCGATAGGGCGCGGTGAGGCGGACCAGGCTCGAAATCCCGTTGAACGTGCGGATGCCCCACAGCGAACGATCCTGCCGGTCGTACGCCAGGTCGCCGACGCGCGCGTTCCTAATGAGGCGCGTCGCCTGATGCGTCACGGGATCCAGCTTCATGAGATCGCGCCAGTCGTTGTTGTCGGTGGTGTAGAAGAGCTGGTTGTCGTCGGGGTCGTAGCTCAGGGAGCACACCGAGTAGAGCATCGGGCCCTTGACGTCGTGCAGCCGCTTGATCGGCCCGCCGCTGAGCGGAATCGCGCCGATGTGCGCCACGGTGCCTGGATAATTGATGCCGGCGTAGACCACGCGCGAGCGCGGATCGAGATAAGGGCGCGACAGTGAACCCAGCGCGTGCGGCGAGAGGTCGCGGTAGGGCGTGGTGGGGTAGCGTGCGATCGAGTCGAGGTTGGCGCGCTGAAATTCGTGCTCGAAGTGGATCCATTCCTGCCAGGCCTGATTGAGCGGCTCGCCGTAGACGTACTTGAACTGCGATCCGAAGTACGCCTTGCTGCCCGGCTTGCGCGCCACCCACTCGACGAGCTTCTCGGGCGAGTTACGCCACGCCATGTAGGTCATGAAGCGCGTGCCGTAGAGGTACGAATTCACCCCGACCTGGAAGTCCGCCTTGACGCCCTCGGACTCGAGCCCGACCGGATCGTAGAAGTAGGCGCTGTCGCGCACCATGGCGCGGAACACCATCTCGTCGTAGGGCCCTTGCGCGCGCCCGTACCCGCCCGACATCCAGGTCTCGAAGAACACCGCGGTGCCCTCGCGATGCCAACGCGGCGCGGCGCGGCGCGGCAGCGTCAAGAAGCCGTAGAGGATGGTCTCGGGGTCGTCGTCCGCCTCGCGCACCTTGCCCTGGAAGAGCCCGCGGTAGACGCCGTCCATCGGCGTCTGCTGATCGAGCGTCACGACGTGCGCGACCTCGTGATTCATGGTGAAGCTGATGCGCTCGTTGCCGGTGTCGGTCTCGTAGACGAAGTCCGCGGGCGCAACATGCATGCTCATGCTGCTGCGCGGACTGCCCCACACTCCGGCATTCATGAAGTCGGCCCAGTCGTCGATAAAGACGTTGACCTTCTCGCTCGGCTGGTAATCGAGCATGCGACGATAGAAGTCCAGCGAGGTCTCGAAGCACTGTGTGGTGTAGGGGGCGATGAAGCCGAGCGTGGGCTTGTGGTAGAGCAGCCTCAGATCGCGGGTCTCGAGGACCTCGAGCCGCGTCGCCGCCCATGCTGACGAGGCCGCGGCGAGCGCGAGCGCGATCCCCAAAGACGCGAGCGGCCGGGAGCCAGACATGGACGTCCCTCGCGGGGTAACGAGAGCGAGGAGACCCGCCGGTGGCCCGGCGGAATCTCCTCGTCCCTTCAGGTCTCGATCGTTTCCGCCGGTCCTCGGTCGAGCGGCCGGCGGTCGAGGTTACTCGCTCAGCTTGTAGCCATCCACGACCTGCGCGAGGTCGGCCGAATAGTGAGCCGCCGTACCGCGGAACCCATCGCTCACCAGGAAGTCGCGCATGCCGTCGATCTTGAGCATGTCCGTGAAGCTGGCGCTGTTCAACGCGCCCCGGAACGCATCGCTCGTCATCACGGCCTGCACATCCGCACGGCTCTGATCGTTCGCGATCAGGTTCGCGTACTCGGGGGCGCGCAGCGCGTCCACGATCTTCGCGTCCTTCACGATCGCTGCCGCATCGGCGCTGGTGATGAGCCTGGCGAAGCCATCGGAGCCCACGAGGCCCCTGAAGCTGTCGTTGTTGCTCAGCCGCTGCAGCTCGGCTTGCGCCTGCTCGATCTTCTGCTGATCACCCTTGTACCGCGCCGGATCGATGCGCAGCTGGTCCACGGTGGTCCGCCCGGCCTCGACAGCGCCCTGGTTGGCATCCGTGACCTTGCCGGCTTCCATCATCTGCTTGTTCGCATCGACGGCGCCGTGAGCCGCATCGGTCATCTCCTTGTTCGCGTCAACGGCGCCATGAGCCGCATCGGTCATCTGCTTGTTCGCATCGACGGCGCCGTGAGCCGCATCGGTCATCTGCTTGTTCGCATCGACGGCGCCGTGAGCCGCATCGGTCATCTGCTTGTTCGCATCGACGGCGCCATGAGCCGCATTGGTCATCTGCTTGTTCGCATCGACGGCGCCATGAGCCGCATCGGTCATCTGCTTGTTCGCGTCGACGGCGCCATGAGCCGCATCGGCCTCGCCCTTGGCATAGTTCGCGCCGCCCGTCGGCAGGTGAGCCAAGCGACCGATCACCAGCGCACGGTTGCCGATCAGATCGCGGAACCCGCCGTCTTCGAGCAACCGGCCGAACGCCGGATCGGCGATCACGTGCGCCATTGCCGGATCGCGCAGCAGCGATTCCATGTGTTGGTCCTGCAGCGCCTTCACGAAGTCGCCGCGCACCAGCAGATCGGCGAACGCGTGATTGCCCTCGAGCAGGCGGGCGAAGGCCGGCGTGCCGTACAGCTTGCCGATGTCGCCGTTCTTCACTTCCTGCCGGAAGGCGGGGTTGGTCGCCATCTTGTGGAACAGATCGCTCTGCAGGAACGCCTGCGCATCCGCGGCGCTCAGCTGAACGTCGGTGTCCGACATCGGCTGGCCCGTGTAGCGTTGAGCCGCGCCGATTGCACCCGAAGTGTTACCCGTCGGGGGATAGCCCCGCATCGCGATGAACGCCACCACGGCGCCCACGATGAGCACGCCCACGAGCACTGCCATTCGCTTGTTCATCGGCCCCTCCTCTGGATCGTGACCTGGGGCACGCTAGCATCGGTGCCCGTTCAATACCAATGACTACAACCGCGGATGAAAGTTGGTGAACCGTCGAGCCGGATATCGCTTTCTGCAGCCCTCTTCAGGAGCTCCCCTGGCCCCTAGTGGAAGTGAAGCACGGCCTGGGACGAAGCGCCTCTTGCGCGCAACGTCACGTGGAGGACCGAGCCGGCGGGGATGGGCGAGGCGAAGTGGATGACCGCCACCGCATCCCCGCGCAGCTCGAGCTCGAGCGATCCGGGGGTGGCCCCCGCGGTCCCGGCTCCCTGCGGCCCATCCACCTGGGTCACCGAGATCGCAGGACCGTACGCCAGCTCGAGTTCGGCCAATTCGCTCGAGTGCGTTTCGACCCTGGCGAGGACACCACCCCCATGCATCAGCAGCGTGATCGTCCCCTGGGCATCGCTCGCGGTAAGAGACGCGCGGTCCGCTTGCAGCCACGGCCCGCCTGCGTCGGGCGGAGCCATGGTCCCGGTAACGGGCAGCGAACCGCGCGTATTGAATGGCGCCGGGGTGGTCAGGATCACGGTCGTGACGGCCACGACCGCGGCAACCGCGCCGAGCGCAAACGACCAGCCGAGAGCGGGGCGGCGGCGGAAGGATTCCCTCCAGTCGCGCCACAGGCCGGCGGCGCCGGGGGCGGGGAGGGGGCCCTTGCGGATCTCCC
>Ga0209698_10003629_pt1 | contig 17075 bp, 11 predicted proteins | sample LitLauG_LLR_2012_FD_187203 | JGI IMG/M metagenome (GOLD analysis project Ga0209698, IMG submission 187203) | Freshwater sediment microbial communities from Pennsylvania, USA - Little Laurel Run_MetaG_LLR_2012 (SPAdes) (version 2) | ecosystem: Environmental > Aquatic > Freshwater > Creek >...
CAGATAAGCGAGTCCCGCTGCGTTCAGCAGTGTGCATGAGTTAAATAAGAATTGGATCGGTTTGGTTTTGCTCGAGCCGGAATAAGATTGCGCAATGGCTGCCGTTACTGCCACGAGCAGGCTGGCGAGCCATCCCAGTTGCGTGACCGCGAGCAGAATGACGGGCAGGTTCCCCGACATGGAGCTTGTCATACCTGGCAGTTTCACCTTGAGGCGCGAACTCACCGCGGCTGCCGCTGACAGGAGCAGCAACTGCGGCCAGGCTTGCGTTTGCCACCTCATGACGCCGAACGACAGAGCGCACAGACTGGCAACGGCCACCATTCCGATCATGACTTTCGCTTTGACGGGTAGCGTATTTGTCATGGTAGTCTCCGTTGTCTTGGCCGTCTTGCAAGTTGGGTTTTTCATGGTATGGGATCCTTTACTCTCCGCTGGACGACTCGCCATGACTACTGCTCCCCATAATAAGTAGCCGTTGCAGCGTCAGCGGTTGCCGCCAAGCTGGCAGTGGGAGCGGAAGCGCCCCAGACCACGCTGTATCCCTGGTTATTGGAAGTGCCCCAAACCACCGAAGATCCCCATAACACGGACTTCCCGTTTACGTTGCCCCAAACCACCGATGTACCCCAGACCACCGACGTGCCCCAGGTCACCGAGTGGCCCCAAACCACCGATGAGTTAGTGACCACATAGACGTTGCCATTCGAGTCCCTGGCAACCGCCGGCGACATGGCCGCGCCCGCAGTGGAAGTAGCCACATCTTTGTTGGACAATGCTGCCTGGATGTCGAGATACCCCGCACCGACGGTGAAGATGTCGTATTGGCTCGTGTACTGGATGCCGGTCAGGGGATCGGCCGCGGTGCTCGAGCGCGGGAAGGTTTTATAGGCAGTCTTCATCAAACGCGCTTTGACTTGGTCCGGAGTCAGCAAAGGATTCTGCTGCAGCAAGAGGGCCGCCGCTCCGCTCACCACCGGAGTCGCCATGCTGGTGCCGCTCAGTGTGAAGTATGTCGAAGAGGAGGCATTGCCGCCGCTAGAGCTGTAAGTGCTCATCGGAACTTGATCTTGCGGGAACAGCGTGTAAATCCAGGCGCTCGTGGAAGCCAGTGTGGAAACCACGAAATTGCCCGGCGCCACCAGATCGGGCTTTGCGATTTGATCAACGGGCGTAGGCCCCTTCGAACTGTAGCTGGCAATCAGGTCATCGCTGCGCGTCGGTGTTCCCTCCGGCTTCATTGCGCCCACCGTGATCACATAAGGATCGTTCCCGGGCGCGGCGATCGTGGAATATCCATTCGTGTTGAAAGAATTGTCGCGGCCATCGTTTCCCGCTGCCACCACTACCACAATTCCGGCCTTCCAGGCCGCTTCCACTGCTTGGCACAGCGGGTCAAGCGTGTAGCTCTCGTAAACCGGGCGGCCAAGAGAGATGTTCATGACACGGATGTTGTATGTGCTCTTCAGGTTGATCGCTTGTTGAATTCCGGCAATCACGGTGCTGTCAGTGCCGTTTCCAAAACCATCCAGGACGCGGAAGCTGAGCACATTGGCGTTGGGAGCAATCCCCTTGTAAGTCTTGGTGTAGTTGGGACCGGTCGAGTTGGTTCCATTACCCGCCAGGATCCCGGCGACGTGCGTGCCGTGGCCGTAGGCGTAATTAACGCCGTCCCAGTTGAAGTTTGCGCTGTAGACTACGCGCGATCCGTTGACGCCGGAAAAATCGCCCTGGTCGGTTACGCCACTGTCGATGACCGCGACGCCGATTCCGCTTCCATCCAGGCCAGCTGACCAAGCGTAGGGAGCATTCACGGCCTGATCATACAAATCGGTAGTGGTTGAAGTCTGGGAGACTGGATGATCGAGCGAAACATGGGCCACATTGACATCGTTCTCAAAGCTCGACAAGGAGTCGGATTTTACGGTGAGCGCGACGGAGTTAACAATCGGCAAGGTCCCCAGCGCCGTGCCCTTTCGTGCCAGACTCTGGGCCTGAGAAACATTCGGCTTCGTCGCCGCGCGGTACTGGACAATTACGTTGACCCACTGCCCATTGGGGACAGCCTTCAACTCGGCTGAAAGCTTGCTGGGTGCAGCGGCCAATGCCAGGCTCGCCCCCAGGATCACCCCGGCTAAGGCCAAGTGACGAAAAGCCGAAGTTGCTTTGGTTCGCTCCATAGACCCGTTCTCCTCGCGCACCGAGTCGGTGCTCGCCAACCCAGAATGCAACGGCATCGCCATACTGCGATTCAGTCTAAATCGCTTCTGGTCATATAGTTACAAGTGCAACGCGTGAGGCCGATGTGGGACAAATTGTCTCCTGCCCCGAGGTTGGGCCACTCTGGCCCAACCCGGAAAGATGCGATTTGGCAAGATTGCAAGTTGGTTTTGCGTGGTACGCCAACGGAGTTTTTGTTTGACTCGGGGCAGCAGCGCAGCCAGTATTGTTTGGAGCCCACCTTTCACCTTCGGCCAGGAGGCGTTCTGTGCATATTTTCCACCGGACCGGATTCTGGGTCTTTGCCCTGCTCGTGATGATCTTTACCCTGGTTTCGCTGACGCCGGGGCAGCAACAGAAGGCTCCGACCGGCATTCAGAAAATCAGTCACGTCGTCTTCCTTATTAAGGAGAATCGTTCCTACGACAACATGTTTGGCGCTTTCAACTCCAAGTACGGCACGAAGACCTGCACGCTTTCCACCGGGCAAGTGGTTCCGGAAGGCCGGGCTCCCGACCGCTACGAACACGATGTCGACCACGAGTGGGCCTCTGCTCTGCTGGCCATGGATGGCGGCAAGATGGACCAATTCGATCTCATTGGTCTGAATACCCTCACCAGCGCCGACAACAATGGCGACCTCCTCACCTGCCGCCAGTTCACTTCGGCCGATGTCCCTAACTATTTTGCTTACGCTCACAACTTCGCGCTGGGCGTGAACATGTTTTCTTCTTTGCACGGACCCAGCTTTCCTAACCACCTGTACACCATCGCCGCCGAATCTTTTGGTGTGATCGACAATCCGTTCAATCTGCTGGGCACTCACAGCTGGGGATGCGACGGGCCGGACACAGAAGAGAGTCAGGAGCAAGTGCGCGTCCTGCAGCCGAACGGGGTGATCGGAGTCCAGTTTCCGTGCTTGACCGGCGTCACCACCATGGCGCAAACCCTCGACAACGCGGGCGTGAACTGGAAATACTACGCACCCCCGAGCACCGATCCCGGTTACATCTGGTCGACTTTCGATGCGATCAGCGATGTCAGGAACGGTCCGGATTGGAACAAGATCGTCGATCCCTCCACCTTCATCTCGGATGTGCAGGCCAATCAACTTCCGTCGGTAAGTTGGATCATCACTCCCTGGTGGCAGAGCGAGCATCCCGATGCCAGCACTTGCGAAGGCGAGAACGCGACCGTCTCCGAATTGAATGCGCTAATGAATAATTCGGCGCTGTGGGCCTCGACCGCGGTCTTCATAACCTGGGATGACTTTGGCGGGGACTACGACCACGTGGCGCCACCCCAGGCTGATGCGTTCGGCCTTGGACCGCGCGTTCCACTCTTGATCGTTTCTCCGTATGCCAGGAAGGGATACATCTCGACCAAGCAGTATGAATTTGCGTCCGTGTTGAAGTTCATTGAGGAGCGCTTTGGCCTTCCCACACTCGGCACCCGCGACGCGAACGCGAACGACACGACCGACAGCTTCAACTTCAACCAGAAGCCGCTCTCGCCGGTCATCCTCACACCGCGCCAATGCCCGCTGGTGTCCGCTTCAACTGTGAACATGGGCACCGCCGTGAAGGGTGTAGCCAGCACGGCGATCACTCGCCGCCTGGATATTTACAACTCCCGTGCCGCATCGCTTACCATCAACTCCATTGCCAGCAACGATGCGGAGTTTTCTGTGACCGGACAGAGTTGCACGCCGGTGACGGACTGCTCCACCGGCAATGCGATCTACTGCACGGCTGGCACTGTCCTGAACCCGCAGAGCGCGGATGGGAGTTGCACCGCAAACTGCAGCCTGTGCGTGACCTTCAACCCGAGCGGCGCGGGGAAGAGAACCGGAAAAATCACGGTCACCGACAATGACAGCAGCAGTCCGCAGACAACCATGCTCTATGGCCTCGGTAGCCTGGTCGAGCTCTCGCCCACGCTACTGGATTTCAAGGGTGTCGCCCTGGGATCGACGGCCAGCCTTCCAGTAACTTTGACCAACGTGGGCACGACGGCGGTAACCATCACTTCGATTGGGGCGAACACCGACTACACGACTTCCAATAACTGTGGCTCATCCGTCGCAGGCGGCGGCACTTGCACCATCAACGTGACTTTCATGCCATCCTCCTCAGGACGGCGCCCCGGAGCGCTGAGCGTGGTGAGCGGCGATCCAGCCAGTCCCGAACGCGTGGATCTGGTCGGGAGCGGTTTGGGCATGGTGTTGAATCCCCCCCATCTGGGGTTTGGCGCGCAGGCCGTGGGCACCACCAGCGCTCCCATCAGCATGACCATCACGAATCAGAATTCGTCCGCGATTACGATGGGGACGGTAACGGCTACGGACGACTTTATTGTGTCCGCAAATAATTGCCCGGCAAGCCTTTCGCATGGCCAGAGTTGTACTGTCCAAGTCGAGTTTTCACCGGACGAAACCGGTTCCATCGGCGGCACACTCTTTGTCAGCAACAGCGATCCTAGTAGCCCTCAGGAGGCGCCACTGACCGGCAAAGGGAAGTAGCTGTTGGGTGGCGCAGCGCTCCAAGCGCTGCGGAAGGGCTCAGACGGGGTATGCATTCAGGCATACCGCCCAAGCCGCCCCTAAAGGGGCATCTGATTTCGAGGAAGCTCCGGTATCGCTAAAGCGATACCCTGATACGAAAATCGAGTCTCCTCGCTGCGTTAGTTACACCCCCGCGCCAACGCGTCCAAGCACCGGTCGCAAAGGTTCACCCAGTCCGCGCATCACGCGCTCGAACTGCCCAAGATCGAGCGACTGCGGCCCGTCGGAAAGCGCGCGCTCGGGACACGGATGCACCTCAACAATGATAGCGTCCGCTCCAACAGCTATTGCCGCGCGCGAAACCGGCCCGATCAGGCTCTGCTTGCCGGTGCCATGCGACGGATCAGCCACCACCGGCAGGTGCGAGAGTTCCTTGGCCAGCGCGACAGCGGACAGGTCAAAAGTATTGCGCGTCGCAGTTTCGAAGGTCTTGATTCCGCGCTCGCAGAGCGCGACCTGATCGTTTCCGCCGGAGAGCAGGTATTCGGCCGCCAGCAGCCATTCCTTCACCGTGGCCGAGGGTCCGCGCTTGAGCAGAATCGGCTTCTTGACGGTCGCGAGTCTTCGCAGCAACGCAAAGTTCTGCATGTTGCGCGCGCCCACCTGCAGCATATCCGCGTACTCGCAGATCAGGTCCACGTCTTCGGTACTCATCACCTCGGTCACAACCGGCAAGCCGGTGATCTCGCGCGCTTCGCGCAAAAGTTTGAGCGCTTCGATTCCCAGGCCCTGGAACTCATACGGTGAAGTGCGCGGTTTGTAGGCTCCGCCGCGCAGCATGGCCGCGCCCGCGCGCTTTACTCCCTGCGCAGTCTCCAGCAACTGCTCGCGCGATTCCACCGAGCAAGGACCGGCAATCACCACCACCTCGGGACCTCCGATTTTTACCCCGCGAACATCTACCACCGACGGCTGCGGCCGCGTCTGACGGCTGACCAGCTTAAAGGGCTGGGCGATCGCTACCACGTTGTCTACACCGGGCGCGACCGAAAGCGCCTCAATCTCATGGCGGCGTCCCCCGCTGCCGACCGCTGCCACGATGGTGCGCTCGGTGCCGCGCGTGACGTGAGGTTGGAATCCGGCTTCGCGGATGCGTTGAATGATGTGCTCGATCTGCTGTTCGGTGGCGCTGTCGGACATGTTCACAATCATGGCGATGATCCTTTCTCTTTCCCGCCAAAAAACAAAAGCCGCGAGGCTATCGCGGCTTTAGCGGAATCTTGAGCTGTTTTTATTTCTTTGCTGATTGGCTCCGATTCTGCACCGCCGCCGCGAATGGAATCCAATAGCGGCCAAACAGGCGGAAGGTGCTAAATCGTGTCATCGACAGGTTAATCCGTAGTTGTTTTGTAGCGATACTTTCTAAGACTGCTGGACCCCGGAATTACTGCGTTCCCAGAGAACTGGCAACACTGGAAAACGCGTTGTTAGCGTTGCCCCCAATCAGACGCACGGTGCCAATCACCAATACAAGGATGACGGCTAGCATGACGGCGTACTCCGCAATATCCTGCCCCCGCTCGTCCGTGCAAAGCTGTTGCAAAAACTGAACCATACATCCTCCGGCCCGATGAATCAACTTACGGGAAAGCATGTGTAGGTAATAATGCCGACTTGGGCGGCGATTGTCAATCGCCGCAAAGGCCCCTTTTTCCACTACAATCCGCGCCCACGGCTGAACTCGGAACGATGTTAAGTTTACGATAATTTACAAATCGCCGTGGGCGCGTTTCCTGAGCTACAGGCGGAACCAACCCTCGTTTTTCTCCTGCTTGGGCAAATGGAAACTACGGTTTTGGGGCAAGAGAAGCCGACGATACCGCCGGAACCGTTCTCGCACTGATCAGGTCGCGGGCCGATTGCGCCGCATAGTCGAGCACGCGGCCTGGAACCACCCCAAGATAAAGCGTAGCCAGAACGCAAACTGCAATGGCGAGCCCCGCCGCGGCTGGTATGCGAGTAACCGGAACTACGCCTCGCGGTTCACGCATGTACATCATGACGATAATGCGCAGATAATAGTAGGCGGCCACGGCGCTGTTCAGCACCAGGATGAGGGTCAAGCCCACCAGATTCGACTTCAGCGCCGCGCTCAACACGTAGAATTTCGCGAAGAAGCCGCCGGTGATCGGAATGCCGATCAACGACATCAGGAAAAATGTCAAAGTCGCAGCCAGCACCGGAGACCGTCTGCCCAGGCCCGCATAATCCTCCAGTGCGACATACTTCTCACCCGCATTGGCGAAGTGGCTGATGACGGCAAAGGCTCCTACATTCATCGCGGCATAGGCCGCCGTGTAGAACATCGCCGCTGACGTGCCCAGCTCCGGCTGCGCCGCAAACGCAGTCAGCAGATATCCAGCGTGAGCGATGGAAGAATACGCCAGCAGGCGCTTGACGTTGCTCTGCACCAACGCCCCGACATTTCCGAGCGTCATGGTAAGCGCGGCCGAGACCCAGATCAGCCAGAAGCGTCCCGGCGCATTCGCTTCGAACATCACACGCAGCAGGACCGCGAATGCCGCCGCCTTGGGGCCGGTTGACATCAAACCAACCACCGGAGCCGGAGCTCCTTCGTAGACGTCGGGAGTCCACACATGAAACGGCGCTGAAGCCACCTTGAAGCCCAAGCCCACAAACATGAGCGCCGTCGCTACATAAGCCAGGACCGGCACATTGCCGGACCGCAACACCTGGCTGATCGTGTCAATGCTGGTGGATCCAGTCGCCCCGAACATCAACGCCACGCCGTAGAGGAAGAACGCCGTAGCGAACGATCCCAGCAAAAAATACTTCAGCGAAGATTCGCTGCTCGCGCCATCGCGCCGCCGGAATCCTGCCAGCACATAGGTCGAGATCGACGAAATTTCCAGGGCGATGAAAATCAATACGAGTTCGATCGCCGAGGACATCAAACACATGCCGACCGTGCCCAACAGGATCAGCCCGTAGTATTCTCCGGCACGGATGCGCTGCACCTTCAGATACTCGAAAGAACTGAGAATAGCCACGGCTGCAATCGCGATCACGAGGAAATGAAAGAAGACGCTGAACCCCTCCACCCGCACCATGTTCGAGAACGCGGTTCCGGGATATTGCGCCATCCAAAACGTCGACGCCAGTGCGGCCAGAGTTCCGATGAATGCGAGCGTGCCGAGCGACTGGTGACTGTTCTCTTGGTCCAACAGCGGATCGACGATCATGATCAACATGCCGAACAGCGACAGCACCAACTCCGGCAGGATGCGCATGTAATCGGCGAGTGGCGGCGCCTGAAAAGGCTGCGCCTGCGCCAACAGGGCGGGTAAAGAGTGCGCGAACGCCGCGACGATTGTCATCGGCCCACCATCCTGCTGGCCAATTGTGTGACCGGAGCGAGAGCGTATCGTTGCACCGCCGGATCAATCGCGCTAAGCCACACCAGGGGAGCGACGCCCATGACCAGAGCGGCAATCGCAATCGGGGAAAGCGCCGTTTTTTCCCGCAGGTTAAGATCGGGAAGCGTGTTATTGATCTCGTGCGTCACCTTGCCATAGAAAACGCGCTGATACATCCACAGCAGATAGCAAGAGCTCCAGATCACACCGGTGGCTGCCAGTATCCCGTAGATTGGCCGCGCCTGGAATGCGCCGCTCAGCACCAGGAACTCGCCGATGAAACCGTTCATCAGCGGCAGTCCGACCGAGGCCAGCACCGTAACCAGAAAGAAAGTCGCGTATTTCGGCATCGGTGTGGCGAGCCCGCCAAACTCGGCAATCTCATAAGTGTGGCGACGCTCGTAGATGAGGCCTGCCAACATGAACAGTCCGCCCGTGGCCACCCCGTGCGACAGCATGACGAAGACGGCTCCGTTCAGGCCGGCTGTAGTAAAGCTAAAGATTCCGAGCACAACGAATCCCAGGTGGCTGACCGACGAGTAAGCGATCAGCTTCTTCATGTTCGGCTGCACCAGCGAGACTAGCGCGCCGTAGATGATGCCGATCAGCGCCAGCACCATGATCCAGGGAGCGTTACGGCGCGCCTGCTCCGGGAACAGGCCAACATCAAAGCGCAGCAGTCCATAGGTGCCCATCTTCAGCAGCACGCCCGCCAGCAGCACCGATCCAGCGGTAGGCGCTTCCACGTGCGCGTCCGGCAGCCACGTATGGAGAGGGAAGAGCGGGACCTTCACGGCAAAGGCGATGAAAAAACCGAGGAAGAGCCAAAGCGAGGCGTGTTCAAACCCCGGCACAGTGCCACTGCGAATCGCGCTCTGAATCACGGCAAAATCGAAGCTGCCGGTCTTGGCATAGAGCCAAAGAATCGCAGCGAGCATGAACATCGAGCCGATCATGGTGAACAGGAAATACTTCACCGCGGCATAGACCTTGCGTCCGTGGCCGTACATGCCGATCAGCAGCGCCATCGGAATCAGCGTCGCTTCCCAGAAGAAGTAGAACAGGAACAAGTCGAGCGACGTGAAAACGCCGATCAGCGCTGTTTCCAAAATCAGCAGCAGAATGAAAAATTCTTTCACTCGTTCGTGAACCGAAGTCCACGAAATGAGGACGCACAGCGGCGTAAGGAAGGTGGTCAGCACCACGAGCCACAGGGAGATTCCGTCAATGCCCATGTGGTAATGAATGTTGGGCGACGCGATCCAGATCTTGTCGATCTCGAACTTGAACAGATTGTGATCGCGATGCAGATGGACGGGCAAATGCAGCGAGGCCACAAATGCCAGGATGGAGATGACAAGAGCAAATAACTTGATGTCACGATCGCGGCGCGGGATCAGAAGAATGAGCAGCCCGCCTGCGGCCGGTATGAACGTCACCAGCGAAAGGATGATGGGACTGAGGCTGTCCATGTTCATCTCGGCACTCCCATCCAGACCATGTAGGCGATCACAACTGCGGCCCCGGCGGCCACCCATCCGGCATAGGATCGCAGATTGCCCGATTGCATGTGGCGCGCGTTGTCCGACACGTGGCGCGCCGCGGTGGCTGAGTCGTTGACCGCGGCGTCAATCACTCCCTGGTCAACACCATGCCAGAGGATTGTAGTTGAGCCGTCGATGAGCGGTTTGACGAAGAGTACGGCATAAAGCTCGTCAATATAGTACTTATGCGATACCGCGTCGTAGAGCGCGCCAAGGCCGGCTGCGATGCGCGCTGGCAGTTGCGGGCGGCGTAAATAGAGTGTCCATGCGAGTAGGAATCCAAGAACAGCCGCAGTCACGGAAATCAGCATGAGAAGTGTTTCCGTCCCTTGGCCGGCAGCTTCGCCCGCGCTTTCATGCGCCAACTCGGCGGCTCCACTCTGGAAAACGGGAGCGAGGAAATGTTCGAAGCGGCCACCAATTCCGACCCAGCCACCAACAATGGACAAGATCGCAAGCATCACCAGCGGCCCCAACATCACCCAGGGGCTCTCATGGGGCCCATGACCATGCCCGTGTTGATCCGTCGCATCATGCGTGGCATGCGCGGCAGATTGATGTTTCGCATCCTGTGTGGCTTCAGCCCCGCGGTAATCGCCGAAGAAGGTCAAGAACCATAGCCGGAACATGTAAAAAGAAGTGATGAACGCGGTGATGACACCGATCAGCCAAAATACCCAACTTCCGTTTGGGCTGGAGTAGGCCTTCCACAGGATTTCGTCTTTGGAGAAGTATGCCGCCAGCGGTGGAAATCCTGCGATCGTGAACGTGGCGACCGACATGGTCAAGAACGTGACGGGCATATAAGCTCGCAGCCCGCCCATCTTGCGCATGTCCTGCTCGCCGCCGATACCATGAATCACAGATCCAGCCGCCAGGAAGAGCAGTCCCTTGAAGAACGCATGCGTCATCAAATGGAAGATGCCCGCTGAGAACGCCCCCACGCCGCAGGCCATGAACATGTAGCCAAGCTGCGACACGGTGGAGTAGGCCAGGACTTTCTTGATGTCGGTTTGCGCAATGCCGATGGTCGCCGCAAACAGTGCGGTGAGCGTTCCAACAATCGCGACTACCATCATCGCCATCGGCGCGCGCTCAAAAATAGCGGACGACCGCGACACCATATAAACGCCCGCCGTAACCATTGTCGCCGCGTGGATCAACGCCGAAACGGGAGTGGGGCCTTCCATGGCATCCGGCAGCCAGACATAAAGCGGGATCTGCGCCGATTTGCCCGCCGCGCCCACCATCAGCAACAAGCCAATCGACGTGAGCAGCCCAGCCCCGGCACTCTCTGTAGGCAAAGTCCGCACCGCCGCAAAGACGTGGGTGAAGTCCAGCGATCCGAAATGCTTGATCATCAGGAAGAGCGCAATGAGGAATCCAAAATCGCCGATACGATTAACGATGAACGCTTTCTTGCCCGCCGCCGCCGCCGAGTCCTTGATAAACCAGAAGCCGATCAGCAGATACGACGCCAGGCCCACGCCCTCCCAGCCGATGAACATGACCAGGTAATTTTTGGCCAGCACCAGCGTCAGCATGAAGAACATGAACAGGTTGAGGTAGGCCATGAAGCGGTAGTACCCGTCGTCCTCTGCCATGTACCCAACCGAGTAGATGTGAATCAGGAAGCCCACGCCGGTGACCACCAGCAACATGACCAGCGACAATTGGTCGAGATAGAAGCTGAAGTCGACCTGGAAGTCTCCCGAGCGGAGCCAATGTTTGAAATCGCAGGAATAGGGAGCCGACGCGGAGGAGAAACCCGCCGCCAGCGCCAATGCCATGACAAACGCGGCGCCGCAGAAGATCAGCGCAATCGCTGTGATCGCCTTCCTCGGCAACTGCCGGCCAAAGAAGCCATTGAGCGCCGCCCCGGTGAGCGGAAGCAACGGAACGACCCAGAGATAGGAGGTCAGCGTCATAGCTTGAGCAGGTTGACCTGGTCCACATTCAAAGTTTCACGCGTGCGATAGACAGCAATGACGATCGCCAGGCCCACCGCGGCTTCAGCGGCCGCCACCACCATCACAAAAAAGACGAAGACCTGTCCGCTGAGCGCGTGCCATTGCGCGGCGAAGGCCACGAATGAAAGATTCACTCCATTCAGCATCAGCTCAATCGACATGAAAATCGTGATGATGTTGCGCTTGATCAGGAACCCGAGCACGCCGCACACGAACAGGATTCCGCTCAACACGAGATAGTAGGAAAGAGGGACCATTCAGCGATCCTTTCCCGCGGCCACGAGTTCGCGCTCTTCTTGCGGCTCTGGCCGATGATGAGTTCGCGCAATCGCTTCCGGCCGACTGGCCAGCACGACCGCGCCCATGATGGCAATCAGGATCAGCACCGACGTGACTTCAAAGGGCAGCAAAAAGTCGCGAAAGAGAAGCCGCGCAATATCCTTGGGAGCGCCCCATAACGCGCCGATCGGCACCGAATGCGTCGTGGACGAACGGCCCACGAGCGTCCAGGCAACCAGCACCGCGCCAATCATCACTCCCGGAACGCCGATGAGGGTCGCGACTCGGCTGCCCTTGGTGCGTTCCTCTTTGCCGGCGTTCAGCAGCATGATGGTAATCAAAAACAAAACCATGATCGCGCCGGCGTAAACAATTACCTGCACCGCAGCCACAAATTCCGCGCCCAACAGAAGATACTCGGCAGCGAGCGAGGCCATCACCACGATCAGCGACAGCGCGCTGTTGATGGGATGGCTCTGCACCAGCAGGTTCACCGCCCCTGCCACACAGATCGCTCCGAAAAAGAGAAATAGAATTAGGTGAAGCATGTTAGTTCTCAGTTCTCGGTTCCCGGTTCTCAGTCAAACCCAGATCGAAACTGGGAACCGAGAACCGGGAACCGAGAACTGCTTTCAAGCTCTCATTGCCACCACTAACGCCGTGTACACAATGTTTGCCATCGCCAGCGGCAGCAGCACCTTCCACCCGAACGCCATGAGCTGGTCATAGCGAAAGCGCGGCAACGTCCAGCGCACCCAGACGTACAGAAACATGAAAAAGAAAACCTTCAGGCAGAACCAGAACACAGGCATCACCGCTTGCAGGATGGGCGGCCCGAAAATTGGCCCGTGCCATCCACCCAGAAACATCAGTGTCGCCAGACAAGCGACCGTGATCATATTTGCGTACTCGGCCATGAAGAACATCGCGAATTTCATCGCGCTGTATTCGGTGTGATATCCAGCCACCAGTTCTGACTCGGCCTCGGGAAGATCGAAAGGTGTGCGATTCGTCTCTGCATACGCGGAAATCAAATAGATGAAAAAGGCGAGTGTCTGCCCGTGGAAGATGTTCCAGCGTGGAATAAAATGCCAAAAGACTCCGGCCTGCGCATCTACAATGTCGCGCAGGCTCAGGCTTCCCGCCATGATCAGCACTCCCACCAGCGACAGGCCAAGGGAAACTTCATAGCTGACCATCTGGGCGCTGGCGCGCAGACTGCCAAGCAGCGAATACTTACTGTTCGACGACCATCCGGCCAGCGCCACACCGTACACGCCCATCGACGTAATGCCCAGGACAACCAGCAGCCCAATGTTCAGGTCAGTAATCTGCAGATACGTGCCCCAGGGCCCAATGTTGACCCAGTTGCCAAACGGGATTACCGAAATAGAAGTAATGGCAAACACCACCGCAATAATCGGCGCCGCGATGTAAAGCGGCTTGTAGACGTGCGGCTGCGTCAGGTCTTCTTTGAATATGAATTTGACGCCGTCAGCCAGCGGCTGCAGCAGCCCGAAAGGCCCAACCCGAGTGGGCCCCCAGCGGTTCTGGATGCGCGCCGACACCTTGCGCTCCAGCCACACGCTGTAAGCCACTGCCGTCAGCAGGACGCCGACTACGGCAACCGACTTAACGATCGAAATGATGATGAACGTTAATATATTCAAAGTGTCCGTGTGGCGCGGGCGCCCTCGCCCGCGGCTTTTGATCTAGTTCTTGCCCCGTCCGACAGCCAGTCAGTCTAGTCTGCCGCAACCTCAGATTCTGCGGATTTGTTTTCGAATACCGAATTCAAAGTCTTGGAATACCGCCCCAGCGTGCCCGAACTGAACAGATCGTCGTGAGCCGGAGCAATCAGGTCCGGATTCTGCATAAGACTAGCGCCACTCTCGGCAATCTCCAGGTGCTGATCGTTGCCGGCCAGCAGATTCACCCGCGAGACATCATACCCGGCAACCACGCGTTGCACCTCGTCAAGAATCGCCATGGGGTCGAACGGCGTCATCTTGGGTTCCAGGTTGTGCGCCTCGAGCCACACCGCATGACGGTCCGCCTCGCCCGATTGCGCGCCGCGTGTCTGTCCCATGTCCGAATGCGTTCCGCCGCCAAAAGGAACCAGCCCGCGCACGTCGAAGCCCATGGCATCTGCGATGCGAACCATCATCTCGAAATCGGCCTTGGTGTTCGTGACTTCACCCGCCTTCTTCACCAGTTGCAGATCGCCGCAGGTGTTCGTATAGGTTCCCGTCTTCTCGTATGCGTTCGCCGCCGGCAAAACCACGTCGGCGATATTCGCGGTCTCGGTCAGGAACATGTCTTGGACCACCACAAAGCTCTTGGAGAGCACAAAAGGATCAATCCCCAAACGTCCGACCGGATTCGAGCCCACCACATACAGCGCTTTCAGTCTTCCGGCCTTCGCGGCTTCTATCATTTCCGGCAGGCTCAGGCCTTTGTCGGTCGGCAGCTTGCCCCATTCTTGCTGGAACCTGCCGCCGTCGGAGAGAGGTTCATAGCCCGGCAGAAGATCGGGATAAAGCCCCATTTCACTGGCTCCGCGGGAATTCGCGTAATCGCCGAGGCAAATGAGTTTGGCTCCCGTGAGCGTGACGGCAAAACTCACCAGTGTCTCGATGTCATGGCCGCGCAATTCTGAGCCGAAGGCGACGAACATATTCTGTTCGGCGCGGATTTTCTCGCGTAACGCAATCCAGGCATCGCGGTTGGTAACGTCGGACACCAGGGAATCGAGCAGGGAATCGTCACCGGCAAGAAATGCAACTGCTTTTGCTTCCGCGCCCGAAGGAAGCAGGCCGAATCCCGCCGCTTGACGCCGCAGCTTGATGGGCGCCGAGTTGATGACGTAAAGCTTCGCCCGGCGCAACCGCACGTTGGTCCGAATCTGCCACGCCAGCAGCGGATGCTGGCCGGTGGGATCGTTGCCAATCAGCAGAATCGCGGGCGCCGTCAGCACATCGCGCATGGAAGCCGTCTTGCCAGGTTTACCGTGCAGCGCCGCCGCGAGAGCAGGGTAGTCGCCGGTCCGATGATGATCGACATTATTTGTCTTCAGCACAACGCGGGCAAATTTCGAAAGCAGATAATTTTCTTCGTTCGTTGTGCGATTCGAGCCGATGACGCCAATCGCGCTTCCGCCAGCCTCGTCGCGAACTTCACGAAGTCGTCTGCCGATCAGCTCAAACGCTTCTTCCCAAGTCGCCGGCGTAAGCTTGCCGCTCTTGCGAATTAGCGGCTGCGTGAGCCGGTCCTGGTGATGAGCAAAGTCGAAAGCGTAGCGGCCTTTGACACAGAGAAAATCGCCGTTGATCCCGCTCTTGTCGCGATTATCGCCGCGGACGATCTCGGAGCCGGTCTCGCAGCGCCGCGTGCCCAGCGTTGTCTTGCACCCGTCCCCGCAGTGAGTGCAGACGGTGCTGACGTGGTTCATTTCCCACGGTCGCGTCTTGTAGCGGTACGCACCCGAGGTCAGTGCGCCCACCGGGCAGATGTCGATGCACATGCCGCACTCTTCGCAGTCGAGGTGATCGGCCTGATTAGGAGCGATGATCGAACCCGCGCCCCGGTTCTGCACGCCCAGCGCCCAAACGTCCATCGCCTCGCCGCAGACGCGCACGCAGCGGTAGCACAAAATGCAGCGCGGCCGGTCGAAATACACCACCGGAGACCACTGCTGCTCTTCCCGATGGTTCTTGGCCTCGGTGTACTTCGATTCGTGCGCGCCGTAGGCGAACGTCATGTCCTGCAGTTCGCATTCGCCGCCGGCATCGCACACCGGGCAATCCAGCGGATGGTTGCCCAGCAGCAACTCGACCATGGCCTTGCGCGCCTGGCGAACGTCATCGCTGTCAGTCTGAACAACCATGCCGTCGGTTACCGATGTCGTGCAGGCCGTCTGGAGCTTGGGCATCTTCTCGACCTTCACCACGCACATGCGGCAAGCGCCCTGTAACGAGAGACCGGGGTAATAGCAAAACGAGGGCACTTCAATGCCCACGTTCTTGCAAGCTTCGATCAACAGCGAGCCTGCGGGAGCCGTGATCTTCTTGCCGTCGACAGTTAGGGTTACGTCAGCCATGAATTTGTGATTGGCAATTTGTAAAGGGCAATTGAAAACCAAAAGCAATTACAAATTACAAATCGCAAATTACAAAATTCCTACACCATCACCGGTTCCGCCGCTCCCGTCTTTGCAAACGGGCACGGCTTCCCGTCCAAATGGTCCTCAAACTCTTTTCTGAACTTCTTTACGAACGCCATGGTTGGCATCGCCGCCGCGTCTCCCAGCGGACAGAACGTCTTGCCCAGCATGTTCTCCGCCAGATAATAAATATTGTCGATGTCTTTCTTTACCCCAGCGCCGGCGTGAAAGCGCGTCAAGGTTTTCTCCAGCCAGTCCGTGCCTTCGCGGCAGGGAATGCACCAGCCGCAGCTCTCGTGCCGGTAGAACCTGATCGTGCGCAGCGCGAACTTCACAATGCACGTAGTATCGTCAAGCACGGTAACGCCGCCAGACCCAAGCTGCGAACCCGCTTTCGCCACCGAGTCGAAGTCCATGGCAACGTCGATTTCCTCGGGCAACATCACTGGCGTCGACGATCCGCCCGGAACCACCGCCTTCAGGCTACGCCCGTTGGGAATGCCGCCGCCAACGTCATAGATCATCTTCTTGAGGTTGTAGCCCATGGGAAGCTCGTAAACGCCCGGCTTGTTGAGATGTCCCGCCAGGCAGAACAGCCGAGTTCCGCCATTCTTCGGCGTGCCCAGCTTCGCGAACCAGTCTCCGCCCCCCAAAATGATGTGCGGTACGGAAGCCAGCGTCTCCGCATTATTAATGACCGTCGGACCGCCCCACAGGCCGACCACGGCCGGGAACGGCGGCTTAATGCGCGGAATTCCGCGCTTGCCCTCAAGCGATTCCATCAGCGCCGATTCTTCGCCCACTTCGTAAGCGCCCGCTCCACCGTGCCAGTGAATCTCCAGATCGTATCCGCTCCCGAAAATATTCTTGCCCAGGAAGCCTTTGCCATAGGCGTCTTTAATCGCCTTCTGCATGATCACCGACAGATAGCGGTACTCGCCGCGAATGTAGATGTACCCG
>Ga0209698_10003632_pt1 | contig 17065 bp, 15 predicted proteins | sample LitLauG_LLR_2012_FD_187203 | JGI IMG/M metagenome (GOLD analysis project Ga0209698, IMG submission 187203) | Freshwater sediment microbial communities from Pennsylvania, USA - Little Laurel Run_MetaG_LLR_2012 (SPAdes) (version 2) | ecosystem: Environmental > Aquatic > Freshwater > Creek >...
CAAGACCAAGATCGACCTGTCGCATATTTCCCGTCCGGGCGATGTTTTGCGGGCAATCACGCAACAAAAAGAAGCAACCGAACGCCCGCCCGCGCGGCCCGCGGTGAAGCCGCCCGTTTCCGTTCCGCCCGCGATTGAAGCGAAGGCAGAGGCTTCCGCTCCAGCTGCTCCAGTCAAGCCCGCTCCGCCGAAGCCGGCCGTTGAGCCACCGGCTCCGAAACTAGTTACGCCTGCGTCGGTCGCCGCCCAGCGGCCACCGGCGGTGGTTGTGATTCCGCCCAGGCCGCCGGTAGCACCGCCACCCGCTCCAGCGCCGCCCGTCGCCAGTGCAGCTCCACCGGCGGTTGCAGTTCCGCCGCGTGCTACTGTCCCAGCACCGCCCGCGATAACCCCGCCTGCTGCGCCGCCGCCCGATCAGGGCGTGCAAGCGCAGGCAGCGGCGCCCGCAAAGCCAGCCGCTCCCGTTGCGCCGCCGCCGCGGGTCATCATGCCGCAGACTGGTCCACGCCCGGTCTACAAGGCTCCGGCGCCCGTACTGGGAGCTCCTTCCCGTCCCGCTCCGGGTCGGCCCGTGCCCGGGCAGCCAATTTTTCAGCGCACGCGCCCCCAGGCTTCAGCGGCGCCCGGAGCGCGTCCGCCGCTGCGTCCGGGTGAGCGTCGTCCAATGCACCCCACTCGGCAGGCGCCAGCGGGAGCGCGTCCGCTGGGTGTAGGTCCCGGAGGAGGCGCGATGCCGCCGCCCGGACCAACGCGTCCGGGGAGCCGCCCCGGCGGCCCGGCCCGGCGGCCGGGACAGCGTTATGTTCCACGTGGTGTCAAGGAAGGCCCGATGAAGGGCTATACTCCGCCACCGCGGGTGACGATCTCCAATGAGCCGCTGCCGATCACGCGGAACATCACCATCACCGAAGGGATTTCGGTCAAGGATCTCGCCGAGAAGCTCGGCATTCGCGCCAAGGATCTGATTGCGCGCCTGCTGCTGCGCGGTGTGTTCGCGACCATCAATCAAACTCTCGACGCGGAACTGGCCACCGAGATGGCGCGCTTCTTCGGCGCCGACACCGAAGTCATCACGTTCGAGGAGCAGGCTGCGAAAGAGATTACCGAGGCCACCGAGAGCAGCGAAGAAGGCGCGGAGGCAGGCACGCGGCCGCCCGTGGTCACGATCATGGGCCACGTCGACCATGGCAAGACGACGCTGCTGGACTCCATCCGCTCGACCGATGTCGCCGGCGGCGAAGCAGGCGGAATTACGCAGCACATCGGCGCCTATAAAGTTCGCATTTCGGATCCTGCGTCTCCCGCGTTTGGACGCGAGATCGTGTTCCTCGACACGCCGGGCCACGAAGCGTTCACGCGCATGCGCGCACGCGGCGCCAAGGCGACCGACATCGTTGTGCTGGTGGTGGCGGCCGATGACGGCGTGATGCCGCAGACGATCGAGGCGATTGATCACGCGCACGCCGCCGAAGTGCCCATCATCGTGGCGGTCAATAAAATCGATAAGCCTGAAGCCATGCCGGACCGCGTCAAGAAACAGCTCGCCGATCGCGGGCTGATGCCGGAAGACTGGGGCGGCACGACCGTCTTCGTCGACGTCTCGGCGAAGAAGAAAACGAATCTCAACCTGCTGATGGAAATGATCTGCCTGACGGCGGATCTGCAGGAATTGAAAGCGGTGCCCACACGGGCGGCCAGCGGAGTGGTGCTCGAAGCGAAGCTCGATCGCGGACGCGGCCCGGTCGGCACGATCCTGGTGCAGAACGGCACCTTGCACGCGGGCGACAATTTTGTCGTCGGCAATGTGTACGGCAAGGTGCGCGCCATGTTTGACGATCGCGGGCAGCAGTTGCACGAAGCGCCGCCTTCGACGCCGGTCGAAATTCTCGGACTCGAAGGACTGCCACAGGCGGGCGATCAGTTTGTGGTCGTGACCGACCGCGAAAAGGCGCGTGACATTTCCGAATACCGCGAGCAGAAAGCGCGCGAAGCGGCCCTGGCCAAGAGTTCGCGAGTTTCGCTGGAAGGTCTGGCGGAGCAGTTGAAGACCGCGGGGATCAAGGAACTCAACGTCATTCTGAAAGCGGACGTGCAGGGATCAGTCGAAGTGCTGGGCGACTTGTTGACGAAGCTGTCGAACGACAAGGTGCGCTTGAAGTTGCTGCGGTCCGGGATCGGCGCGATCACCGAGACCGATGTGCTGCTGGCCTCAGCGTCGAATGCCATCATCATCGGCTTCAACGTCCGTCCGGAGCGCAAGGCGCAGGAGTTGGCCGAGCAGGACAAAGTTGACATCCGCCTGCACTCGATCATTTACGAACTGCAGGACGAGATCAAGCGCGCCATGAGCGGCCTGCTCGAACCGACCATCAAGGAAACCTACCAAGGACGCGCCGAGGTGCTCGAAACCTTCCGCATTCCGAAGGTCGGGACAGTGGCGGGATGCCGCGTCACCGACGGCCACATCAAGCGCGACGCCGAAGTGCGGCTGCTGCGCGATAACGTGGTTGTGTTCAAAGGCAAGATCGCGTCGCTGCGCCGCTTCAAGGATGATGCCTCGGAAGTGCGCAATGGCATGGAATGCGGCATCTCGATTGCGAACTATGGCGACATCAAGATTGGCGACGTGATCGAGGCGTTCGTTACCGAGAAGATCGCTGCAGAAGTAATGGCGTAAACGCATCGGATTGTGGTCAGGGATTGGTTGGCCCTCGCTCTGGCTTGAGCACAGGACGGCAGGCACTGACCACTTTGTTTTTCCACATCTCTACGGGGTCGCCGGTTGCACTGTGAATGTGCCGCTCATGTTGACTCCCGGATCTGCCTGCAGCACATAGCCACCGCTGCTCGATGTCAGGTAGAGCACGAGGTTATTCGTGAAACCATTCAACGTGGCCGTTGTCCGGCCATTACTGGCCACCGTATACGTCCCCGAGAAAGAATTCGGAGTCTCGTTCCCAGCCAGCGCGACAGGGTCGAAGACGCTCACCACATAGTTGATACCGAGAGTGTTTGTGGCACTCGGAACCAGCGTCCCTACGCGATCCTTGAACAAGACATCCACTCCGGTCGCGTCAAAGCCATCCATGAAGAAGGCGGCTTGGGCCCCGAGGCTGGTGTTCGTGAAGGTGCCGGTTTGCTGGTCGATCGTGCCGTCTTCGACATTAGTTCCATTGAGCGCAATAAAGTAAGCTCGCGACGAGCTTACCATCCAGATGTCGCGGGTAAGGCCTCCCAAGGTGACGCTGCCCGACCCCTTGCCGACGGCGTTATCGATCAAATATGTGCCGGAGGGCGTTTGGTTGCTGGAAACAGAGCCATCCTGCACGGAATCGAAATTCGCGGCCGTGACTTGCGAGACACCGTCGGTCGCGAAAACTCCCACGGTGTTCACGAACCCGGGTGTTGTCGTCTCTCCGCTACCGCCAAAAGCGTAAGACCCGGTAAGTGAAGCGGCTGAGAATGTAGTGTTACTTTGCTGCTCGGCCATGCCCAGGGAAAGGATCCCGGTAGTTTGGTCGAGCAACAGAAAATTACTCGCGCTCACCACATAGTATTGTCCCGAGTGAGGAACGCCGCTCACTGTGTAATTGATGGCCCCGCGACCACCCGTGGGTGCGGTCATGCTGCCAGCGCTGATGGAACCGGTGGCGGGCACTCCACTCTGAACCATCAAGTACGACCCCGTCACGGCGCCTGCGGAAATTGTCATCGCGCCCATGGTCGCGCTCTTCTGTATGTCATGGGTGCGAAACACAAAGGTTCCGGAGGGCATGGTGGTGGAGGCCTGCAGGTGTGCCGAGCCCGCGCTGGTTCCGAAACCGTCTTCTTCTTCCATGTAGAGGTCGTTATTGTTGGCCAGCGTGATTCGAAACACCTCCGATCCGCCGGCGGCGAAGTTGAACTGCAGATCGCCCGTCCCATCACTATTGATGCTATAGCCCCCGGTGATAGCACTGGGCTGGAAAGCCTGGGTAGTGTTCAGCAAGGCTTCTACGAAGTCATCCGTTCCCGCGGTGATGTTGCCGTTGCCGTCAGCAGTGAACACTCCGCCTTCGACAAAGAAATTCGCTGCCGTATTGGACCCGGCGTTAAATCCATAACCCTTCGCCGTAAACGCATACGAGCCATTCAAACTGGCTTTGCTGAAGCCGCCTTTGGTCGGCACGATGGTAATGCCATTGCCGCAGCCCAGGGCGGTAAGGAGGGCTGCCGTTGCCACCAGCGCCATCATCAGGCGCGGGGCGCACCGCTTCCAAGCGAGGGAATACATGGGACACACTCCTGTTGCTTCCTTGGATGCTCTAACCCTGATTCTAGAGAAAAGTTCCACAAGAAAATTAGTGGAGGGGGCAGTCTAGGTTTCGGTTACCTCGACCGCGCGCGGACGCGCCCGAACAGAATTCTTACGCGCCGCCGCCACCCACATAGCAATCCGATACAACAGCAGCAGGCTGAGCACAAACGCGTACTCCAGCGGCTTGCGCACGTCGGCTTTCACCAGCCAGATGTAGTGGATCACACCCAGAATTCCGGTGAGATAGATCAGGCGATGGAGCCGCTGCCAGTTCTTGCCGCCCAGCCTCCGGATCCAACCCGCAGTCGAGGTCAGCGCAAGTGGAATCAGCAGCACGAAGGCGGAGAACCCAACCGTGATGAAGGGGCGCTTGGCGATGTCTTTGATCATTTCATGCAGGTCAAAGAACTTGTCGAGCCAGATGTAGGTGGTGAAGTGCAGAGAACCGTAAAAAAATGCGAACAGGCCGATCATGCGGCGGATGCCGATCAGCCAATACTGGCGAGTAATGCGGCGGAGGGGCGTGATCGAGAGCGTCACCAGAACCAGGATCAGTGTCCAGTCACCCGTCGAGTGGGTAATGACTTCGATAGGATTGGCCCCCAGGCCGTCGTGGAGCGCTTTCCAGCCGAGGCGGCCCAGGGGGACGAGTGCGGCGAGGAAGAGCGCGATTTTTGTGAGACGCACTTTCATTTGTAATTTGCGATTTGTAATTTGAAAACATTCACAATTCGGCCTTTGTTCCCGACTCAAGAACATTGGGTCTTTCAATTACAAATTACAAATCAGATACTGCCAATTCCTAGAAATTCTTTTTCAAGTCCATGCCAGCGTAGAGGCTGGCCACCTGATCGTAACCGTTGAACATGAGCGTCGGGCGCTTCAGGAATTCGCCCAATCGCCGCTCCTTGGCCTGGCTCCAGCGTGGATGATCTACGTTCGGATTCACGTTGGAGTAGAAACCGTACTCGCGGGGCGCGGCCTCCTGCCAGCTGTTCAGCGGTTGGTCCCCCGTGAGACGAATGCGCACGATCGACTTCGCGCTCTTGAATCCATACTTCCACGGAATCACGATGCGCAGCGGCGCGCCATTCTGGTTGGGCAGCACCTCTCCATAGAGGCCGAAGCACAGCAACGCAAGCGGGTGCATGGCTTCGTCCATGCGCAAGCCCTCCACGTAAGGCCACCGCAGCACGGGAAATCGTTGTCCAGGCATTTGCCTGGGATCGTTGAGGGTGGTGAACTCGACGTATTTTGCTTTGCCCAATGGTTCGGTGCGCTTGATCAACTCGCTCAGTGAGAATCCCACCCACGGCACCACGATCGACCAGCCCTCGACGCAGCGGTGGCGGTAGATGCGCTCTTCGGGGGCCGCCATTTTTATGATCGCGTCAACGTCGAGCACCTGCTTTTTCTTGACGTCGCCGTCGATGGTCACCGTCCAGGGGCGGGTCTTGAAATCCTTGGCCAGGCCGGCGGGTTCGTACTTGTCGGTAGAGAACTCGTAGAAATTGTTGTAGTTGGTGACGTCTTTATAGGGGGTTTCTGTCTCGGTCGTGCTGAATGAACTTTTCCGGATGCCGTCAATCTTGGCGTTGGCAGTGGCGACGAATGAGGGAGCGGTAATTCTCCGGAATGCAGCGCCCGTGGCCACCGCTGCACCCGTCAAGGCCGCGCCCGCGAGAAACTTGCGGCGGTTCAGATAGACATCTTTCGGAGTGATCTCGGAAGATGAAATCTCAGACTGCTTCTTGATCAACATTCCTCACCCTCGAGGTAGGCGCAGCACGCCGGAATGGAAGCCAGGCCGGCCTGCAAAACGTTCCTCTAGTATAGGACGCCGGGGAACGGGAAAAGTTGCAAGATGCCTTGAGGGGTAGGAGATCCCCGGAGAACCCCAGGATTAGGGAGGTTAGGAATCACTCCCCGGCTGCGGCGGACGCCCGCTTCGAATTCAAAACATCCCGCACTTTCTTGGCAAGGCTCTGTAGAGTGAATGGCTTTTGCAGGAAGGCACTGGCCGGACCGAGAGCGCCCTGATGAACGACCGCGTCTTCGGTGTAACCGGAGAGATAGAGCACGCGGACGCCGGGGCGGGCGAGGAGGAGTTTCTTCGCCAGTTCCCGTCCGCCCATGCCGGGCATGACGACGTCGGTGATGAGGATGTCGATGATCTCTTGGCAGTTTTGCGCAACCCGCAGGCCGTCCTCTCCGTTCTCGGCCTCAAGAACTTTGTAGCCGCGCAAGGTGAGCGTTTCCCGCACCAGTTCGCGGACCGATTCCTCATCCTCGACCAGGAGAATGGTTTCGCAGCCGCCTTTTTCATTTTCCTGCGACTTGGCAGGAGCCACTCCTTCCGCGGATTCTTCCACGCTGGGCAGATAAATGTAGAAGGTTGTTCCCGACTCGAGCTCGCTTTGCAAGTAGACGTATCCATTGCTCTGCTTCACGATGCCGTACACGGTCGAAAGTCCGAGTCCGGTGCCCTTGCCTTTTTCCTTGGTCGTGAAGAAGGGTTCAAAAATCCGCGATTGGGTTTCTTTATCCATGCCGTGTCCGGTGTCGCTGACCGAGATGACCACATAGGGGCCGGGAAGAATGAAACGCTGCTCGTGTACATTCTTGCGGACGGTCACGCTCGAGCTCTGCAGAGTGATCCTGCCGCCCTCGCGCATGGCGTCCTTGGCGTTGACCACCAGGTTCATGATGACCTGCTCAAGCTGGCCGGCGTCCGCGCGGACGCGGCCCGCCTCCGGAGACAGGCGGGTAACGAGCTCAATGTTTTCGCCGATCAGAGGACGGAGCAGCCGTTCCATGTCGGCAATGACGGTGTTCACGTCCACCACCTTCATTTCGAGTAATTGCTTGCGGCTGAAGGCCAGCAACTGGCGGGTGAGGGTGGCAGCACGGTCCGCGGCCTGCTGGATGGAATAAACTTTCTGGTGCATGCTGCTCTCCGGTTCCAGCTGCTCGAGCAAGACTTCGGTATAGCCGTTGATCACCATCAGGAGATTATTGAAATCGTGGGCGACGCCGCCGGCCAGCCGGCCTACGGCTTCCATCTTCTGCGCCTGGCGGAACTGTTCTTCCAGTTGGCGCCGGTCGGTAATGTCTTCGGCAATCAACTCCAGCACTTCTTCCGGTTCGTCCGGACCGTCGACTGCCCGGCCACTGAGCCGGACGGTGATGATGCGCCCGTCCTTGCGCTTCCACTGGACTTCCACACCGTTGAGGTTCCCGGTGCGGCGGTATTCGCCGGTCAACCGGTGCAACTCCTGGGTGTTGACGAAGATCTCATGCGGATCCAGCTTCAGTAGGTCCTCCGCCGATGCGTAGCCGAGCATGCTGATGAGGGCGGGATTGACGTCGAGGAAACGCCCGTCGAGTGTGCAGCGGTAAATCCCATAGGCGGCGGCTAGGATCAGGGAGCGGTAGCGTGCTTCGGAACGGCGCAGCGCCTCTTCATAGCGCTTGTGCTCAATGGCCGACGCTAATTGCTGCGATACAAATTTCAGAATTTCGCGGTCGCGTTCGCCAAAGCGAATGTGCTCGTAATAGCTCTGGACCACGAGGGCGCCGATGCTGGTGGCGCTGCTCTTCAGCGGCACGCCCAGCCAGTCTACCGAGGGTGCGCCGATCAGTTCGACTTCTCCCCGCTGCACCAGGTCCTCGAACACGGCCGGAGTAGCGAGCAGCGGTTCTCCGGTACGTATCACGTATTCGGTAAGACCCTTGCCCAGGTGCTTCGGTTCGGGCGCGGTGTCCACTTCATCCACGAAGTACGGGAAACTGAGCAGCTGAGTCTGCGGATCGTACAAGGCGATATAGAAATTCTTGGCATTCATCAACTGGCCGACGATGTTGTGAATGGCCGCGTAAAACTGTTGCAGGTCCTCGGTCGCCTGGTTGCGGGCGGCAATCGCGTACAGCGCCGAATTCAGCTCCTCGGTGCGTCGCTGCTCGGTGATATCGCGATACGAAGCGTAGGTCGCGATTCTTCGTCCGTCCACCAGCACGGGCGAGACTGCGAGCAATACGTCGAGCAAGGAGCCGTCTTTACGGCGCCGGAGCGTCTCGAGCGAGAGCTTGTTGCCTTGCTGGACGCTCTCGGCAATCCACGCCGTTTCGGCGTACCGGTCGGGGGGCACGATGAGCGGATCGATAGCCCGGCCCAGGACCTCAGCGGCGGTGAACCCGAACAGCCGCGTAAACTCTCCGTTGACGCGCATAATGCGCATTTCCGGATCGGCAATGCAGATGGCCTCGGGAGCATTTTCGAGGATCTGTTCAAGGTAGACTTTTTCGACGTTAACGGCGGGGTCGGCCGGAAGGCTTCTGTCGGGTGCGGGAGCCTGAGTTTCGGGGGTGAGTTGGGTCAGGGTGGGAGGCGCACCGCGATCGAGGGTTTTGCGCAGCGCTTTTGCCCGCAGCAGTTCCTTCGAACCTGCTGGCGGGGTGACTTTCTCCCCCATACAGTCCTTCCCTAAAATGCATCGGCGATAGTGCGATGGTAACCGGGCTGGACGGGGCTTCGATAGTTACCACGGTAATAGGGGATCTACGTTGGCGAGTTAGCCGAGGGTCAAGAGTGGGCTAGCACTTCGCAGGTCCGGCGCAGCGTCTCCTTCTGTTCGCCGGTGACGACCAGAAATTCGAACCCGCAGCTCAATCCGTGGCTGTAGCGTACGATGGCTCGCACCTTCATGACGAAGGGCGCGATCGGAATGGGGAATTCCAGGGTAACGACCTCGCCCGTTGTCAGTTCACCGCTCAGGGTTGCGCCGATGCCATCCTCTCCCAGTTCGCTGGTTCGGCCCCAGAACAAGGCCGTGTCGCCTTTGCGGAATACCGACACTTGAATGCGAGCGTCCAAGTGCCAGCGCGGGAAACGCCGGGCATTCGTATAACCGGGCGCGGTTGTTTGGGTGGGTTTCGCCAATTCGTCGTTGTTAATTTCCGATCCGGGAAGCGCGGACCAAGATACGGTGTTCGAGGGAGCATAGCCGATTTCGAGGAAATTGTCCGCTCGACCCGGTTGTTGATGTGGCGGCGCAACAACTGGACCCGAGCCGGCCACACACTGGGATTGTGCTGCAGAGGAAGGTCATTTCTCAACAGCATCGGGGTCCCTGTACCACGGAAGGAACGCACAAAACCTGAATATGATCCGGGAGGGGGGACCTCGTAAAGCTGCGTAAAGACACGTGACAGGCGCGCTGGCGGCATCTAAGATCAAAAGACTGCGCCCTGGGACGTGTCAACCCACGGGGAGCGACCCGACCCTTATGGCGTATCGATCCAATGCCGCGGAAGCGTGGTACCCAGACTCGGAGCCGGCACCGGCGGAACATGCACTCGATCTGCTTCCACCTCCGAGCCTGACTCAACCTTTGTGGAGGTCGCTGGCGGCCAACCTGCGCGATACGCTTGCGCCGCCGAAGCTGCCGCCGTTGCAGCTCGTGTCGCGCCCCGTCGATGTCGGCATGTTGCTGGGCGACCGCATCAGCCGGCCCTGGTTTCGCACGATCTTCACAAATATTGGTGACGTCGTTTCACCCGAGTTGCTGCCGCCGCTGGAGTTGGAATCGCGTCCGGTGGACGTCGGCGAGCTGATCACCGATCAGCTCAGCCATTTCTGGTGGGGCTCGCTGTTGCGCAATCTGGCGGACCGCGTCGCACCCGAGAAAATGCCGGCGCTTGATCTCACTGCCAAGCCGGTGCCCGACGTGATTCCCAAAGCCTGGCTGTTGCTGCCTTTGTGGTCGGATGTGATCAGCACGCCGAAGGTGTTCTATCCAGATAAGCCCGCGCCCGAGGCGGCAATGCGCGCGCCTGCCCCGGGACCGGTGGTGGTTGCGCCGGACCTGCGCGAAGTCCAGAAAGCTGATCCCACGGCGGCCGACCTGCTGCGGGACCTCCGCCGCTCGCGCATCCGCAAACGGATCTGGATCGGCCTGGCAACCGCCCAAGTGATCTACCTGATCGTGATGGCTTTCTGGCCATCATTGCTGTAACGGATTCGAACCAAGCCGCGTTCGTGGGTGGCCGTTCCGCCGGCGGAAGCCCGGCCTACTGCCGCAGCCCCATCCAGCCCTCCGCGATCACCATGGAATTGCCCGGATTGTGTGGATCGTACTTCACGGAAGTGGGTAAGCCGAGACGGCAGGAGTGCAGGTTAATCCACTGCCGCAGATACGTGACGTCTTGGGAGGCTTCGTAGGACACGCCCGCGACGTCGTACTGATAGATCAGCATGGTGGCTACCCGGTTGCCGTTGGGGGTGATTTCGTTGACATCGATGACGGTGCCGTCGGTGATGCGGCCGATCTGATTCAACCAACTACGCCGTGCTTGCTCGATCTGGTCCGGAGTCCTGGGTCTGGGGCGCAACATGGCATAGCCGGCAGCCGCCAAGCCGACTGCGCCCAGTGCAAGGGTGTAAATGCGAAGCGGAATCATCTGCTGCGAACCTGAGTCCCCGGAGTTACCTATCAGCATAAGACGGAAACCCCTTCAACGCCAAGGGCACTAAGGTGCTTGCACACGGCAAATGGCTTGTAGGCAGGAACCCGGCAATCGTGATTGCGGGAGGGCGATGGGCAAGTTGCTCGGGTCGCACCGGCGGCTCTCAGTAATTTTGACAACAAAGTGACAGATTCCTGACACTTTTCTGCCCGCTCCAACCTACCTTCTCTCCATGTCGGCCGCTGGTTCCCGTAACCGTAAGCGGCTCGCCTTTCCCCAGGAGGGATGATCCATGAAGCTCCCAAGAATCGCATTCGCAACGGCTATGGCCGCGGTCGTGTTCGCGTGCAGCGTTGCCGCCACTGCCGCCGACCGGTACAACCAGCCCGGCAACATTCTCATCGCTGATCAGTTCAACAACCGGATTCTGGAAGTGAATCCGCAGACGCACGAGATCATTTGGTCGTTCGGTGACGGATCGTCGACGGCCGGCCCCACTTCGGTCGTCGCTCCGAACGATGTGCAGCGAGTCGGCCGCCTCAGTCTGATTGCCGGCACCGGCGCTCCGGCGGGAGCCGAACCGACTTGCCCGAACGGCTGTGCCGACAATCGCGTCATGCTCATCAACAAGAACGGACACATCCTGTGGCAGTATGGCCAGGCCGGCGTCACCGGCTCCGGCTTCAACCAGCTGAATACCCCGGTGCAGAACACCTTCCTGCCCAACGGCCACATCCTCATCACCGATCAGGGCAACCAGCGCGTGATCGAGGTCAACGTGGCGAAGCAGATTGTCTGGCAACAAGGCGTGACGGGCGTGGCGGGCGCGCAGTTCAATCATCTCAACAATCCCAACAGCGCTGAATTACTGGAGAACGGGCACATCCTGATTTCCGACGAGAGTAACAATCGCGTGATCGAAGTCGACCGCGATCACCATATCGTGTGGCATTACGGATCGCCCACCAGCGCCAAGCTCAGCGGCGCCGCGTTTGCCAGCCGCCTGCCCTGCGGCAACACCCTGATTACCGATTCCAACAACAACCGGATTCTAGAAGTCACGCCGGCAGGAAAAGTGGCGTGGCAGTACGTCACGAACACGCGCGCGGGCAGCGTCGCCAGTCCTGCTCCGACGCGAGCTGTGCGCCTGGAGAATGGCAACACGCTGATCAGCGATCAGTTCAATGATCAGGTAATTGAAGTCGATCGGTCCGGGAACATCGTCTTCAGCCAGGGACAGATCGGCGTGGTAGGAACCGGCTTCAACGAGCTCAACGCGCCATACGACGCGAAGGTCGTAGGTGACTACACGGGGCTGACGCCGCCGTTTTGACGCGGGCTCGGAGAGCAGGGGCCGGTCCCTCCCCCGGCCCCTGAATCGTAGGACTCATGGCACGAGGGCGCTGGGGGTGCAGAGAGCAGGCCAGTCTTCCGGGCTGCGCGCCCCAGCTTCGCTTCTGGCACAATATTTCCGGAGGCCCTCATGCCGCAGAAGCGAATCCTGATGCTGGTGGGAGATTACGTCGAAGACTACGAAATCATGGTGCCGTTCCAGGCCCTGCAGATGGTTGGACACCGGGTCGAGGCGGTCTGTCCGGGCAAGAAGGCAGGCGAGTCGGTGCGCACCGCCATCCACGATTTTGAGGGCGACCAGACATACAGCGAGAAGCGCGGACATAATTTCACGCTCAACGCCGCCTTTGATGAAGTGCATCCGGAAAGCTACCACGCGCTGGTTGTGCCCGGAGGGCGTGCGCCCGAATATCTCCGGCTGAACCCGCGGGTGCTGGAAATCGTCCGACACTTTGCCGAGACGAACAAGCCGATTGCAGCCATCTGCCACGCGGCGCAAATGCTGGCAGCTGCTGGCGTGCTGAAGGAACGCCGCTGCAGTTGCTATCCAGCGGTCGGTCCTGATGTCGTAGCAGCCGGCGGCACCTATGCGGATGTCCCCATCGACCAAGCTTGTGTGGACGGGAACCTGGTCACGGCTCCGGCATGGCCCGCGATTCCGGCCTGGCTGGCGGCGTTTCTGGAAGTGCTGGAGAAGGCGGGCGCCGAGCGAAGCGCCGCGTAACCAAGGGAAGGGCACTGGCTTCAACCCGTGCCACTCCGCTTAAAAATGCTTGCGCTTTAGCGCTTGAGGCGGGCTCTTTACGCGCGACGCCGATAATAAATGTTGAATTCAAATCCGGGGTTCGGAGGGAAGATTTCGGCGATCTTGCGGAGACGCTCGGCCATGGGCGTCGGCGCCAGCAACGGGTAGTCGCGCTCGCGCAGGTCGTAGTAATCCACGTCGAGGTAGAGCGAGAGCAGGTAGATCGAGATCGCGTCGGCGAAACTGGCTGCCAAATATTCGTTCTTGTATTTCTCCGCATCCGGGCCGTGTCCAGTGGCGAGCTTGCGGGCTTCCCAGGCGTCGAGCGAAGTTTCTCCACGCACGCCCGATTCCACTTGCTGCCAGGCTAACTCGGCAAACGCTGCCGAAACGCCCGCGCGCTCGACCAGTGCGTGCCCGACGTTGATGTAGAACTCGAATGCGACCGAAAACTTGTCATCCATCAGGCGGGTCGAAATGAAGACGCATTGCGCGTCACCGAGATTCAGGTTGCGGTGGCAGACGGCGTTGTCGCTCAGGGCCACGTCGTAGCGGTCGGCGATGACGGTGTCGTCGCCCTGGCTGACGGTGAGCGGCACGAAGTAGTACGCTTTGCGGCTGAGCGCATTCGCGACCGTTGCGGGGACGGCAGCAATCATGCGGTCGAGATCGTTTTCCGCAATCGTGATCTCACCCGAGCGGGCATAGCAGATGCCGTTGGCAGCCTGCGTGACAGGACTGGTTCGAACGATTTCCGCGGGGCTGCGGGTGATCGCCGAGGCGGTTTGCGACATGTCGATATTGTAGCGTAGTCAGTTCTCAGTTCCCGGTTCTCAGTTCTCAGAAAATCGAGTGCACAGAGGCTGCGATTTTGTGAGCCCCTGGCGACTGGTGATGGTCTTCCAAAGAACTGGGAACTGAGAACTGGTATACCTTAGGATTATGCTGAGCCGTACATCTCCGCGCTGGATCGGGATTCCGTTCCGCGTGTTCGCCATCACATTTCTGCTGACTCTGCTTTCATTCGCGGTTGCGCTCCTGCTGAGCATTCTTGGGACGATTGTGTATTCGCAGGTGAAGCACGTCGCGCCCAACCTGCCCTTCGCTTACCGCCATATTGCGTTTCCCTTTGCCGTTTCAGTAGGGGCCATTGTGCTGGTGCTTTCGCTGGGAATGGAAATCCGGAATTACCGGCAGCGGAAGACACTGGCGGGAATCGAGCGTGCCAGTTGAAGCCGCGCATTGCGATTCCGGTGCCGCATTCCGGCGACCGGGAGTATGCCGAGCGAGCACTGCCACAGTACGAAGCGGCCGTGCGCGGAGCGGGCGGCGAACCGGTGCGCATCGAACTCGACCAGGCTCCAGCACAGGTGATGAAGCAGGTCGAGCGCTGCGACGCCGTGCTCCTGCCGGGGAGCCGGGCCGATGTCGATCCGGAGAAATACAAGGCCGCACGCCACGAAAAAACGGCAGCGGCGGACGCGAAGCGCGACAGTGTCGACGAAATATTGCTGAAGGACGCCTACCAAAGGCACAAGCCGGTGCTGGCGATCTGCTACGGGCTGCAGACGCTGAATGTGTATTGCTCGGGATCACTGGTGCAGCACATCGAATCCGAGATCAATCACAGCGCGGGGCGAACGGTGCCGAACGCGCACACGGTCGAGATCGATCCGGAATCGCGGCTTGGTCAGATTGTCGGTGCCTGCGATGGCGAGGCGATTGCCGTGAATTCCTCGCATCACCAGTCAGCGGACGTGGCCGGAAAAGGCCTGAGGGTGGTGGCTCGTTCTCCGCTGGATGGAATCGTTGAGGCGCTCGAAGGGACGTCGCCAAACCACTTCGTGCTGGCGGTGCAGTGGCATCCGGAGCGATCGATGAATGATCCGGCGGAGTTAGCCGAACCGGCGCGAGCGATTTTCAGGGCGTTCGTCGAGGCAGCTCGAGGAAAGCGGGCGGAATCAGCACGGAGAATTTGAAAAGGTGTAGAAGGCTTACAAAAACTAGACTCAGCAGTGTGGCTTACGAGCCGCCTTCAGTTTGATGGTCTCCGGTTGTGATGCTTTTTCCAGACGAAGTGTCGCTTTGAGCAAATCGCTTGCGATCCTTCCGCTTATGTCCACTTTGCCGTACCCCTGGCTCTCACCGTGAAGGCTGATTCTGTTTTTGATTAGTGTGCCAGTCAGCAATGCTGGACTTCCACATCCGCCCTCGTAGATTCTCAGAACTCCCGTCACTCGTGATCCATCTACCTGAAACTCGAGTTCGTAGCCGAGAAGGTCCCCGCCCTCTTCGTTGTATTGCACGTTGGAGTAGATCCGAGGCTTGCTTCTGCTGCACCATAACTCGATTGGTGCGCAAGGGAGACGGCGCACACTAACAATGCGATGCTTGCCCCGCTACGCAGAGTCATTGCTTCAGCTCGCTTCTGAGCCTCTCCTCGCTAGCAGCACCGCCACCTGCGCAATCGCGGCGTTGTCGGTGCCCATCCCTTCCGGTGTTTTCGCCTTGATGCCGACGCAGTCTCCTGGAATTCCGCATAGATCGGCCACCTGTTTGCGAATCGCCGCCGCGTGAGGACCGATTTTGGGCGCGGCCAGAATCAGTGTCGAATCCAGGTTGACCAATTGATAGCCCGCCACCGCCACCCGTTTCAGAGCTTCGCGCAGAAAGACGGCCGAGTCCGCGCCCTTCCACTGCGGATCGGAAGGCGGGAAGAGCGATCCGATGTCGGGGCCGGCGATGGCGCCGAGCAGCGCATCGGTGATGGCGTGCAGCAGGACGTCGCCGTCAGAGTGGCCGCCGAGGCCTCGGTGGTGAGGCAGTTTGATGCCGCCGATGATGAGCGGAATCCCAGGCTGGAACTCGTGCGAGTCGAAGCCATAGCCGATGCGCATTTCTGGTTTCAAGGGATAATCTCGTATGAAAAAGCTGCTAGCTCCTGGCTTCTAGCTGCTAGCAACCAGAAACCAGAAACGACGAAACTCGTCACTCGCTTCTCGCGACGCGCTACTCGCTACTCGACTTCAAGTAAAACTCCGCCAGTTCCATATCCGCGGGCGTCGTGATCTTGATATTTTTCGGCGAGCCCATCACCACCGCGACCGGCTGTCCGGCGCGCTCGATCAGCGACGCTTCGTCGGTACCCAGGAAGCCGTCGGCAGCACCCTCGTCGAACGCCCTTTTCAGAACGTCATAGCGGAAGCCCTGAGGCGTCTGGGCCATGACTATGCCCTCGCGCGGAATGGTGGCTGTGATCAGGGCGCCGGTGGCGGTGCGGTCGACCTGTTTCACTGTGTCCATTGCCGGCCAACCTGCGATGGCTGCGCCATGTTTCTGCGCGGCTTCAATGACGTCGCCGACGATTTCCGGCGTGACGAACGGGCGCACTGCATCGTGCACCAGAACGATGTCATCGGGATCGGCGGCCACGGCCGACAGCGCGTTGGCCACGGAATTCTGCCGATGCTCCCCGCCTTCGACGATCTGCAGACGCTTGCGGAGGATTTCCGGGAATTGCTTTTCGAGTTGCGTGCGGAAAGCGGCGATCTCGTCTTTCCGCAGAGCAACGATGATCTCGTACACCTCGGGAGTCGCCGCGAACTTACGCAGCGTCCGGACAAGAATCGGCACCCCACCGAGTTCCTTGAACTGCTTCGAAGGCGGTTTCTGGTGAGTCTTGGCGGCCGAAAGGGGAGCCATGCGCGTGCCCAATCCGGCGGCCGGAATGATGACGAAAACCTTCATCGGGGCGATCAGTATAGTACAGGCTTTGGGCGTTAGGCCTTGGGCTCTAGGATTTCAGGAGGATGCCTGTCCTGGATCGGGACTTGCGGGGAGGCCAACGCCTCAAGCGCAATGCCGAGAACCCAGAGCTTAACGCCTAAGGCCCCAGAGCCTAATCTGGCGGACGCTCGACCAGCGGGCTGGGTTTCTTCAAGTCCGGGTTCGATCCGTCGGTTCCGCTGACTGCGGCTGCAGCCAACGGAGGGGACGAAGCCCTGGAGTCGTGACGGCTGGCGGCGCGCTCGTCCCACTTGCCGAAGATCATCTTGCCCGCGGTAGTCTGCAGGACCGAGGTCACGGCAATGTCAATGGTCTTGCCAATCATCTTGCGGGCGTTGTCGACCACCACCATGGTGCCGTCGTCGAGATAGGCGACGCCCTGGTTGTATTCCTTGCCTTCCTTGAGGATGAACACGCGC
>Ga0209698_10003633_pt1 | contig 17058 bp, 11 predicted proteins | sample LitLauG_LLR_2012_FD_187203 | JGI IMG/M metagenome (GOLD analysis project Ga0209698, IMG submission 187203) | Freshwater sediment microbial communities from Pennsylvania, USA - Little Laurel Run_MetaG_LLR_2012 (SPAdes) (version 2) | ecosystem: Environmental > Aquatic > Freshwater > Creek >...
GCCAGGTCTTCGCCTACCAAAAAAGTCGGTTGCAGCACGATTCCCTGGTGCGCCAGGGCGGCAGCCCGGCACGTCTCGCCGCTATTGGTGTGAATGCGCGGATGGGTCTGGATGCTGATACTTCCCTCCGGCCCATCGAATTGCCACTCGTCCTTGGTCGAAAGATAGCTATAGGAAATCGTGGTGTGGGCTGCCAGCTCAGCGGGATGGCGCGGCGTGCCGCGCTTTTGCAGATACTGCGGGGACGCACAAAGAACCAGGCGGCTGGTCGACAGCTTGCGGCTGATCAACGATGAACTCGGCAGTACAGCGATGCGAATTGCCAGGTCATAGCCCTCGGCGACGATATCGACAACCCGATCCAGCAGCGTGATATCGAAGGTGACCGACGGGTGCAGTCCCATGAATTCGCCCCAGAGCGGCGCGAGGTGGCGGATGCCCAGCGTGACCGGAGCGTTCACGCGGATCAGGCCGCTGGCCGACACGTGGCGCGCGGTGACTTCGCCCTCGGCTTCTTCCACGCTGGCGAGGAGTTCCTTGCAGCGGCTGTAAAAAAGCTGCCCTTCCTCGGTGAGCGACAGGCGGCGCGTGGTTCGATGCAGGAGGCGGATTCCAAGGCGTGCTTCCAGGTCCCCCACGTAACGCGAAACGGCCGCCTTGGACATGCCCAGAGCCTCAGCGCCGTTTACGAAGCTGCGGCCCTCTACGACCTTGACAAAGGTCTGCATCTCCAGGAATTTGTCCATTGTTCCTAATTAAGAAATAGTTGAGGCCAGTAATAATATTTTATCCCATAAAATTTACCGATTAGGGTTCAGTTCTCTAAGCGACATTTCAGGGAAATGGCATTTATAAAGGCGCGGTAAACGTACCCTGACACTATTAGCCCGCGCTCAAGGTGCCATAAATTTATAGTTCCTATAAATGGAACAGTGAATGTCATAGTTACATATTTATCCTAATTTCCCGGTGTCATACAGTCTCTCCCATCGACACAATTCAAAACGCCTGGCCAATGCGAGCGTGGCGTTCACCCCGGAAACGGAAGGACCAAAAAATGAAGATCACCGTAATTGGCGCAGGCAATATGGGTTCGGCCTTCGTCAAGCAATTGACCCAGGCAGGCCATAGCGTCAGCCTTACCGCTCGGGATTTGGCGAAGGCCAAGGACCTTGCCGCACGCCACGCCGGCGCCGTCGCCGTTCCCGCCACGCGCGCCGCCGACGGGGCGGACGCTCTCATCCTGGCCACGGGTTTTGCCGAGGCCATCGCAGCGCTCAAGTCCGTGGGGAATTTGCAGGGCAAGGTCGTCGTCGATATCACCAACCCCCTTACGGCCGATTACATGGGCTTGACCCTAGGCCACAGCACGTCCGCCGCCGAAGAGATCGCCAAGGCCGTGCCGGAAGCGGAAGTTGTCAAAGCCTTCAATACGGTCTTTGCGCAGGTTTTGGCCGAAGGAGCGCCGCTGGCTGCGGGAAGCAAGGTCACCGTGTTCTACGCCAGCGATAGCGATCGTGCCAAACAGACCGTACGCACGCTTGCCCTCAGCATGGGCTTCGAGACGATGGATGCGGGCGGATTGAAGAATGCCCGTTACCTCGAACCCCTGGGTGGCTTGAACGTCTATTTCGGCTACGGGGCCGGCCTGGGAACGAGCATCGCCCCTACATGGGTTCGCAAGCTCTAGGGTAGAGCGTCGGATAGATCCGTAGGCACCGAACGCGTCGATTCAAATTCAAATGGAGAAAATCATGAGCACTCGCCTTTTTAGTCGTTTGATCCAAACCGAAAGCGCGCTGGGCCCGCTGGCACTGCGCCTACCCGTGGGCATCATCTTCGCCGCCCACGGCTCGCAGAAGCTCTTCGGGCTTTTCGGTGGCTATGGCTTGGAGGGAACCGGACAATGGATGGCGTCCATTGGCCTGCGCCCTGGCGAGCTTTTCGCTCTGCTTGCGGGAAGTGCCGAATTCTTCGGTGGCGTCGCCCTGCTCTTGGGCTTGCTGGTCCGTCCCGCCGCGGCCCTGCTGGCATTCACCATGTTGGTCGCCATCTTCAGCGTCCACATCAGCAAGGGTCTGTTCCTGGACAAAGGCGGCTTCGAGTACGCCCTGGCACTGTTTGCCGTTTCGATCTCGCTGCTCATCAGTGGCGCCGGAGCGTTTTCATTGGATCGCGCCCTCGGCGGCGCAAACGGTGACTCCCGGCGCAAGGGTGGCCTGAGCAGGCCGCTTTCTGTCTGAGGCTAGGCATCGGGGTTGTGCCACGGGATAGCTTCCCCGGCACGACCCCCGGCGATATTGAGATTGCGCCACAGGGGATGATCCGAGACGTCGCGAATTCAACGCCGGTTCGACCGTGCTCGATGGACCATACCGGCGGCTTCAATGGATTTGCCCATTGCGCAAGCTGCGGATGTGACCGCCGGGCCACTTGCTGGTTCGCGCCCCACATGGGCTCAATTCAGTGCCGCCAGGCGGCCTTGGCAAATTGCGGTCATTTACCTTCCGTGCACTGCATCGCGTCCGGCGCATTTACCAAGGCCCAGGCGTCGCGCGCCGCAACGCGACCTTCGTCCGTCGGCACGACCCAGATCTCGACCGCGCTATCGCGGCTGTGTATGGCAGTCGTCGTGGAACCGTCCGCGTGTTCGTTGGCCGACGCGTCCAGGCGCACGCCCAGATAGCGCAAGGCAGTGCAGACCTCGGCCCGCAAGCGTGCATCGTGCTCGCCGATTCCGCCGGAAAAGCCGATCAGGTCCATGCCGCCCATGCAGGCGGCCAGTGCGCCGCACTCGCGCACGACGCGATGCGTGAACAGTGCGATGGCCCGTTGCGCGGCGGGGTCCTCGCTGGCGCGCAGTCGCCGCATGTCCGCGGATATGCCGGAAACGCCCAGCAGACCGGATTGCCGATACAGCAGTTTTTCGATGTCGTCGGCCGAACGCCCCTCGCGCAGCAGGTGCAGCACGACTCCCGCGTCCAATGCGCCGCAGCGCGTGCCCATCATCAGCCCATCCAGCGCCGAAAATCCCATGGTGGTAGCCACGCTGCGGCCGTCGCGCACGGCACAAAGGCTCGCGCCGTTACCCAGATGGGCGAGCAGCATCCGTCCGCGGCTGCAGGGCGTGGTCTGTTGCAAGGATTCGCTGACATAGCGATACGAAAGTCCGTGGAAGCCGAAGCGCCGTATGCCTTGCTCCCATAATGCCTCGGGCAGGGCAAAACGCTGCTCGTCTTCGCCCAAGGTCGCATGGAACGCGGTGTCGAAACAGGCGACCTGCGGCGTCCGCGGGCACACGCGCTGCCAGGCGCGTACTCCGGCAAGATTATGGGGTTGGTGCAGTGGCGCCAGGGGTACCAGCGAATCGAGATACGACAGTACCTGCGCGTCAATCAGCACCGACTGCGCAAAGCGGGCGCCGCCATGCACGATTCTGTGTGCCACCGCCCGCAGGCTTGCTGCGCCAGCGTCGCGCACGGCCTCGATTACCGCACCCAAGGCAGCGTCAAAGCGCGTTTCATCGGCGCGTAGCGAAAGGGCTCGGCTTTGGGACTCGCCACCGGGGCGCAAGACCCGGATTTCGGGCTTTCCCCCGGGCTCAAGGCCTTCTACGGTGCCCGTCAAACTTGCCGGTTCCACTGCGCCAGGTCCGCAGCCATAGACGGCGAATTTGAGCGATGATGAGCCCGCATTGACGCTGAGCAGGGTGCCCCTGCCTTCGTCCGCGCAGTCGACAGTGCCAAGGGCACGTACAAACCGGTCCGTGGCGCTCATAGCGGCTGCAACCGGTAGGAATTGGCCAGCAGTACGGCGAGCGCAGCCGAAGCCAGCCGGGCCGTGGCGCCGTCGGCGCGGCTGGTTAGTGCGATGGGCACCCGCGCACCGACGACGACGCCGCTGCCCATGGCGCCGGCCAGGTATTCGAGCTGCTTGGCCAGGATGTTTCCCGACACCAGGTCGGGCACCAGCAGGATGTCGGGGTCACCGGCCACAGGGGAGACTATGCCCTTGGTCTGGGCCGCTTGCAGCGAAATCGCGTTGTCGAAGGCCAGCGGACCATCGACGATGCCGCCGGTGATCTGCCCGCGGTCGGCCATCTTTGCCAGCGCGGCGGCGTCGAGCGTGCAAGGCATCGTGGCGTTGACGCTTTCGACGGCGGCCAGCACCGCCACCTTGGGCGTTTGCGTGCCCAAGGCGCGCACCAGGTCGATCGCGTTTTGCGCGATATGGCGCTTTTCATCCAGATTCGGTGCGATGTTGAGGGCAGCGTCGGTCACGAACAGCGGCTTCTTGTAGGCCGGCACGTCGAAGCGAAACACGTGCGACAGCCGCCGCTTGGTGCGCAGCTCCGGGCGCGCCAGCACGGCCTTCATGAGCTCGTCGGTATGCAGGCTGCCCTTCATCAGCGCCTGCACTTCGCCGGCGGCGGCCAGCGCGGCCGCGCGCTCGGCAGCGGCATGGCTGTGCGCCACGTTCTCGATGATCGCGTTGCCCAGGTCCAGCTGCGCCTCGGCGGCGACGGCCAGGATGCGGTCCCGTGGCGCCACGATGATCGGAGTAAAAAGGCCGTGGCGCGCCGCGTCCAAGGCACCCCGCAGCGACTCCGCATCGCAGGGATGCACGATGGCGCAGCACAGCGGCGGGTGGGAGCGCGCCTGCCCCAGCAGTCCTTGAACCCCCGCGGCCGCATCGAAGACGTGCCAGACCAGTCCGTTCATGCGCGCCACGCGCTGCTTTTCCACCGGAGCCTTGACCACGGCCTCGCCGCTCATCAGCAGCTCGCCGCCTTGGCGGCGCACCGAACAATCGAGCACGACCAGCGCGGTGGCCGGATCCTTGGCCGTCACGCGAACCGTGATTTCGAGCTGGTCGCCGGCGCGCACGCTGCCCAAAAAGCGCATGCGCTGTTCCACATAGGTCGTCCCCGGCCCGGGAAAGACGGTTCCCAGGACGCTCGAAACCATGGCGCCGCACCACATGAAGTGCGCCGTGCGCCCATGCAGTCCCTGCGCGATGGCGTAGGCCTCGTCCAGGTGCGTCGGGTTCACGTCTCCCGACAAGGCCGCGAATCCCTCGATGTCTTCCTCGCTCAAGGCGCGGTGGATGGTGGCACCCTGCCCGATGCGCAGTTCGCCGAAGGTGGTGTTTTGCAGGAAATCTTCGTGCAGATCGATGTTCATCGCCGTTCCTCTTTCATGCCCAAGCCAATACCGGGGCCCACGTCGACAGTGCGCGTCCGCGCAAGCGCCGGCGGTTGAGTGCGTCCGCCAGACGGCACAGCATCAGGCGGTCGGGCCAAAGCTCGATGACCGCGAAGGACTCGTCGCCGCCTCCCGCAGCCGCGTGTACCTCCACCTGCAGCCGGGGGCCCAGGTCGTAGGGAACGATCCTGCAGCTGGCCAACAGGTGGTGGATTTCGTCGATCGCGGCGTCGCGCGGCAACCCGAAGATCATCAGGCGCGATCCCGATCGAACGCCGCTTGCGTCGAACACGAGGCGCCCCCGTCAATTCATGATGTGCGCGCCACCGTCAACGTAGATCGTCGAGCCGGTTATGAGGCGCGCATTGTCGACCGCCAGCATCGCCGTCGCGTAACCCACGTCTTCGATGCCGGCATTGGCGCCGGCCGGCGCGCGGCTGGCTTCGGTCTGGATCAGCTTGTCCAGGTGGGCAATGCCGCTGGCGGCGAGCGTGCGGATCGGGCCGGGCGAGATCGCGTGCACGCGGATCCCGCGCGGCCCGAGTTCGTGCGCAAGGTAGCGGACTGTGGCTTCGAGCGCCGCCTTGACCGGGCCCATGACGTTGTAGTCCTGGACCACGCGGTGGGCGCCGTTGAAGCTCATGGTGAACAGGGTTCCGCCTTGCGTCATGAGCGGTGCCGCCAGCCGCGCCATTTCGATGAAGCTGTAGCACGAGCAATCCATCGCCGTGAGAAATCCGGCGCGCGAACAACTGCTGAGCGCAACGTGCAAGTCGGCCTTGGGCGCGAAGGCGATCGAATGCAGCACCGAATGCAGCACGCCGAATTCCTTTTCCAGGCGCCGGAACAGCGCCGCCGTTTGGCCCTCGACCGTGACATCCAGCGGGAGGCACAGCGCGTCGAGCTCGCGCGCGAGCGGCGCGACGGTTTCGCGCATTTTCTCCGTTCGATACGTAATGGCCAGCCGGGCCCCCATCTCGTGGAAAGCCTTGGCGCAACCCCAGGCGATGGAATGCTCGTCGGCAACACCGGTAATCAGCATATTGCGGCCCGCGAGCAACTGGGCATGGACGTAGGCGGACATGGACACTCTTCTCCTTTGCGAAAAGACTTTCTTACGGGTGCCGGCACTCGTTCGCTTTTTCGTACGCGGGGCACATTCGGGGCAGACCGTGGTGCGCTACAAGGCGATCGGCGCGGTGAGCCTGCGCGAGAGGCTGCCGACGCGCTCCGCATCGACCCCCAGCAGGTCCAGGAGCGTGTCGATGATCTCGGGCCGCGGATGATCGAGGCTAGGCTCGATCATCATGACGGCCGCGGCCACGGCGAGCGCCCGCTCGCGCGAGGCCGTGTCGGGAAGCATGTTTGCCACTTCCTGCAGCGCTTCGGCGGGAGCCACCGCCAGGATCCGCGCCTGCTCGCGCATCAGGCGCAGCCAGTCGATCGGCGCCTGCGCCGGCGTGTTCTCGGGATGGGAGAGGTTCGCGAGGATCTGCGCCACCCGCAGGCTGCGCCGTTCTATGGACCCGGTCGAGGACATTGCCGCCAGGACGATCCGGCACGTGGCCGCGGCGATGCCACCCTCGCCGATCCGGGCCATGACTTCGCTGCGCAGCGCCTCGACCTGGGCGCGCGCGTTTGCCACGGCCGTTGCTTCATGGGGGGGATCGGGCCGCAGCCAGGCGCCGACGCCCAGCGGACCGAAGAAGAGTCGCGTCCAGGTTATGACCGAATGGTCGCGCAGGTCGCGGTACAGATTCAGGGACGATTCGACCCAGGTCGAAACCAGTTGTTCCCATCGCCGACCGGGATGATCGTCGGGCAGGAGATGACGGCGGGCCCGCACGTGCTCGGCCATTTGGGCGATCAGCGGCGCGGCCACGCTGGCGTCGGAAAAGGCGTATCGCTGCCAGCGCAGCGGATGCAACTGCGCGACCGCGTCGGCAGCAGGGCGCCAGCTCAGCAGGCGCATCCACGGCCGCATGCATTTCTTGTAGACGGCCGTATTGATCCGGGAGACCTTCGCGACGGTCGAAAAGATCTGCTCTTCTTCCCGTCCTTCGGGGTTGATCGCGCGCAGCGCGTCCATGGTGCGATGCTCGAAGTGCACCGTATACGTGCCGGGCTCCAGGTTGTGCCAGCGATCCAGGGTGCCCAGGTTCTTGTCGCGCACCTTCATTTCATACAAGCCCGGCGGCAGATGCTCGATCACATCGAGCGAGTTGACGAGCTGGTCGTGCTCCTTGCGCGCGATTTCCGCGCCCACGAAGATGCCCAGGTGCCCGATGCTTTCGTGCAGCACGTAAACGATGACGCGCCCGGCGGCGGCGATGGCGCGCTCGTCGCCCCAGGTGTCGATGATCCAGTTCAGGGCTTGCGGCGGCGGCGTGATGTTGTCGCCCCAGGAGGCAAACACGACCAGGGGTGCCTGGATGTTGCGCAGGTCGACCAGATCCGTGCCGGCACGTACCGCGCCGCGTGCCAGGCGGTTGCCCACGAATAGGTTCTCGACGATGAATTCGATCTCCGCGCCGGTCATCCGGAAAAAGCCACCCCACCAGCGTTCGAATTCCAGGAACCGTCCGGCTTCCCGGTCGACCTGCGACCACAGGCGAAAATACTTGGTCCACCAGGTGTTGGCCGGGTTGAGCTTCTCGAAATTCTCGACCAGGTGCGCCCCGTCGAAGCGGTCGGCCCCAAGGTCGGCCGCCAGTGCCGCGAGCCAGGCGCCACCGAGCGTCGCACCGCTGTAGCGCATCGGATTGAGGTTCGAGCCGCCGGCCCAATAGGACATGGGCGAGCCCACCATGAACACCACGCCGAACAGTTCCGGCCGCATCGCGGCAAGGCCCGCCATGGCCCAGCCGGCCTGGCAGTTGCCGATCACCAATGGCTTTGCTGCACATTGCGGATGGCGTTGTGCTACCACTTCCAGAAAGCGCGCCTCCGCGCGCATGACGTCCAGCAGCCTCTGGTGTTCTTCGGGTTGGGGGCGGAAGGTTACGAAATAGGCCGGATGCCCGCTGCGCATGGCCACCCCCAGTTCGGACTCGTCCTTGAATCCGCCGATTCCCGGTCCGTGGCCGGCGCGCGGATCGACGATCACGACCGGACGCGCCTTGGGATCCAAAGGATGACCCGCGGGCGGCAGTATGTGCAGCAGCGCGTAGGTGCAGGGTTGCGGAAGATCCCGGCCATCGAGCACGAGTTCGTGCTCGAATTTCAGCAGGGGCGGCTCACCGGCGTTCACATGTTCGACATACGCATTTCCCCGTTGACGCAGCGTGTCGAGAAACAGTACGGTGCGTTCCATCGCATCCACGGCATATCCGGCGCCGGGCCAATAGCGGTCGATACCCGCCGGGCAAGCGATCACACCGGTGCCAGCAGTATTGGATTCCATCTTGGTCCGTCGTTTGAGAAGACGGACGAGTATTGCCGGGCGTGCCGCTTGGCGCTCCCGAGATTTGAACGGCATTTTGCTGCGGGGCAGCGTCACCTTTGATATTGATCAAATTCCCCGATCAACCGTGTGAGGGCTGAATTCGAATGCGTCGCAACGCACCGTGCCGCAGCTGCCCGCGACGCAGGCGCCTATTCGTGCTCGAGGGAGATGGCCCGGCAGCGCGCCAGCACCGCTGGCACCTCGCTGGCCGGAATCGGCCGGCTGAATAAAAAGCCTTGCAGGCTATCGCAGCCCATGGCGCGCAGCAGGCGTGCCTGGTCAAACGTCTCCACGCCCTCGGCCGTGACGCGAAACTCCAGGCTGCGGGCCAAGGACAGGATGCCGCGCACGATCGCCTGGTCGCGCTCCAGGCCGGGCAGGGCCTTGACGAAGCTCTTGTCGATCTTGAGGTTGTCGAGCGGAAAATGGCGCAAGCTGCTCATGGACGAATAGCCCGTGCCGAAATCGTCGAGAGCGATGTTCACCCCTGCCCGGCTCAGGGCCAGCAAGGTGGCGATCCCGCCTTCCTCCATCACCGTCGATTCGGTGACCTCCAGTTCCAGGCATTGTGCCGGCAGGCCCGTCTGGGCCAGCGTCTCGAGCACCGTACGCACCAGGGCGGGATCGCGGAACTGCAGCGCTGACAGATTCACGGCCACGCGCACCGCATGACCGGCGGCGCGCCAGGCGGCGGCATCGGTGCAGGCCTGATGCAGCACCCAGACGCCGATCGGCACGATCAAGCCGTTGGTCTCCGCCAGCGGGATGAAGTCCAGCGGCATGATGATCCCGTGTTCCGGATGCCGCCAGCGGACCAATGCCTCGAGCGAGAGCACGCGCTCCTGGCCCAGGTCGTATTGGGGCTGGTAGGCCAGGCGCAGTTCGTCGCGTTGCAGCGCCAGGCGCAGGCTGGTTTCCCGGTCCATGCGTTGCACGGCCAGTTCCGTCAGCAAAGCGCTGTAATACTGGCAATTGTCCCGACCGCGGGCCTTGGCGTGATACATGGCGGTGTCGGCATTCTTGAGCAAGGCCGTGCCGTCGGCGCCATCCTGCGGGTACATGGCGATGCCGATGCTGGCCGTGACGAACAACTCGCGCCCCTCGAGCAGGAACGGGCGGCGCATCGCATCGCGGATCCGGTGCGCCGCCACCAGGGCGTCTTCAGGCCGTACCACGTCGAGCATCAGGGCGGTGAATTCGTCGCCGCCGATGCGCGCCAGTTCGGCATCGCTGTTGCCGGCACCGGCGATGTCGCGCGAGATCATGTCGGAGGGGCGCAGCGCTTCGCGCAGCCGGTCGGCCGTGGCCTTTAGCACGCGGTCGCCGCAGCTGTGTCCCAGGGTGTCGTTGATCCCCTTGAAGCCGTCCAGGTCCATGAACAGCACGGCCAGCGTGCGCCGATTCTGGCGCGCGCGGCGGATCTCGCGCTCGACGCGTTCCAGGAAGGAGCGCCGATTGGGCAGTTCGGTCAGGGAATCGAAGTACGCCATCCGCCGGATGCGCGCCTCGGCCTGCTGCAGGTCGCGCAGCGCCTGGTTGGCGCGCATCAGGTACTTGACCCGATGGCCCAGCAGCGCCCAGTTGATGGGCTTGGCGATGAAGTCGGTGGCGCCGGCGTCGTAGGCGCCCTCCACGGATTGCACATCGTCCATGCCCGTCACCATGAGTATGGGCAGGAATTCATCGACCTCGGCTCTCAGGGCGGAGCAGACTTCGTAGCCGGTCATCCCGGGCATGTCGACGTCGAGCAGGACGATCTGTGCCGGTTGGGCACGAAACTGCGCCAGCGCATCCTGGCCGTCGACAGCCGTGCTGATGACGAAACCGTCCTTGGCCAGTGCCGCCGACATCAAGGTGCGGGCGATCGGGTCGTCATCGACGATCAGCACCCGCGGGGGACTCCCGATCATGACCGCACCTCGAGGATGCTCCGGATGTCGGCGACCGCGCCCTGGTATTCCAGCCGTACCTGGCCGATGAGGGCGCGTGCTTCTTCGAGGCGTTCGCCGCGCCCCAGGGTCTCGAGCTGTCGGTACAAGGCCGCAAGGCGCTCGGCGCCGACGTTGGCGGCACTGGACTTGAGCGCGTGGGCCGCCCGGCTCAGTGCGCTGGCGTCACCGGCAGCGAGTCCGGCGTCGACCTGGGCTACGGCCTGCGGCGCCGATTCCAGGAATGCGCGTAGAACCGCCTTGAGCAGGCCCGCGCCGCCTTGCGGATCGAGGCGGTCGATCGCCGCGAGCACGTGGCGGTTGATGGGCGAACCATCGGCCGACGGCGCCGTCGGCCCCGGTTCCGCGGTCGGCAACGGGCCTGCCGGGGCGGCGTAGACGCCCAGGGCCGCGGGTGCCAGCCAGCGGGCCAGGGTGGCGCGCAACTGCTCGCCGGTGAAGGGTTTGGTGAGAAATCCGTCCATGCCCGCAGCCAGGCACTTGCTGCGGTCGTCCTGCAGGGCGTTGGCGGTCAGCGCGACGATGGGCAGGTGCCGGACCGAACCGCCGGCAAGACGGCGGATCGCCGCCGTGGCTTCGTAGCCGTCCATGAGCGGCATCTGGCAATCCATCAGGATCAGGTCGAACTGCTGCTCGCGCGCCCGTTCCACGGCCTGGACGCCATTGTCGGCAATGCTCACCTGCAAGCCGAGCTTGTGCAGATTGGCAACGGCCACGAGTTGGTTGACGGGGTTGTCTTCGACCAGCAGCACGTGCCCGCGCAAGGCACCGGAACTGCCGTTGCCATTTAGGGGAGCGCCGGCGCGGTCGCGCGCACCCGCATCGAAGGCCTCAATCAGGGTTCGCAGCAGCTCGCCGCGTCGCACCGGCTTGGCCAGGGAGTCGGCGATCGCCGCGTGCGGCTGCAGTGCGCCCCCGCCACCGGCGTAATTGCTGTCCATCAGGATCAGCCGCGTCGGCGCCAGATCGGGGCGCGCGCCTATGGCGTGTGTCAGAGCCAGGCCATCCATGCCCGGCATATGGACGTCGATGAGCGCCAACTCCCAGGGCCTATCCTCGCGTTGGGCTGCCTCCAGCAGTTCCAGCGCCTGCGCGCCGCCGTCGACCCCTTGCACCTGCAAACCCCAGGATCGCGCCTGCTCCTGCAGGGCTTCGCGCACGCATGCATTGTCGTCGACGATCAGCAGCCGCCGGTCGCGCAAAATGCCCCAATCGGGCGTTGCCGCGCGCGGCGCAGCGGCGCGCGGCAGGCAAACCTCGAAGCGAAAGCACGAGCCCTGGCCCAGGCTGCTCTCCACGCGCAGGCGTGCGCCCATGAGGGCGAGCAGGCGCTGGCAAATGGCCAGCCCCAGGCCGGTGCCACCGTACTGGCGCGTCGTGGTTCCATCGGCCTGGGAGAAGTGCTCGAAGATCCGGGCATGGGCTTCGGGCGCGATGCCGATGCCCGAGTCCTCCACGCTCACCTGCACTTTTGCCGTTTCCGCCGTCATCGCGTCCAGGCCGACACGCACGATCACCTGGCCGGTTTGCGTGAACTTGATGGCATTGCCGATCAGGTTGGCCAGGACCTGGCGCAAGCGAAAGGGGTCGCCGCGCAGGGGCAGGACCAGGTCCCCCGGCCAGATGCGGGCGGCCAGTTCCAGGCCCTTGATCGCCGCCGGCTGGGCGAACATGGCCAGTGCCTCCTCGACGGTCTGCACCAGATCGAAGTCGACCGACTCCAGTTCCAGGCGTCCGGATTCGATTTTGGAAAAGTCCAGGATGTCGTTGATCACGTCCATCAAGTGGCGGCCGGAGGCCTGGGCCGCCTCGACCCACTGGCGCTGCCGCGCCGGCAGTTCGCTGCCCAGCAGCAGGTCGTTCATGCCCAGCATGCCGTTCATCGGCGTACGGATCTCGTGACTCATGCGCGCGAGAAATTCGCTCTTGGCGGCACTGGCCTGCTCGGCCTGCTCCTTGGCGGCCAGCAGTTCTGCGGTGCGCCGCTGGACGGTCTCCTCCAGATGGGCACGATGTTCGGCAAGCTGGCGCTCATGGGATTGGATGCGCGCGAGCATGTCGTTGAAGCCCTTGTTCAACACGCCGATTTCCTCGGTGCCCCCGTCGGGCACACGGATGTCGTAGCGCTGGTCGCGCGCTACCCGCCGTGCCGCCTGCACCAGCGCGAGGATGGGCAGCGAGATCGCGCGTTGCAGGCGCGTGGCCAGCATGAGCGCGATGCCGAAGGCCGCCGCGGTCGCGGCGGCGGACCAGAAGAAGTCGTACAGCAGGCTGACCCAGAAATCGCTCAGGTCCGCGCGCAGGACGATGAAGCCCAGCGTCTCCTTGTCCAGTACCACGGCCTGTGCCAGGACCAGATAGCGTTGCGCAAAACCACCCGTGGCCTGAGGGCCGGGCCCGGCGGGGGCGGCGAAGGGTGGTGGCACTGCGCCCGGCACGTGACTTGCGAAGACGCGGCCGTCAGGCAGGAGGATCCAGGCGCCGACGATGTCGTTGCGCCGCTCCAGACCGCGCAAGGTGGCCGCCGCCGCCGCGCTGTCGCCGAACTGGATGGCCGAGGCGCTATTGGCGGCGATCACGTCGGAAATGGCGCTCAGCTCAGCCACCATCGCTTCGCGCTGCCGGAATGCCTGCAGGCTGGCCGACAGCGCAAAGCTGGTCAGCAGCCCGATGCCGCTGGCCAGTGCGACGATCACGATCAGCCGCTTCTTCAGGCTGTACGAGTTCCCGCCCATCTATCCTCTCCGGCCGATCACGGCGCGGGCCAGCTTGAGCATTTGCGAACTGGCGCGCAGACGGGCGCGGTCGAGCGCGTCGCGGTTGACTTCGAACTGCAGGCGTCCTTCGCCGGCGACGATGCCGATGGCGCCACCGGCATCGATGAAACCATCGGCATCGCTCACGGTCAGCACGGCCCGTCCGGCCAGTGCGCGCAGCACCGGCAGCCATTGGTGCGGATCGGGGTCGGAAAAGAAGACGAGATGGCAGGCCTGCAGTTCCTCGGGCGCGGCGGCCAGACGCACCTTGACGGGCCGACCTTGCAAGTGCCGCCCATCGAGCGCACCCAGGGCGCCGCCGAGCTTCTCGCGCCCGATCTGGCACAGCAACAGCGGCGCATCGGGATCGGCGAATTCGCTTGCCGGCCACTCCACGTAGCGAGCAAAGTTGAACACCAGGCCCGCCTTGAGGTCCGCTTCCGAAAGCGGCGTCTCGCCCGGCGCGGGCGCGGCCATGCACGCGGCCAATGCCAGGGTCGCAACGCGCCAGCGGACGGTGGAGAATTTCACGGTGGGTGGGTCAGAACTGGTACTTGGCTTTGATATAGAAGCTGCGCTGCACCTGCAGGGTGACCGAGGGCAACAGGTCGGGAACGAATTCCGCGTGGCGGGCCTGGAGCAGGTTTTGCCCCACCACCGACAACTCGAGCGCCGGCCGCGGGCGCCAGGCTGCGCGGGCGTCCAGTGTCGTATAGGCGGCAATGACCGTGCCGGACTCGTCGGCGTTTTCCAGTGCGCCGACGTGGCGCAACCACAAGTCCCATTGCTGGCGGCTCGACGGGGTCCACGCCGAGCGCAAGGTCCATTCCTGCAACGGGGCGCTGCCGCCGACGCCGGCCGCATCGAACTGCACCAGCGGGTCGGTGCTCGATGTCGCGGCATGGATATGCAGGTAGGAATAACTGGGCTGCAGGCGCCAGCCGGGCACGGGGCGCCAGTCGACCGACAGTTCGACGCCGCGCGTGTGCGCCTGGACCGCATTCACCGGATTGATGTCCTCCTCGATATGGGGAATGCCGGTCAGGATGACCTGCTGGCTCGCCAATTGCGCCGAGCGCAGGTCCTGGTAGGCGCTCAGGAAGGCGGTCAGGTCCAGCGAGAGTGCGGCATCGAGTTGCTGCCGGTAGCCCACTTCCAGCGTGCGCACCTTTTCCGACCGGATGCGGCCGCTGGGCGCGGGGATGTTGCGCGTGAGCACGGGCAGCGGTACCTGGGGTGGGGATGCCGGGGTCACGGTGAGATCGACCTGGGCGTTTTCGTCGGCGCGCGTCGGCGTGCGCACCGCGCGCGAGACGGCAGCCCAGAACGACTGGTTCGGGGTCGGCGTCCAGATGGTGCGCAGGTTGGGTTGCAGTTCCCAGCCGGTGTAGGAGTTGTGTTCCACGCGTGCCCCGGCGATCAGGCGCAGCTTGTCGGGCACGAGGGCGTAGTCGTCCTGCAAGAAGGCGCTTGCCAGGTTGGCGCTGCTGCGCTCGGGCACGAAGGAGAAAATTCCCTGCGACTGCACGTCGTCCTTGGAAAAGCGGTAGCCCAGGCCCCAGACGAAGTCGTTTCCGGCGGTGACCGGCGCATGGCGCTGGAAGTCGATGTCCACGGTGGTGCGCGTCTGCTGGATCTCGTTCTCGACGTTGATGTCCTGGTAGTCGAGGTAGGACTGCAGGGCGGACACCGTGCCTTCGGCGCTGGTCCATTCGCCCCGCCCGAGCAGGTGCGCGCCCGAGCCCTTCTCGGTGATGTCGGTCGGCGTGTAACCCTGGGGCGAGGCCAGGTCGGCGATGTTCCAGCGATCCCCCGTCGGGCCGCCATAGGCTTCACCGCTGAGCATCCAGCGCCGGTCCGTCCCGGCCGCCCAGTCGCGCCGGAATCCCACGCGCCCTGCACGCCAGCTGTCATTGCCTTGGACCCCGGTCAGGTCCACCGAGGGTGCGCGCGAAAAGGCCTTGGCCCACACGCGGTAATAGCCGTCCGCGGCTTCGCCGCCATGGCGCGCGGCACCGAATGCTTCCTTGCTGCCGGCGCTGGCCGCCACCAGGTCGCCTTGCGTGTCGCGCGCCTTGCGCGTGATGATGTTGATGACACCGTTGACGGCATTGGCGCCCCAGATGGCGGCGCCGGGCCCGCGAATGACTTCGATGCGCTCGACATCCTCGAGCAGGGTGTCTTCGAATTCCCAGAGCACGCCGGCAAACAGCGGGGAGTAGATGCTGCGCCCATCGACCAGCACCAGCAGCTTGTTGGCAAAGCGGCCATTGAATCCGCGCACCGTCACTGCCCAACGATTGTTGGCGATGCGCGCCACCTGCACGCCGGGGGCCATGCGCAGCGCCTCCGGAATGCTGGTGACGCCCGAGCGCTCGATGTCCTCGCGCGTGATCACGAAGGCTGCCGCGGCGGTGGCCTGCAGCGCTTCGGGTTTGCGCGATACGGTGACGATTTCGGTCTTGAGCAGGTCTTCAAGGCTCAAGTCGGCGGGACCGGGATCGGCCGCCCGCGCCGACAAGGCCATCAAGCTCAGCACCGCCACGAGGGCGGTGCAGCCGTGGTCCAGGTTCGTCTTGATAGTTCTCTCCCCTGCGGTGAACCGTCGCCCGTGACCGGAGCCCGCGAAGTGCGTCGCGTTACGAATATCCCGGGAACTGCGTATACGTTTTAATAAGTGACTGATTTTTAAAAATTCTTGTCGCGGCTAGGGCTCTGACGCGATAGGCGGGAGGGATTGGTCGAACGGCCTAGCCCCGCGATTGCATTGGATTCTTATGTTCCATAGCGTACAAACGGTACGTCCGTTAGGAGAGGGATGGTATGTCCTTTACCGCACGTAAGACGCGGAATCTGAACTTTATTTGATGAAAAGCAGGAAAACGATGACGGCGCTTGCGACCTGATCCCCGCAGGGCACGCAGGGCGCACGGCTGGCGCGCGGCAGCGGCGCAGCGGCGGTCAGTGCTGACCAGCGTCCAGCGCCGGCGTACCGCTCAAGGCAGGATGAGATGTGACGGTATGCGGGCCCGGTCGGAGCGCGCGAGGAAATAATAGAGCGCCGCGGGCACTAGCAGCCCGAGTATCCAGGACACATCCGCGCCGCCGAGCACGTCGACCATGGGCCCCGTGTAGAACGCGGAAGAGACAAACGGCACCTGCACCAGCAAGCCGACCACATAGGTGCCGATGCCCACCGCGTTCCAGCGCCCGTAGCGCCCCGCGGCGTCGCTCAGCGCTGGCACGTCGTAGTTGGACCGGGTGAAGCAATAGTAGTCGACCAGATTGATCGCGCTCCAGGGCGTGAACGCTGCCAGCAGGAACAGGATGAACGACTCGAAGCCCTTGAGGAACGAGTGGCGGCCGGTGAACGCCAGCAGTGCCGCGATGCCGACCATCCCCAGCACATACAAGAGGCGGTGGGTGGGAGAGAGGCGAACGTCGCGCCGGAATCCGCTCACGATGGTTGCCATCGACATGAAGCTGCCGTAGGCGTTGAGCGAGGTCACCATGACTTTGCCGAAAGCAATGCAGAAGAAGAGCAGGGCGGCGGCCGTGCCCGTGGACCCCAGGCCCACGATGTAGGCGACCTCGTGGTGCTCGAAAGCCTTGCCGGCAAGCGCTGCCGCGAACACGCCGAAGCTCATGGAAACCTGCGAGCCGATGACCGACCCCAGCCAGACGGCGGCGAACAATTTGGGGCC
>Ga0209698_10003634_pt1 | contig 17056 bp, 12 predicted proteins | sample LitLauG_LLR_2012_FD_187203 | JGI IMG/M metagenome (GOLD analysis project Ga0209698, IMG submission 187203) | Freshwater sediment microbial communities from Pennsylvania, USA - Little Laurel Run_MetaG_LLR_2012 (SPAdes) (version 2) | ecosystem: Environmental > Aquatic > Freshwater > Creek >...
GCGCTGATCGACCCCGAAATCACCGCGGCGAACAAGCGCGTGGTCAATATGGCGATGGAAGTCGCGGGTGCACGCACCATGCAGAAGCTGGCCACGGAAATCGACGCGCGCGCCCATCTCTCGCAAGGTCCGCTACGGAAGAAGTTCAAGGGCGATGTGAAGGAGGTCGGCGTGCGCGAAGCGATCAAAAAGCGCGACGCGTTGTTTGGTAACGAGGCCGTTCGCATTCGCAACGGCGAGAAAAAGTAAAATGGGTTCAAAGGCGGCGCTTCAGAAAATCGCCCGCCTTGGCGATCGCTTTGCGAGCCAAGGCGACGTCGCGGCCCATTTGCAGAAAGCCGTGCACCGCGCCGAGCCATTCGTCCAACGCGCACTCCACGCCGGCGCCCGCGAACCGCGCCGCAAGTGCGCGCGTGTCGTCAGCAAGGGGATCGTGCTCCGCGAGAGCAAGATAATGCGGCGCAAGATTGCGCAAGTCCTCGTTGAGCGGAGCCGCGAGACTTGGCGCGTGCAACAGATCTCCCCCGATGAATTGGCGCCAATACCAGCGCATTCGCTCGGTCGTCAGCCCGTAGCGACCGTCTCCTTTTGCGGCGTAGCTCGGCGTGGTGAAGCGCGGTGCATAGGCCCCGTAGATGAGCGCGGCAGCGTTGGGAATAGCGCGCCCAGCGTCACGCTCGGCAATGGAAAGCGCCAGCGCGAGGTTGGCGCCGGCGCTGTCGCCAGCGACGCCAAGTTGGGTCGCGCTGACGCCGAGTGCGCGGACGTTCGCAACAAACCAGCGCCAGCCAGCGATCACGTCGTCAAGCGGCGCTGGAAACGGATGTTCGGGCGCCAAACGAAAATCGATACCCAGCAATACCGCGTCCGCGGCCAACGCCAGCCGCCGCATCACGCTGTCGTGGGTGTCGATGTTGCACGTAACCCAGCCGCCGCCGTGAAGATAAAGCAGCGCGCGCGCGGCGCCCTTTGGTCGATACAGTCTCGCACGAATTGGCCCGGCTTGCCCGGCGATGCTGAAGGTTTCGACCTGTTCGACTTCTGGGGAGCCATCGTTGAAGAACATAGCCATTGCGTCGGAGCGGGCCCGTCCCTCAGCGATGGGCAGTTTTGTGATGTCGAACGGTGCGGCGACTTGCGCTTGACGGGCGCGCGCGGCGGCGATCTCTGGATCGATCATGCGCCCATACTACTGGTTTCCCCCAGCGACGGCCATTCAATAGAATTCGCTTTGCGATGACCAAAACGCGCACGCTTGACGAACTGGCTGCATGGCAGGCCGGAGCGACCGAGCCGATTCTTGACCCGACGCGAGAGATCGTTGACGCGCACCACCACCTCTGGGAGCGCCCCCCGCAGCGGTATGAGATCGAAGAGTTTTCGGCTGAGGTGGCGTCTGGCCACAACGTCTGCGCCAGCGTCTTCGTCGAATGCAGTTCGAACTACTACACAGACGGACCGGATGCCCTGAAGCCGGTGGGCGAAACAGAACATGCTGCGCGGCAAGCGAGCGCTTATAACGAGGCTCGGTCTCAACCGTGCGCCGCTATCCTTGGCAAAGCGGACCTTATGCTTGGAGCGGGTGTCGGCCAGATACTGGATGCGCACATCGCAGCTGGGCGCGGCCGATTTCGCGGTGTTCGTGTGCAGGCGCAGTATGACGCAGAACTTGGCTCAATGGCGCGGCATGCGCCGGCGGCCGGGATTCTTGGCGCCCAGGCCTTTCGCGCGGGCGTTGCGGAACTGACGCGCCGTGGGCTGACCCTCGATGTCTATCTCTACTTCATGCAGCTCGATGAACTCGCGGACCTTGCGAGCGCGATGCCAAGTACGCGCATCATATTAAACCATTGCGGGACGCCATTGGGCGTCGGCCGCTTCTCGAACCGCCGACAAGAAGTGTTAGCGACTTGGCGCGCCGCCGTTCTGAAGATTGCGCAATTTCAGAACACGCTGGTGAAGCTCGGGGGCCTTGGCATGCCGCTGTGCGGATTTGGTTTCGAAACCCTAGCGGCGCCGCCGAATTCGGCGCGGCTCGCGGAAGCATGGCGGCCGTACGTCGAAACCCTGATCGAAGCGTTCGGCGCGGAACGTGCGATGTTCGAAAGCAACTTCCCCGTCGACAAGCAGTCGTGCAGCTACGCAGCGTTGTGGAACGCCTTTAAACGCATTTGCGAAAACTGCCCGGAAACCGAGAAGGACATGCTTTTCGCCGCAACGGCGAAGCGGACTTACGCGATCTCCTCTTAGAGTGTGGTTCGCATGCATCGCGTCTTGCACGTAGGCGCGCAACTATGAGCGAAGGGCATAGCTGACCCAACAAATGTGATTTGATCCACGTCGGTGGAACCCGCAGCCTCTCCTTAAAATACAAGGGTTCAAACGCCCTTAGGGGAGGGAAGTTCATGTCCGCCGAAACTCGATTTCGCTGGGGAATAGTCACCGCGTTGCTGGCTGGCACCGCGCTGTCGACGCCAGCTCTTGCCCAACAAAGCGCCGCGCCCGCGACGACGCCTGCGGCGGAAGCGGCGGCGACCGGCGATGCAAATGGCGGGGTTGAGGAGGTCATCGTCACCGCGCAGCGGCGTTCTGAGCGTCTGCAAAACGTGCCTATCGCGGTCACCGCGGTAACGCCACAGGCGTTACAAACGGCGGGCGTAACGACCACGCTGGATCTGCCGCACCTCGCGACCGGCATGACGTCGTCGCCCTCAACGGCGAATGCGTTCTTCATTCCCTATATTCGCGGCGTCGGCTCGAACTCGCCGGCGACTGGCAATGATTCTTCGATCGCGATTTATATCGATGGCGTTTATCAGTCCGACAAATCGGCCAACGTTCTCGATTTCAGCGATATTGATCGCATCGAGGTGTTGAAGGGTCCGCAGGGCACGCTGTTCGGCCGCAACGCGACGGGCGGCGCCATAAACATCGTTACGGAGCAGCCGTCGGACACGTTCAGAGCGAGCGGCGAAGCGTCCTACCAGCGCTTCGATCGTTGGACGGCGCGCGCACTCATCGCCGGCCCGATTGCGCCGGGCTTGGATGGCGAGCTTTCTTACCAACACATTGGCGGCGGCGACTGGGCGCGTAATACCGGGCCCATCGTTCACCAGAGCTTCGGCGGCATCGACGCCGATAGCTTTGACGGCAAGTTGCGCTGGCAGCCCAATGACCAGTTCTCTACTACGCTTGGCGTCATGTACATTGATCGTCGGACCACTGACCTGAACTCAAACTTGTTCCCGGTGCCTGGGACGACACCAGTTGGCGTATTGTTGGGCGGCACCGCGAATTTCAATCTCTACCAGTATTCAGGCGCTCCGAACTTCTACGAGACCAAGTCGCTCCGCGGCACGCTTACGGCGCGGTATTCGTTCTCGAACGTCGATCTCGTATCAATCACTGGCTATGTCCATTCCAGGGACGAGACCGATCTCGACTATGACGGCACCTCAGCCAATGTCCTCTACTTCAACGAAATCCAAGGTACGAACGACTGGTCGCAAGAACTTCAGCTGCTTTCGACCGGCAGAGGGCCGCTGCAATGGGTGCTCGGCGCCTACTATTTCGATGGCACCGCACGCGTCGATCCGCTGAACCTCAACCAAGGCGTCGCTTACAACGTCTCCCCGAGCGATAACCCGAGCACGTTTCCGTTCGGCGGGGGCATAAACAGCGTTCAAGCCCGTGGCCCAACAGACGCGGAGGCGATCTACGGGCAGACTACCTGGGCCATCAACGATTCCACGAATTTGACGACTGGACTGCGTTATACCCGCGAGCATCGCGAATACACATTCACGGTGTCCGGGATCGGCTACATCTCAAATGGCATGGGTGGCTTCATTTTCTTGCCGAGCCTGACACCGCTTGTCAGCGACGACGGCGATCGCCGGCGGACTTTTGACAAGTTGACTTGGCGGCTCGCGTTAGACCACCACTTCAACGAAGATGTGATGGGTTACTTGAGCTACAATCGTGGCTTCAAGAGCGGTACCTTCAATCTGAACGACTTCACGCCGAACCAGCAGCCTGTGCGGCCTGAAGTGCTCGATGCCTACGAAGCTGGGCTGAAGAGCCAGTGGCTGCAGCATACTTTGCAGGTGAACCTGGCGGCCTTCTTCTACGACTATAAGGACATCCAGGTTGACACCATTGTGGCGAGTGGCGCGGGCGCTGGCTCGACCATCACCGTTAACGCCGCGAACGAACACAGCTACGGTGTCGATGCTGACGTCATCTATCGCCCGACTGACAACTTCGATTTGCGCGCGAGTGCGACCTGGCTTCATGCCAGATACCAAAGGTTCCCCGGCGCGATCGCGTTCTTTCCGGACGCCAACGGCAATGGCGCGCAGACCACCATCGACGCCAGCGGTGAGCACGGCTTGTTCGCACCTGATTGGACGTTCAACATCGGCGCTGACTATACTGTGCGCCTGGCCAACGATAGTTCGCTCGTGTTGAGCGGCGACTACTATCGCACGGCGAGCTTCAAGGTTGGCATCGGTCCGGAAGATCGTGTTAACGAATACGACTCGCTTGGGATGTCGCTCACCTGGAACGCGCCGGGCCACAATTACTACATCCGTGGATTCGGTCATAACATGACCGACCAGCGCGTGATCGGCACAACGCTCTCGGCGGTGAAAGCATCACGCCAAGAAATCGCGCCGGCGTCCTATGGCGTGGCGGTCGGCTTTCACTTTTAGAAACATGAGTTCCGAGTGGGGCTGCGGCTGGCTTCACTCGGGCTCATATTCTGAGTGGTGCGGCCAGGATTGCTTCGACAAGATCAGCTGGGGCCGAGTAGAAAGGTGAGTGGTCTGCGTCGATGACGCGAACCATTTCGCACGGCGAGCGCGACAGCATTTCGCCCCGCAGCTTGGCATCGATGGTGGAATTGTCCCGCGCGCAGGCGAGGAATGTGCGCGGTACAACGCCGTAGCGCGCCTTGCTCAGCACAAGCTTTTGCGCGAGCGGCGCGAGCGGCTCTGGCTCAAGGCGATCGAGCGCGTGTTCTGCGAGTTCCTCTGGTGTCCTGTTATAAAGCCTGTCACGCGCGACAGCGCGATCCAGCGACATTGATGCGCCGTCGACAGCAATATTGGCGGCGATAGCGGGCGCTCCGCTCCAAGCAGCTGCTTCGAAACCCGACACGCCATCAGGGACCAGCAGGGCGGCGATATAGATCGAGCCTGCGCATTCTTCGCCAAGAAGTTCGCTGGCCTGGCTCGCGACGATCCCGCCGCGGCTGTGCGCCACGACGACGCGCGGCGCTGGCAAGGTGAGCGCCGCGTCGGCAGCGGAACGCGCCCAAAGGTTCAAGCTGACGTCAGCGTAGCGCGGCCGGTCTCCGCCCATGCCGGGAAGGTCGATGGCACGCGTTTCATGGCCCCGCTGTTGCAGCAGCGGCTCGATCAGCTCCCAGCACCAGCCGCCGTGGCAGGCGCCGGCGATGAAAAGATAAGAGGTCATCCGAGATGCGCGTACACGGACTTCAGTTCGGTGTAAGACTCGATTGAAGCGCGGCCAAGTTCGCGTCCGTACCCGGACTGTTTGAAACCACCGAACGGTGAAATCGCGTCGATTTGCAAATAGGTATTGATCCACACGGTGCCGGCGCGAAGCGCGTGAGCAACACGATGCCCGCGGCTGATGTCGCGGGTCCATACCGCGGCAGCTAAGCCGTAATCGGTTTGATTGCCGAGGCGAATCGCTTCTTCTTCGGTGTCGAAGCGGATGACTGACGCGACTGGGCCGAAGATTTCCTCCTTGGCTATGCGCATGTCGTTGCTGACGTTGCTGAACACGGTAGGTTGAACGAAATAGCCTTTTCCGGGCCGCACATTAGCGCCGAGCGCCACCTTCGCACCGTCCGCTTTTCCCAACTTGAAATAGTTGGTGACGCGCTCGTACTGCTCGCGTGAGACCAGAGGGCCCATCATGGTGCCCGCATCCATCGGGTCGCCGGGGACGAAAGCGGTCGCCGCGGCTGTCAGATTTTCAATGAACGCATCGTAGATCGAGCTGTGTACGAACACACGCGAGCTGGCGACGCAGATTTGGCCTGCGAGGAAGCAGAAGCCGGCGGCGCTGGAGTTTGCGGCGCGACCGAGGTCGGCGTCGCCGAAGATGATGTTCGGCGATTTGCCGCCGAGTTCGAGCGTGACGCGCTTCACCGTGCCGGCCGCGGCGGCGACGATTTTCTTGCCCACTTCGGTTGAGCCGGTGAATGCGATCTTGTCGACATCGCCGTGCGCAACAAGAGCCGCTCCCGCAGTTTCTCCGAAGCCGGTGACGACGTTGACAACGCCAGGTGGCACGCCGGCCTCCAACAGCAATTGTCCAAAGCGGATCGCGGTGAGCGGCGTTTGTTCCGCGGGTTTCAGCACCACAGTATTGCCGCACGCCAGCGCCGGCGCAATTTTCCAAGACGCCGAACTGAGCGGACCGTTCCACGGAATGATCTGCCCGCAAACGCCAACGGGCTCGCGCAGCGTATAGTTGAGCGTGTCCGGCCCCGACGGATTTGTCTCACCGTAAATCTTCGTCGGCCAGCCGGCATAGTATCGGAAGGTCTGCGCCACATCGGCAATCTGGGCGCGCGCAAAAGAGATCGGGCAGCCGTTGTTGAGCGTCTCCAGCTGCGCCAATTCTTCGAGATGCTTTTCGACTGTATCCGCGATGTTGAGGAGAAGCCGTGTGCGCTCATGCGGGGTCATGCCGCGCCAGCTTTTCTGCTCCAGCGCCCGGCGCGCCGCCTTGACGGCGGCGTCGACGTCGGCCGCATCGCCTGACGCGGCGGCGGCGATTTTCTCTTCGGTTGCCGGATTGATGACTTCGAAGGTATGACCCGAGCGCGCCGGCAAGAGCTTGCCGTCTATCAGCAATTGTTTGGCGCCGCCGGCAAGAAAGCTGCGCGCTGCGTCGCCCAGCGCTGTGATGTTAGGATTGCCGTCAGCCATTGTGTCCTCTTTAGTCGAAGGTGATGACGGCGCGAATGCTCTCGCCCCGCTCCATCATCTTGAAGCCGTCATTGATGCGCTCGAGCGGCAGACGATGGCTGACCAAGAGATCAGAGCGCAACTCGCCTTTGGTGTAGAGGTCCATGAGGTGCGCGATGTCGGTGCGAGGTTTGGCCTTGCCGAAGAAAGAGCCCATGACCGTGCGCCCGGAAAGTATCGACGACACCGTGATCGGCAATTTGTCGCGACCGGGCGGACAGGCGCCGATCTGCACAAGCGTGCCCCACTCCATGCGCGTTGCATCGAGCGCTTTGGGGCCGAGATCGATGTTGCCGACGCATTCAAAAGCATAGTCGGCGCCCGCGCCGCCGGTGAGTTCCTTGATCGCGGCCGTAACATCATCGGTTTTGCGCGCGTCAATGAAATCGGTCAGACCAAATTTGCGGGCGATGGCCTCCTTGGCGGGATTGGCGTCGACGCCGATAATTTTGGAGGCTTTGGCCAATCGCGCCCCATCCACGACATTCAGGCCAACGCCGCCGAGACCGAAGACGACGACCGTTGATCCGGCCTCGACCTCAGCGGTATAAAGCACGGAGCCGACGCCGGTCGGCACGGCGCAACCGAAAAGGCATGCGACATCGAACGGCATCTTGTCAGGAACCTTCGTCGCGAAGTTTTCGTCGACGATGGTGTGCGAGGCGAAGGTCGCGCCCGGCGCAAGTACCGAAACCGGCCCGTCATTCAGCTTAAAATGTGGTGAGGGCGCAAAGCCCACGCCCATCGCCGCCAGTCCGGACTTTTCGCAGAGATTTGTGCGCCGGCCTGCGCACTGTGCGCATTCTCCACACTCGCCGATAGCGCAGGTAACCACGCGATCGCCCACCTTCAGGGATTTTACGTCAGGTCCGCACTGCATCACCACGCCTGCACCTTCGTGGCCGGGGATGAGTGGGCGCGGCATCGGCACACCGCCGTCCATTACGAACAGGTCCGAGTGGCAAAGGCCAGCGGCTTTCGTTTCAATCAATACTTCGCCAGGGCCCGGCTCGTTCAATGTCACGCGTTCAATTGTCAAGGGCGCCTTCGTCCCATGTGAAACCGCCGCACGCGCATCCATGAAATTGGCCCTTCCTTAGGACGCGATAGGCGCGCCTGGCTTGTATGTGATTGGCATGTGTTTGATGCCCCAGAACAGCGTCGACGCCGCCATTTGCGGCTCGCCAGCAAGCTGCGGCGGCTCCGGCATGTGCTCAAGCAGATATTCTAGTAGGATGCGCATCTCGGCGCGCGCAAGGTGTGCGCCAAGGCAGTGATGTTTGCCGATGGCGAAACCAAGGTGATTGTTCGGCGTGCGCGCGCTGTCGAAGCGGTGCGCGTTGTTGAACACTTTCTCGTCGCGGTTTGCGGAGGCGATCCAGACCACAACCCAATCACCCTCCTTTACTTGCTGACCACCAACGACGACGTCCTCGGTTGCGGTGCGCAGCGTATGCGTCAGCGGCGAGGCCCAGCGCACGCCTTCCTCGGCGGCCGCCTTGATCGCCGCCGGCTCGTGGCGCTTTTCTCGTAGCGCGCGCCATTGCGCGGGGTCTCGCATGAGTTGGAGCAGGGCGGAGGAAAGCGCCGCGCGCGTGGTTTCGTGCCCGGCCGCGAAAAACATCAAGCCGTTGAATCCCAACTTGTCGGCGGAAAGCAATTCGCCGTTGACTTCGGTGCGGGCCAACGCGCTCAACAGATCATTGCCGCTTCCGCCCCGGCGCTCCAGCGCCAGCTTTGCGCAATACTGCACTAGATTGATGGTGCCGGCCTGGCTGGTCTCAAGCGGCGTGCCGACGCTCCACTCGGGATCCTCCGGTGCGGCGCTCATATTGTTCCAACGATAGAGATCGCCCCAGTCGGCTTCGGGCAAATCCATCATGGCGCTGATCACTGCGAGCGGCAGACGCCCGGCGACGTCTACTGTGAAATCGCACGCCCCGAGGGGCAGCATGTCGTTCAGGATTCTGATCGCGCACGTACGGATCAGATCTTCAAGGCCCGCAATGCCTTCAACGGAGAAACGATCATTGAAGGCTTTGCGCATGATCACATGTGGTTCGCCATCCATCACTGAAAGATTGGCGCCCGAGCGGATGAGCCGCATGAACTCGCTTTTCTCGATGTCGTCCATCTCGGCATTTTGCGGTAGCGAGGCACCGTAGCGCTGGATCGAGAAGATCTTGTTATCGTTCATGAACACCTGCATGGCGTCGGCGTGGCGGGTCACCGACCAAAAGCCGCGCGCTAGTGCGCCTTGGGTCCAGTGGACCGGATCGCCTTTGCGCCATTTGGCGAGCACCGAGAGCGGGTCCCCGGAGGAAAAAAAGCCCGGCGTCGTGATTTTGACGTCATCGCTCCGGTCCACTGGCGGCCTCCTGATTGCGCGGTGCGCCGCCGTTCGAGGCTGAGCGCGGATTGCAAGTGTCCGCTCGCGCCGCCACTGGGCCAACGAAATTTTGGTCATGCCAAAATGAGCTTTGGTCGGCTGCACGCGGCGATCGTGTCCGGCGAAGCTTGCCTACTAGCCTCAGCGGTCGGAAAAGCGCGGCATGAGTGGATCGAACGGGCCGTTGACTGGCGTCAAGGTAGTGGAGTTCGGCGGCATCGGGCCGGGCCCGTTTTGCGGCATGCTGTTGTGCGACTTGGGAGCGGAAGTCATCCGCATTGACCGGCCGGACTATGTGCCGCCTTATTTGCAGCTCGCCCAACGCGGACGTCTCTCTGTTGCCTTGGATCTCAAGTCCGACGTCGGCCGGGAAGCGTGCCTGCAGTTGATCGAGCGGGCCGAGGTCATGTTCGAAGGGTTTCGCCCCGGCGTGATGGAGCGCCTCGGCCTTGGCCCCGATGTCGTTCTAAAGCGCAATCGTCGCATCGTCTACGGGCGCATGACTGGGTGGGGGCAGGACGGCCCGTTGGCGCAAGCGGCCGGACATGACATCACGTATTTGGCGCTTGCCGGCGGTTTGCACGCCATCGGCACACGCGATACGCCGGTGCCGCCGATGAACCTCATCGCGGATTTCGGCGGCGGCGCAATGTATCTGGCCTTCGGTATCTTGGCCGCCTTGACCCACGCGCGCGCGCACGGCGAAGGTCAAGTTGTGGACGTCGCCATGACCGACGGCGTCGCGTCGTTAATGACAACCATCTACGGCCGCTTGTTTGGCGGCGCCTGGCGCGACGAGCGTGGTGTAAATCTGCTTGATGGCGGAGCGCCATTCTACGGTGTGTACAAATGCGCCGACGGCAAATGGATAGCGATTGGCTCACTGGAACCGCAATTCTATGCGCTGCTCCGTGAGAAACTTGGCCTGGTCGAGGCATGTTTCGACCGGCAGGATGATCGGTCGCAATGGCCCGCCCAGCGCGCGCGGCTCGAAGAAATCTTCTCGTCTCAGGGGCGTCCGCATTGGGAAGCGCTACTGGAAGGAACCGATGTGTGCTTCGCACCGGCGCTAAGCTTGTCGGAAACAGCAGCGCATCCGCACAACACTGCGCGTGGCACTTATGTCGAGATCGGCGGCGTCACTCAGCCAGCTCCGGCCCCGCGCTTTTCGGCCACGCCAGGCAAAGTACGTTCGCCGCCTCCGAAAATAGGCGCACATACCCGTCAGGCGCTGGAGGCGTGGGGCGTCTCATCGGATCTAGTTAAATTGGTCGCTCACTCACAGTGACAAGCTTATTTTCTAGAGTGGTTCTAAACTCATCTGCTCTTTGAGCGTGCAGCCGACGCTTAAGGGCCAAGTTGCGGGTCGCTCTCTTTGGTTGATGGTGCACCTAGGTAATTCCTAGGACAGTTGTGGGGCAGAGAGAGACGCCTCCGGATCCCACATAGCGCTCGAAGCGGACCTTACCTTGCGAGAGAGGCGGCTTGCGAGTACAAAAAGAGAACGAGTGCGCATTCGGCCTGTTGTTTTCCGTCAGTTGACGCTATATATCAGTCACCTGACGGAGAAGAAGATGACTGCCTTAGCCGCATACAAGGAACCGGATCAACTGCCAGCAAGTGAACCTATGCGGCTGGCTAAGCTATTTGGTCTGCGCGGTGACGCCGGCTCCAGCGATTTGGCTTTCGCGGATCGGGTCGCCCAAGGACTTCCTGTTACGGCGGCGTTCGCGCTCGAGTCGGTGCTCAATTTGGTGGCGCGTGATGCGCTCTATCGCGTGGTCTCTGAATCCACGCTGCGACGCGCCAAGAAAGGCAAGACTGCTCTTACTCGCGAGCCTAGCGAACGAATCTATGAACTTGGCCGTGTTATCGACCAAGCAGCCAAGACTTTCCGCGGTGATGAAGCTGCCGTAGCGCGCTTTCTCAATCGGCCGAATGCAGTCCTTGCAGGACGCACGCCGTTTGATGTCGCGCGGTCGTCGTCCGCAGGCGCTGATCTGGTCGTTAAGCTCTTGCGTAAGGCTGACGCAGGTGTTGCGGTGTGAACCACCGGGTTCTTGATCGCTCTCTGAAGGCCTATCGCATCGGCGACCCGAGCGGCGACTTTCCTATCTTCAGCGGCGAGGGGTCAAAAGAATCTCCCGGCCGCTGGAATGATCGCGGTCAAGGCATGATCTACGCGGCAGAGCATTATTCGACCGCGATGCTCGAAAAGTTAGTGCGCACTTCAGAATTGCCGCCCAACCAGCACTTCATCGAGATCACCATCGAGCGCGGCGTTTCTTATGAACAAGTGAACATCGCTCACGTACCTAACTGGTTTGCTGAAAACGAAGCCGAAGCGCGCGCCTTCGGTTCACGTTGGTTCAATGAAGGCCGAAGCGCAATTCTCATGGCGCCAAGCGTCGTTGCCCGGATGGATATGAACGTCATGATCAACCCAAACCACGCGGATTTCGCTCACATCCGCGCTGGACGCGAAGTGCCAATCTGGTGGGATGCGCGCCTATTCGCGGCTTAGTCCATTGCACCTTGTCAATCTGCGCGATACTTCAGCATCTACTGATGACGTCACGCACACTATGGCCCACTACCCATTCGAGCTTGCGTTTCACCCTTGGCGGCGTGGACAGCGTTGGCCACTTCAACAAGGTTTGTCAGAGATATTTGCTTTCGCGCCGGCGGAATCTGCGTGGAATCCAAATCAAGATTTAGGTGAGAAATTAAATAGAACGCTAGAGCAGCTCTCGTCTTTATGGTCAGTACTCCACCATACATCCCGTAGTCGCGTTCGATTGTAGCTCTTCTCGTGGGCGGCAGCTCTGGATGAGCGACGCGGAGCTCAACGAGAGTCCTCCATTCCATGTCGTTCGATGGGTCTGCCGGCGAGGGCTTGCTCTCACCCACAGACAGAATTCTTGTCAACGCGATCGCGAAACTCCCGGTGCTCAAAGCACCACACGCGTGCGTGCCACCGGTGACCATCGAAAGCGAGAGAGTGCGGAGCAATTGTTCGAGATCGAGCATCGCTGTTTAGGGATTGGTAGACGACGTCGATCTGGCTCCTACGTTCGATTGCCCGCAACGTTGCGCGAAGTATATCGGGCTCAACGCTGCGCGTTAGCGTTTGGATCACGGTCGCGGGTGGAGGTCTGCCAAACCAGGTGTCACCGGTGAGAATGGCGCCGTTCAATATCGCGTTGAGCTGTCGAAGATATCGATCAGCCGAAAGCCGCAGAAATCTGGGTTGGAACGTCTGCGTCGGAACGTACGCCTTTTCGGTCGCGTCATATTCGAGATTGCCGGGCGCCGCCTCCTGGTACGCTTTGAGGTCGTTGGAGGCCTGAGGCGTCGAAACCCCAAAATGGTCCTCGAGATCTCCCCGGTTAACCCGCCCGATCCAGTAGGCGCGCCATTCAATTAGCTCGAATCTCCGCGCGCTTCACCCGGGTCAATGGATGGCCGACGCCATTGCTTGGCCCTCGAAGAGCGCCAACGGCGCGGGCGAGACGCTGCGCCTAACCTAGATCACCAACTTTCGCCGCGCCCCGTCAGCACATTTTGCGCCCATTCGTTGTTTTGTCGCGCTGCCAGCTTGTAGAGGCGCACAGCCTCCTTGTCGTCCTTCGGTAAGCCCCCGCGCCCGATCTCGTACATGAAGCCAAGATTGGCTTGTGCGGAAGCGCTACCCTGATCGGCCGCCAGCCTAAAGAGGCGCAGAGCTTCGTTGTCGTTCTTCGGTAAGCCGCCGCGCCCGTTCGCGTACATGACGCCGAGACTGGTTTGCGCTTCGGCGTTGCCCTGATCGGCCGCCGACTTGTATAGGCGCACGGCCTCGTTGTCGTTCTTCGGTAAACCGCCGCGCCCGTTTGCGTACATGCCGCCGAGATTGTTTTGCGCGTCGGCGTTGCCCTGGTCCAGCGCCAGCTTGTAAAGGCGCGCGGCTTCGTCGTCGTTCTTCGGCAAGCCGCCGCGTCCGTTCTCGTGCATTACGCCGAGATTGTTGTGCGCGGCAGCGTTCCCCTGATCCGCCGCCAGCTTGTAGAGGCGCACCGCTTCGTTGTCGTTCTTCGGCAAACCACCGCTTCCCGCGTCATAGTTCCAAGCCACTTCAAACAGCGCCGCCGCGTCGCCTTGCTGTGCGTTCGCCCAATGCTGCGCCAGATTTGGCGACAGCCCAGCGGGAAGCGGGCCGAGCGTGCGAACTGCACTTGGGACAGCCGGCGACGGAGTTTGCGCACCGGGGGTCAACGCCTTGCCTAACGCAAACTGCGCCAGCGACGGCGCGCCATAGCCGCGCCAGTCCTCATCTAGTTCGCGCAGTCGACCGAAATTCATCGCTGGTTCGCGCCCGATCCGGCGAGCAACGTCACCAAGCAGACGGTCGATCATGTGGCTGCGCGGCGCGCCGTCCCATTCGGTCAGATTAATCGTGTCAGCGGCGGCAAACTCTTTTGGTAGAGCCGTGCTTTCAATCCGGCAGGGTAAGTATTTTCCTTCGCGCTTGGCCTCTCGGGCTTCCTTGTTCACCCACGGGCTTCCAGTTGCCATGCCGCACCAAAGCACCACGATAACTTTCGCCGCCGCCATCTCAGCCATTAGGCGCGGTCCGAAATCATCCCCGGGAATGAGGCCGTAATCATACCAAACATCATAGCCGTAAGCGCCGAAAACCTTGGCCAAGTGCCGCGCAGCGGGACGTCGCTCGCTCTTATATGAGATGAATATTTCTGCCATTCCCGCGCCCCTCGCTCGGCGATCCGCTGTAAAAAGGATGTTACTGGTGTGGCGCTCGCCGCGCCAGCGGGCGCGGGCCGGACCTACGCTTTCGGTAAAGCAAGGATTTGAATGAGTGGACGGAAGACCCGAATAGTCGCGGCCTTTATTGAACATGGGTAGCCGAAGGTTGACATAAGCTGAGCGACGGAGCCGTGCTCTTCAACTGCAGCCTCTTGATTTCACGCATCTACAGTTTGAGCGTCAAACCTTGCGAAAGAGGTCGCTCGAGCGCGAAACGCATGAGTATCTGCTGCACGCAAGGCGCTGTGGAGCAGACGCGATGGCGTTGAGTTCGAGCATCCACAGAGCCGCGAGAGCGATGGGCCTCGCGCTCATTCTCCTTTGCCTGTCCGCAGTCCTATGTGCGGCAGCTTTCAAAGCTGGATGGCTTGGTCGGCCCTGGTGCAATTTTGAAAGGACAGCACTCAATCCTGGCTTTCGCTCGGCGATCACCCCGGGAAATCTCGGCCTCGTTTATCGGCGCGTAACGATCCGTAGCGGCGCACGCGAACTGGATGGTTTCTTTGTTCCGGCGTCATCAAGCTGCACTAAGAGAACTGCAGTCATTATCTTTCATGGCCGAGGGGAGACGATCGCCGATTGGGGGCAGGCGCAACGTCGCTTCCATGATGCCTGCATTTCATCGCTCGCATTCGACTACTCCGGGCACGGGAGAAGCACTGGCGAGGGCACTATCGCAAATTTGAATGCAGACGGAATCGCAGCTTACGCTGCGTTTGTGAAATTGACTCCGTACAGCCGGCGCTGTCTCTTCAGTCATTCTCTTGGCGGTGGTCCGATGCTCTGGGCTGCGACCACAGTAGCGCCCAGGCCAGACTGCATCGTTATATCAAGCCCGTTTTCGTCTCTGGTTTCTATGGCCGAACGCGGCGGTCTTCCTCCACTGATTGGAGCGCTGATGCCTAGCGCTTGGGACAACGTTGCTCGGGTTTCGTCTGTCCACTCGCCGCTTTTGTGGATCCACAGCGGTTCAGACCAAACCATCCCGATCGAGGAAGGCAGAAGGGTATTCGAGGCGGCCCCAAATCCCAAACGAGCGTTGGTCCTTGGTGGTTACGATCATAACGCCGTTTACAAGGAATTGCCCGACCGGCTCTGGCTGCCGATGCTTGCCTTTATTTCTCAGTAGTTGGCCTGTATCGGGCGCGTTTGAGTGTCGCGCCCCAGAGCCGGGACTTCGTTCGCCGACAAGTGGGTCCCCTGATTTTGCGACATTTCCAACGATTGAACTTGTTCTCGTGTCTGAGAAGCATTCGGTCCGGTGTGCTTCGCCGACAACGCGCCTTTCGAATAATTCGCCGTTTTGCGCCCTGACTGATTGACCGCCTCACTCCGGTAAGCCCGCCTTCGCCAGCGCCTCTGTGAACGACGCGGAGTCTTCCTCGCGTCGAAAGGGGAGCCACCGATTTATGTGCGATTGCGTCAGTCTTCGATTGTGTTTGCGGACCTGAGCAAGTGCCTCGGTCGCGCTTTCGACGCGTCCCTGCGCAACCTGGCTGATGACGAAGACTGCGCCGGGCAGCAGCAGTGTTGGAGCATTGCGATAGGCTTTGCCCGCTGAGACAGATGCTTCATCGAAGCGGCCCGCTACGAGGTGCGCCATCGCTATGCCGGTCTCCATACGGAATAGCTCAGGATCAAACGGGCTCAAGCGAATTGCGTGCTCGAAGCGTTGGATCGCTTCGTCAGGCTCATGGCGGAACACGCGTAGAAACCCGTTTAGGTGCCACGCTGCGGCGAGGTTCGGATTGAGCGCGAGGGCCCGGTCCAGGAAGTCGATGCCGACATCAGGATCACGTGCAAATTGCGCGAGCGCGTGGCCGCCGCGGGTGAGAGCCATCGCATCGGTCCTGCCCAATGAGACTGCGCGGCGCGAGAGGCTAATGCCTTCCTCCTCGCCGATAATCGGATTTTCCATCCAGCCATTGAGGCCTTGGCTGTAGGCGCAGAACGCGGCCATCGCATAACCGGACGCGTAGTCTCGATCGAGTGTAATGGCTCTGCGAAAATAGGAGAGGGCTGTCTCGACGCCTTCACGGCCGCCCGTGTGGAAGCTGGCCATGCCGCGCAGGAAATGGTCGTAAGCGTCTAGGCTCTCGGTAGGCTTACGCACCGCACGCTCAATCTCAGCGTTTTCGAGCTGGTGTGCGATAGCGCCGACTATACCCTCGGCGATCTGGTCTTGAAGCTCGAAGATGTTGTCGAGCGTGCCTTCATAACGATCGGCCCATAGATGGCCGCCGGTCGTCGCCTCGACCAGCTGACCCGCGATGCGCACACGGTTACCTGCTTTGCGGAGGCTGCCTTCGAGCACGTAGCGCACGCCGAGTTCGCGGCCGACGCCCTTTACGTCGACAATGCGGCCCTTGTAGGTGAAGCTCGAATTGCGCGCGATCACGAAGAGCCAGCCGATACGCGACAGCGCGGTGATGATGTCTTCCACCACGCCATCGGCGAAATAGTCCTGCTCAGGATCGCCACTCAAATTGATGAACGGCAGTACGGCGATCGAGGGTTTTTCCGCCGAGGCCGGCGCCGGCTGGGACGATAGCGCAGCAGTCGCTGAAGCCGGTTCCGTGATGTCGCCGACAAACCGAAACCCTTTGCGCGGCACGGTACGGATGAAGCGTTGGTCCTGACCGTTGTCGCCGATGGAGACGCGCGCGGCGTTGATCAAAGTGGTGATGGTGGATTCGCTGACGATGCGACCGCCCCAGACGGCCGCAATGAGATCGTCTTTGCTCACCACGTGATCGCGGTTCTGGATTAGGTAGAGCAGGAGATCGAAGACTTGAGGGCCGATCGCCATCGGCTCGGAAGCCCGGGTGAGCTCCCGCCGGTTCTGGTCGAGCAA
>Ga0209698_10003635_pt1 | contig 17055 bp, 15 predicted proteins | sample LitLauG_LLR_2012_FD_187203 | JGI IMG/M metagenome (GOLD analysis project Ga0209698, IMG submission 187203) | Freshwater sediment microbial communities from Pennsylvania, USA - Little Laurel Run_MetaG_LLR_2012 (SPAdes) (version 2) | ecosystem: Environmental > Aquatic > Freshwater > Creek >...
CACAGGCGTTATCCTGCACACCAATCTCGGACGCGCCCCGCTCCCCGAGTCCGCCCTTGAGCACATTCGCCGTATTGCGGGTCAATATTCCAATCTCGAATTCGACATTGACGCGGGCACTCGAGGGAAGAGGGATGTGCACGTCGATCGCCTGTTCCGCAGCCTTCTCAACGATGCTGCAACTTCCACCGCTACGGGCCCAAACCAATCCCCCTGGGTCTCAACCATCGTCGTCAATAACAATGCGGCCGCGGTTCTGCTGGCGCTGAATACGCTCGCGGAAGCCGGAGAGGTGATCGTTTCGCGGGGTGAGTTGGTCGAAATCGGGGGATCGTTCCGGATTCCGGATGTCATGACAAAGTCGGGAGCCACCTTGCGGGAAGTCGGGACCACGAACCGCACTCGCATCGCTGATTTCGAAAAAGCCATAAACGAGAGAACTCGTCTGCTTCTTCGCGTGCATCGTTCCAACTTCGAAATAACAGGGTTCACCGAGCAACCGGCGCTGGAAGATCTGGTCGCACTTGCAAAAAAGCGCAGTGTGCCCCTGATGGAGGATTTGGGCAGCGGGGCACTGGTGGATCTGCGCTCCTTCGGCCTCCGCGACGAACCATCGGTTCTGGACAGCCTTCGCGCGGGCGTCGATCTCGTGACCTACAGCGGCGATAAGCTGCTGGGCGGGCCTCAGAGCGGACTGTTAAGCGGCCGGCCGGACCTGATCTCGCGCATGCGCTCGAATTCGCTGTTCCGCGCGTTGCGCGTGGATAAGCTGTCCTACGCCGCGCTGGAATCAACGCTTCTGGCCTATTTGAAGCGCGACTTCAACTCGGTCCCTGCATTACGAATGATGAGTACGTCATCAGACGAAATTGGCGCAAGAGCGGACGCGGTGGCGAAACGAATCCGACCTGGCACATTGAAGATCGAAATCATCGAGGGCGAATCGGTGATCGGGGGCGGCGCAGCGCCGTCGTCGGTATTGCCTACCAAACTTCTTGCTCTCACCTCCGCCGATTTGGGTGCAGACGCGTTGGCACTGCGGCTGCGCCAGTCTGATCCGCCAATCATCGCCCGCGTCGAAGACAGCCGTGTCCTTCTGGATTTCCGAACGGTGTTTCCTGAGCAGGACGAGCTGATCGCCAGCGCACTGCAGAGCATCGCATAGATCGGCCGCAGCATCGAAATGCAGTTGGCTATCCTCTCCACCATCGGGCACTCGACTCGCACCCTCGACGAGCTGATCGGGGCGCTAAAAGCCCACAATATCAGGACGCTGGTGGATATACGGGCTTTCCCAATGTCTCGGCGGCTCCCCCAGTTCAATCGCGATTCGTTGGAACAAACCTTGCCGGCCGCCGGAATCCATTACGTCTGGATGAAGGCGCTCGGTGGATACCGCAAGAAGGTTCGGGAAGACTCACCGCACATTGCTCTGCGTAACGACAGCTTTCGCAACTATGCTGACTACATGCTGACCGCCGAGTTTGAAAGCGCCGCCGCCGAACTAGTAACCCTAGCCGGGCAGGCTCCGACTGCGTATATGTGTGCCGAGCGTGCGTATTTCCACTGTCACCGGATGCTCGTCTCGGACTGGCTGGTTTCCCATGGACACGACGTTCTGCACATCGACGGAACCGGATCTGTGAAAGCGCACAAACTGACGGCCGAAGTGAGGATCGTCGAGGGGCAGTTGCTGTATCGCGGAGACCGTCTGCTATAACGGCAAAGGTCCGTCCGCCTATCTCATCTGCTAGACTGTCGCGCTGATCCCAAATTATGGCCGCTCTTGCTTCTACCCCAGCGTCAGTTTCTAGCTCACACGTGATTCCCGAAGGAACTCTTCTGGCCGGGCTCGCGCTCACCAGCTTTGCGGCGCTGCTTCTGGAATTAGCACTGACCCGGCTTTTTTCGGTGGTGCTCTTCTATCATTTCGCGTTTCTCGCCATTTCCATCGCAATGCTTGGTCTGGGCGCAGGAGGAGTATTCGCCTACCTGCTGAAAAGCCGTTTCGGGCAGTTTGCGACTCGCGTCCTGGCGTCAAGGTTGTGCATGGCCACCGCGGTCCTCATCGTGATCGTCCTCGAAATCATCCTGCATGTCCCGGTTTCACTGAATGTCTCTGGGAAGAATTTTCTGCGCCTGACGGCTATCTACCTTACGGCTGCGGTGCCTTTCTTTCTGATCGGCCTCCTCTTCTCCGTGATCTTCGCCCGGGAGACAACGCGCATTTCACGACTCTACGGAGCCGACCTCTGCGGTGGCGCTCTCGCCTGCCTCGCTGTGGTCCCGTTGCTGAACCAACTGGGCGGTCCGAACGCAATTTTGGTCGCGGGGGTATGCCTGGCGGTGGCGGCCATGATCTGGGCGGAGGGGAGTGCGTCACGCAGAAATGCCTGCCTGCTGGCAACCGCGCTGATCGTGCTCACGGCCGCGAACTATTCCGGCCGCCTCATCGATGTGGTCTACGCCAAAGGCATGTTTCGTGATCCAGCCTGGGTGGAGTTCGCCCGCTGGAACGCTCTTTCGCGTGTGGAAGTCGACCGTCAGGGGCAGGCAAAGGCAATCGTGATTGACGCCGATGCCTCCACCTACATCATGAATGCCGAAGTGAAGCGCTGGCACGAGACGGAATGGGAGAAAGACTTGATGTCCGCGCCCCCGGCTCTGGCCAATGTTCTGCGGCCTCATGGGGAGTTTGCCATCATCGGCCCAGGCGGAGGCGTTGACGTCCTGCGAGCCGTCGCCAACGGGAGCCCGAGCGTCACCGGAATCGAAATTAATCCGATTATCGCCACCACGATCATGCGCGGCCGCTACGCGGATTACGCTCAGCATCTGTACGAGCGGCCCGATGTCCATATCCACGTGACCGACGGACGATCTTATCTGCGAGCCACACCGCAGCATTTCGACGTCGTGCAGATGACGCTGGTCGACACCTGGGCCTCTACCGCCGCCGGTGCGTTTGCTCTAAGCGAGAACAATCTTTATACGGTCGAAGCCTTCCGCGAATATTTCGATCACCTCAAGCCGGACGGGATGATCGCCATCACGCGCTGGGAGTTTCAACATCCCCGCGAAGCTCTGCGCGTCGTTGCCGTCGCGATCGAAGCGCTGCATCGGATGGGCATTGCCGACCCGTCGCGCAATTTCGTCGTAGTTTCCCAGGGATCGCTGGATGCAGACGGAATTCCCGTGGTGGTGCTGGCCAAGAAGACCCCGTTCACAGCCGCGGAAGAAGACGCCGTGGCCGCACACTGCGAACGTTATTCCGAGCTAGATCCCATCTATCTGCCCACTCAGCCGGGGAACAGTCCTTTTTCCGAATTGATCGCAGCTAACGACCCGAACGCATTCGGCCGGAGTTACGCGTATAACGTCACTCCGGTGACGGACAATGCTCCGTTCTTTTTCTTCACGTTGAAGCCCGCGCAGATTCTCGGCGAACAGAGTCTCCGCAGAGGCATCGACTGGAAGGTGAACCTGGGAGTCCTGGTTCTGCTTCTGGTTCTCGTCATTTCCCTGGCGGCGGTGTTTACATTCCTGGTACTACCGTTGCTGATGAGAGCAGGTAAACTGCGCCAATCACCCATGCCGCTGGTTTACTTCGTTGCGGTGGGCTTGGGATACATCATGGTTGAGATCGCATTCATTCAGCGATTTGTGCTTTTTCTCGGGCATCCTACTTACGCGCTGACGGTCGTAATTTTCCTTCTGATGGTCTCGAGCGGCGCCGGAAGCCTGTTTTCGCGGCGCTGGTTGCCACGGGCGGAAATGGGCTGGATTCCTTTGGTGCTCGTTCTAGCCATTCTCCTGCTGGACGTTTTCTTCCTGCCGGGCCGTCTTGCGGCCTTAGTGGGCCTGTCCATGTTCTACAAGCGGATCATCTGCGGGGCTCTGCTGATCCCACTGGGATTTCTGATGGGAATGCCGTTTCCGACCGGATTGCGCGCTTTGGCGTCTTCTCCCGTTCCCGAATTTCCGGCCGGACCGGCGGCAGGCGAGAACGCTGTTGAATGGGCCTGGGCAATGAATGCGGCGGCCAGCGTGCTCGGATCGGTCCTCGCCATGGTGATCGCCATTCAGTTCGGGTTGACTGTGACTCTGGTGTGCGGAGCAGTCGCCTACGCGCTTGCGCTTGCGTTCATGCCCGCATTACTCGCGAAATCGGCCTGATCCGCACCACGAGTTTGTTATGATCTTGCGGTGGGCGTGCTGCGAGAGACTCTGGGTAAACTGAGCCGTCAGCGGTTTCTGCGTCCAGCCCAACTGGCGTTATGAGGGAATCATTTGCCTAGCCAGAAGCAGCTCAAGTGGTCTCAACTGCGCGTTGGGATTACGGTCATCGTCGCCAGCCTCACGCTTGGCTTCCTGCTGTTCCTGATGTCGGGGACGGCAGGGCTGTTGACTCCCCGCATCACGCTCAAATCGTACTTCGACAATGCCGAGGGCTTGCGTGTGGGTGCGCCCGTGCGTTTGAGCGGCGTCGACATCGGCAATGTCACTCGCATCGCGATCGTCCGCGATAAGCCGCTGACACCCGTCGAAGTCACCGTGCGAGTCAGCACCAAGTTTGATTACGGGATGCGTCGCGACTCGATGACGTCGCTCGAGACCGCCGGCGTACTCGGCGAAACCTATCTCGACATCGACAGCTCGCAGGCGGTGGGCAGCCCAGTGCACGACGGAGACACGTTGCCCACGCAGGTGCATCCCGACTTCAATCAGGTGGTTCGGGCCAGCCAGAGCACGCTGCAGAATATGGACGCCCTCCTGAAGCGGGCCGATCGCATTCTAGCCTTTGCCGAGAGCGGCAAGGGATCCCTCGGAAAACTGATCTACGATCCCACGCTCTACAACCGGTTCTCCGCCACAGTGGCGGATTTCCAGAAGATCGTGGAGCAGATTGCTAACGGAGAAGGCAGCCTGGGCGCACTCATCAACCGCAACGACGCCTACGACAAATTTCTGGCCACGCTCGACAAAATGAACGCTGTCATCGACGACATGCAGCAGGGCAAAGGCACTGCTGGCAAATTTTTCAAAGACCCATCCCTCTACAACAACGCCAACGATACCATTGCGAACCTAAAAAAGATCACGGACGACATTAACGCCGGCAAGGGAACCATCGGCAAGCTTACCAAGGACGAGGAACTTGCCAAGAAGCTCGATACCACGCTTACCAAGCTTTCGGAGCTGACCACTCAACTGGAAGCTGGTCAGGGAACAGCCGGCAAGCTCTTCAAAGACGACACGCTCTATAACAACACCAACGAGATGCTGTCGGAGACGCGCAACCTGCTGAAAGCGATTCGCGAAAATCCCAAGAAATATCTGAGTATCAAACTGCACGTGTTTTAGCCGGTGACGGTGCAGATCCTCAGTGCTCGCCGATTCCAAAGACGGATCCGAGGAGCAAAATCACCAGTACACCCAGTGAGATGTATCCGTACCGATAGTCTTTTTCCCTGAAAAAAAGGAAGCACGCCACCATGACTCGCACCACTGGCGTTGCGAGCATCAGCAGCACGCCCGCGCGTTCCATATCGAGCGAAACGCGACCTCGCATGAACAGTCCGTCGATCAGGCCGGCGAGCATGATGAAGAAGCACCCGAATGCGCCGATGCGGAGGACCATGGCTACGGCACGATCGAAGTTCGGCTCGCGCTGCTGGCTCACAAGATCCCTCGCAAGAGATGAAAGGTAAGATGGCCGGCGAGATAGAGCATGACGGCCACAAGGAGGTAGACCACGATTTTCGTGCGAACGCGCGGGGCCAAGCGCGCCCCGAGCAACGATCCGACGAACACTCCGACAGCCAGGGGAGCCGCGATGTCCGGCTGGATATCTCCGCGGCGGTAGTAGACGATGGCGCTGGCCGCGGCCGTTACACCGATCATGAAGTTCGACGTGGCGGTGGCCACCATCAGCGGGACGTTCATGAAGATGTACATGACTGGGACCTTGATGGGACCGCCGCCGATACCGAGTAGTCCCGACAGAGCACCGGCAACGAGGGATGCTCCTAGGCCGAGTGGATAGCGTTGCGGCTCATAAGGCGGGATTACGACGTCTCCGTTGAGCGCAGGCGAGGACTCTTCGCCGGATGCCGTCTCGCCACGCTTGCTCAGAATCATGATCGAGCTGTAGAGCAGGAATGCAGCGAACAATCCTTCGAGAAAACTGCGATTGAAGTAGCCCACCAGATAGGCCATCACGGCAGCACCCAGCGAAGTCGCCAGTTCCAGGGTCATTCCCAGGCGGATGTCCGTCGTGTGGCGCTGCAGGTGCACCGAAGAACTGGCGGCGGATGTTGTGATCACGGCGACCAGGCTGGTCCCGATCGCCTGCCGTATCGGAATGCCGAAATGCAGTGCCAGGATCGGCGTCAGAAGCACGCCACCCCCGATGCCGGTCAGCGCACCCAGCAATCCGGCACAGAATCCAAAGATGACCAATAGCGCGGTCACCACGGCTGTTCCCTTGCAAAGCCTATTTTTTCGATGGAGATACTCACCGCTGGAATCGTAATTTTCGAAACAAGGAGGGCGGGGGAACCCGTCCGACGCAACTAGGTCACCACCCGCGCCGTCGCTGCGGCATCTGCATGCTCATGCGCGTGATAGCTGGACCGAACCATTGGTCCGGATTCAACGTGGCGGAAGCCGAAGCGCAGTGCTTCATCCCGCAAATGGGCAAACTCTTCAGGAGTGTAAAAGCGCGCGATCGGTAGATGATCTTTGGACGGACGCAGGTATTGACCGACGGTGAGAATATCGACGGCACGTATGCCGAGGTCGCGAAACACGTTGACCAATTCGTCCGTCGACTCGCCTAACCCCACCATCACGCCGCTCTTAGTCACGATGCCAGGCGAAAACTTCTTGGCATTTTCCAGGAGACTCAACGTGCGCTCATAGCGTGCGCCAGACCGGACCGCGCGATACAGTCGAGGAACGGTCTCGGTATTGTGGTTCAAAATGTCGGGACGAGCCTCAAGCACGATTCGCAGTGGCTCTTCCAATCCCTGGAAATCCGGGATCAGCACCTCCACCCGGCAATCCGGCGTCAGTTCACGAATCTGGCGAATCGTTTGAGCAAAAATCCTGGCGCCCCCGACGTTGTCGTCGTCGCGATTCACGCTGGTTACCACCGCGTGCTTCAATCCGAGGGTAGCGACTGCCTCGGCGACCCGTTGCGGTTCCTGCCAGTCAATGGGCTCCGGACGCCCTTTCGGCACTGCGCAGAATCCGCAGCGCCGCGTACAAATATCGCCCAACAACATAAAGGTGGCAGTCTTGTGGTTCCAGCACTCGCCGATATTCGGGCATTGTGCGGACTCGCACACGGTGTGCAACCCCAGTCCTCGAGCCAGCTTCTTGAGATTGTGAAAGTTATCCCCAACAGGCGCCTTCGCCCGCAGCCATCGCGGCTTAGGCACCCGCGGCGGAGGCGAGAGTTCAATCTGAATCAGTTGGGACGGCCCAGCCATCTTTTTGATTCTACCAGTTCACCTGCAACCCACGAAAAAACGCCGGCCCGCGGCAGTAGATCCTTCGGCAAACCGGCCAGGTCTCGTGCTGCGATTCCCTACTTCTGCCAATTCGTAAGATCTGGATGGTGACGTGGATCGGTCGGTAGAGCGATGTTTGGAGAGAAAGATCAACCAACCTCTACTAAACCGTAGGTATGCTGCCACCGGGAGCGCATTTGCACCAGAGCGCGGCTGATCTCCTCCGACGATATCTCGGAATTGGGCCCGGAGAGCGCGGCCTGAGCCTCGCGCTTCGCTGCCTCGAGCAACTGGGCATCGCGGATGATATTTGCGACGCGGAAATCCGGCATGCCCGCCTGACGGGTGCCGAAAAATTCTCCCGGACCCCGCAACTCCAGATCAAGTTCCGCGATCTTGAAGCCGTCATTGGTGTCCGTCATTGCCTTCAGCCGGCGATGGCCTTCCTCGGTGACCTTTCCGCCAGTCATGAGGATGCAATAGGACTTTGCGCCTCCGCGGCCGATGCGTCCGCGCAACTGATGCAACTGCGCCAGCCCAAACCGTTCCGCGTGTTCGATGACCATGACAGTCGCGTTCGGCACATCCACACCGACCTCTATCACTGTGGTCGCGACCAGGATCTGGAGTTCTCCACGCTGAAACATGCGCATGACCTGGTCTTTCAGGTCCGCGTCCAGCCGCCCATGCAATAGCCCGACTTTCAAATCGGCAAAAACCTTCCCACTGAGCTCTCGGTACATCTTGATCGCTGCCTTCAGTTCGCTCTCCTCGTTCTCGGCGATTACTGGATAGACAACGTACGCCTGGTGTCCGGCGGCCACTTGCTTGCGGATGAACTCCCAGATTCGAGGGGACGTGTCGTCGGTCACGCTGTGGGTCTCGATGGGAGTGCGCCCCGGGGGCAGTTCGTCCAGCACACTGAGATCGAGATCTCCGTAGAGCGTGAGGGCCAGCGTCCGCGGGATAGGAGTCGCCGTCATGACCAGCACGTCCGGTTCGGCGGCCGCGGTGTGCTCGGAATTCTCGGCCGTAGCACTTCCACGAGCATCTCCTTCACCCTGCGGCTTCTTCATCAGCTTCAAGCGCTGCATCACACCGAAGCGATGCTGCTCATCCACGATCACCAGTCCCAGCTTCGAGAATTCGACCTTCTCCTCCAGCAGAGCGTGCGTCCCGATCACCAGCTGGGCATTCCCTTGCGCGATGTGGCGGCGAACCTCCCGTTTGCGATCGGCCTCGAGCGATCCGGTCAGCATTACGATGCGATAGCCGGCATTTTCCAGAATGCGCCGCGCGGAAAAGTAGTGCTGCTGCGCCAGGATCTCGGTGGGAGCCATCAACGCCACCTGATAGCCATTCTCGATTGCGATGATGGCCGCCTCGAAACCGACGATGGTCTTGCCCGATCCGACGTCCCCTTGCAGCAAACGCCGCATCGGATAGGGCTTTTCCATGTCCCCTGCAATTTCCTTCAACACTTTCTTCTGCGCTGCGGTGGGATGGAAAGGCAAGATTTTCTTGATCGCCGCCCGCACCCGGTTGTCCAGCTTGAACGCGATTCCCGTTTGTGCCTTCTGCTGGCGGCGTTTCAGTTCCAGTCCGAGCTCCACAAAGAACAACTCATCGAAAATCATCCGGATGTGCGCCGGTGTACGGGACGACTGCAGGTCCGTCAGGCTCTCGCCCGGTTCCGGCCAATGCACGCTCCACAGCGCGGCCCGCGGCGAAATCAGACCCATATGCGAGCGCACCATCGCGGGAATCGGATCGGGCAGGTCGGGCGTCAGATTATCCAGAGCCGTGCGGATAATCTTGCGGAACCATTTGGGAGTGATCTTGCCCGCAGATTCATAAATTGGAACAATGCGGCCGATTTCCAGCGACTCCGCGGCCTTCTGCTCGGCGGCCCCGCTGGATTCCGTTCCATCGCCGAGAATCTCAAACTGCGGCTGGACAATCTGCAACTCGCGCGTCCGCTGGTCTTCTTCAACCTTGCCGTAAAGCGCGATCAACTGTCCCGGCACGAACTTATCGCGCAGATACGTTGCGTTGAACCAGAGACAGCGCAGCCGTTCCCGGCCCTGGCCAACCGTCAGCTGGAAAATCGGCATGCTGCGCGTGCGGAACAGACCTGAATTGCGGACCTCGCCCACCACGCTCGCCATCTCTCCCGGACGCAGCTCCGAGATCCCGCGGGGGTTGAGCCGGTCTTCATAGCGAAAGGGCAGGTAATGCAGCAGGTCGCCAACGGTATGGATTCCCTTGTTCGCCAGGATTTCGGCGATCCGCGGTCCGACGCCTTTCACGTATTGGACGGGGGTGGAAAGTTCGAGCATACGTCTCGGAACTTGCGGAGGCATCCACCAGAATGGCGACCTCCGGAAAAAGAATGGTAGCAGAGCCGATCGCCGCTCGCGGTGAGGCAGCCATTGGAATCCGATGTATCCTGAGCTTCGAAGAATTCGCCGGAAACCGCCAGGAGCACCTGGGTGTCTAAAGCATCAGTGCTCGTCAATCTTCTGCAAGCCTTCGTCGCGATCGTTCTCGGAAACGTCGCCTACTTCGCATTACTGCCCTCGCTCCCTCCGGTTGCCCGGCATCATCCCTTTCGCGTCGATCTCGGCATGCTGGTCGACTTCTGGTTCTGCCTGGTTGCGTATGGCTTGATCCGTACGGCAAGAAGGTGGCGCTGAGCCCTCCGCCGACGTTACTTTCGGAACCTCGGTCATTACCGTTTCGGACGATAGAATCCTTTCCAATGCCGAAGATTGCGGTTTTGTACGACGCTGGCCAGGCCGTTCTCTCAACCTTTGATCTCGATGAGGTGTTGCAGAGAATCCTGGCAATCGCGCGCGACTATTTTCATTTGCCGAAGGCTGCCATCCTTCTCCTCGAGAAGGATACGCAGCAGCTTTACGTGCGATCGCAACTCGGCTGGGACACCGGAAAAGACAACGTCCGACTCGCCCTCTCTCAAGGAATCACCGGCGCGGCCGCGGCGAGGAAACATCCTGTGTATGCACCCGATGTCAGCCGGGATCCGCGTTACGTTTGCTCCGCGCAATCAACCCGGTCCGAGCTGGCCATTCCGCTCATGGTGCGCGATGAGGTCGTGGGAGTCTTCGACTGCCAAAGCGACAAGGTCGATCACTTCGATGCCGAAACCATTGGGTTGCTCACTCTGTTCTCCACGCAAGCTTCCATTGCACTCGAAAACGCACGTCTCTACTCCCTGGAGAGGCAACGCGCCCGGCAACTGGAAGCGATCAACATCATTGCCCAGCAAAGCACGGCCGTTATGGATCTCGAGGAACTGTTGATCCGTGTTTGCTCGGTAATCCAGCAGGCTTTTCAGGTTCCGCACGTAACGCTGCTCTTGCGCGACGAAGGGGACTTAGTCATGCGTGCGCATCAGGGAGAGCTCACGCCTTGTTTTCCGCCAGGAGGCAGGTTTCCCGCCATCCAGGATCCTTGGCAGCAGGTTATCTCCAGCAACGGCACGGTCATGGAAAAGGATCTACGGGACACGCCCGAGTCTTTCCGCCTTTTCAGAGAATCGGCTTCCCGCCTGAGTATCCCTCTGATCTCATTTGGCCAGACCCTGGGCGTGCTGACCCTGCACAGCTCGCAGGCGAATGCCTTCCGCGATAGTGAACTACAGTCGCTCGAGTCCGTGGCTGACATTTGTGCCAATTCCATCCAGAACGCGCACTATGTCGAAAGAGTCAAGCAGTTGGCGTACCTCGACGGGCTGACCGGCATCTTCAACCGGCGATACTTCGAACTGCGGATCATGGAAGAGATCGAGCGCGCCAGGCGTTACGACACCGGCATGGCGGTCATCATGTCGGATATCGACCAGTTCAAGCGCCTCAATGATGAATTCGGCCATCTGCTGGGAGACGAAGTACTCCGCCAGGTATCTTCCATCTTCCATCAACAGGTGCGCAAGATTGACATCGTTTGCCGCTACGGGGGAGAGGAATTCGCGGTTCTGCTGACACAAACGACCGCGGAGCAGGCGATGGCCGTGGCCGAAAAGTTGCGTCGAATGGTGGAAACCTGGCAGTTCCCTGGAGTTCCCCGCACGATCACCATCAGTGCGGGAGTAGCGGCTTTTCCCGCGCACGGCAGGACCCGGGACGACATAGTTCGCGCCGCCGACTCGGGACTTTACGCCGCCAAGCAGAGTGGAAGAAATCGCGTCTGTCTGGCCGTATCGGCCAACTCCGCTTGCAGCGGGATCTAATCTAGAGCCAGTCGGCTCGCAGCTCACGCATTTGCCGCCGCAGCTGTTCCATATCCTTTCGCAGCTGCTCTCGCTCCTTTTGTGTCTGCGCGCTGAATTCCTTTTGCGCTTTCGCGAAATCCTGGCGCCATTTCTCCGCAGCCTTGCGAGAGTTCGCGATGGCCAATTCCATCTCAGGCTTCAGCTGGGCCATTTGATCCCGCGCTTTGCTGAAGTCCAGCGTGGTTTCGGCCTGGAACATCGGCTCGAAGTCGAAACTCTCTTCGTCCAACAGTCCACCGGATTCCTTTTTGTCAGGCAAAGCGAGGTTGAGCGTCTGCTCCTTTTTGTCACGCATCACGCCGACACTCACCGAGTTGCCGGTGCGCGACTTCACGGCATGGGAAAAATCGCTGGTGTCGTGGACGGCATGGTTGTTGATCTTGACGATCACATCCCCGGCGCGGAATCCAGCTTTCTCGGCCCGGCTTCCTTTCTCCACCGACCGCACCAGAACGCCGTTGCCATCTTTCACCCCGAAAAACTCTCCCAGCTGCGGTGTAATGTTCTCCACCATCAGCCCGCTCCGGGCCGATGAGGTCACGACCACCATGTTGATCGAGGGAATATCGATGTCCGGCACATGGATCGGGGAAATGTTCACATGAATATCGCCCGGTTTCAGCCACGAACTCATTTCCTTGTGCTTATCGGCGAGCTGCACTTGCAGCGACAGCGGCTGGCCATCACGGCTCAAGCCCAGCGTGACCACACGGCCCGGGGGCGTCTCATGAATCATGCGGCGCAATTGCGCACCGCTCTCGATACTCGTCCCATTCATGGTGACGATTACGTCATGTTCCTTGACGCCCGCCTTGCCAGCCGGAGCATCCTGGTCCACCATCGTCACCTCCACCCCTTTTTCTTCTTTCAACTTCAGGGTGTTCATCCGTTCGCGGGTAATGTCGGCGATGTCGACACCAAGGTAGGAACTCGTCCCAGTGTCTTCGCTCGAGAATATCCAGGGCGTGCCAGAAGGCTGCTCAATCGACCACTTCTGTGCCGCATGACAGAACCCAAGAAGCAATGGCAACACCATCAAGCTGCCCACCACGTATCTGCGCATCGTCATCACCTATGTGACTTACGGTTTAGTGACTGGCTTTCTTGATGCAGATATCTCCCGTCGACGTGTGCACTTTCAGCAATGGCCCGCCGCCATTCAGACTGCCTTCGGCCATCAGGGTCTTCGCCCACTGCCCGCCTTCGCTGGTAACGTGAATGTCCTGAAAGTCGGAAGTGATCTGATGACCGTTGCCCATGTCGACGCTGGCGCGAACGTTAATCGCGACGTCGGATGCAATGTACACCGTGATGTCGCCGGCGCCCGTCTCGAGATCGGAATCGTGCCGTTCCGCGCCCGTATTCACCAATTTGACGGTGATGCCGCCAGCGCCCGTTTCCGCCGATGCTGACGGAACGCCGTAAAGCTCAATGCCGCCCCCGCCGGTTTCGGCGTGCACGTGACCCTTAGCCGAGGTCAGCCGGATGCTGCCGGCGCCGGTCTCAATTTCCGCCGGCCCGCCGACGTCGCTGAGATCGATGCTGCCGCCGCCGGTCGATGCCTTCACCTTGCCATTGCAATGGCGAACGACGATGCTGCTGCCGCCGGTCTCGATCGTGGCGCCCTGCGCGCAGGATTGAATCTCGATGCTGCCGCCACCGGTTTCCGCAATGACTTTGCCGTTGGCGTGCCGCACTTCGATCGATCCGCCTCCGGTGTGCAGGCCCATGTCGCCGCTCACTGTGCCGACCTCAATCGAACCGCCGCCGGTTTCCGCGTTGAGGCCTCCACCGATGTCGTCGAGATGCATGCTGCCGCCGCCGCTCTGCGCTTCCACGCGGCCGGTGATGCCGGTCGCGTCAACATTGCCGCCTTCGGTTTCCAGCTTCACCAGAGCCATTTCGCGCGGGACCATTACGGCAAAATCGCCCGAGAAGTGCCGCGGATGCCTTCCGCCCTGCCAATCTCCAACGATAAAGGCGGTGTCGCCCTTTACGTACGCGGTCACCTTGTACTGCTCAAACTGCCGGCGGGCTTCCTGCTCCGACGAAGTTCCAAAACGGGTATGAACGACATAATTGATGCCCTGCTGTTGCCCGCCACGTACCACAACCGTGCCCATATCCACTTTCACCCGCAGGTTCTTCACCGTAGCCAGCGATCCTGTCACTTCCTGAGCCCAGGATCCGCCTTCGCTGGAAACCCGCGTTTCCTGCGCCACGGCCAGTGACACAGTAAGAATCAGCACTGCGGCCGATCCAACGACTTGTAGCGTTTTTTTCAACTCGCCCACCTCATTTTCTTTCCCCAATCGGGGTGCCCCACTTCTGGCCGATTTTGCCAGAAGTGAGTCTCACTACTAATCAATCTCCGGCAACTGTGCCAGCATGGTGCGCGCCTGCGACTTGATGTACGTGCTCTGATCCTTCGCAGCCAGCGCCATCAACACCCCGCGCACGCTGCCGTCGGCCTTCACGGGCTCGATCAGCCGCAGAGCTTCAATGCGGATGCCAGAGCTGTCATCGTTTAACAGCGCGCGCAGCACCGCGTCGCGCACGTTCGTATCTTCCTTGACGTAGTTCCCGAGCGCATCCAGCGACTTCAGCCGCACTCCAGGGTTCGTGTCATTCTGCAGCGCGTAAATCAGCGCCTCGCGGACTTGCAGATCGCTCGACCTCTGCGCCAACAGCCCAACCGAGTCGACGCGCACGCCTGAGTTGTTATTGCGCGCAGCGTAGAGCAGCAGTTCCTGGACCTTCTGATCGTTCAGCGGTCCTGCGTATTCCTGCGGGGAAACAGTGTTGTACTTGATGCTGATCTGATTGGTGCCTGGATCTTGTGTGATGGAACTGATGCCGGCGATAGAGGCTTGAGTAGTAGGAGTTGGTTCTGGCCCTGGGCCGATCACCGGCGGCCGCATTCGATACGCTGTCAGCATCCCGCCAGAGAATCCGAGAATCAGAATCACCGCGGCCAGCGCCGGAGCAAACCGAACCTGCTGCAGCCAGTTCATCGGATCAAACGGCAGCCGGCTCCAGATGGTGCCCTGCTTCGCCGTTTCCAGCACTTCCTGCAACTGCATGCGCGACGCAGCCAACAGATTCGGCGATGCCTCCTCTGCACGATCCTGCGCAAGCAGCGCATAGAAATTCTGCTCTGCCCTCAGTTCCAGCGCGCAATCAGGACAGCGAGCGATGTGCTGCTCCAGTTCGTGGCGTACGTCGTCGGCCAGCTCGCCGTAAACGTGAAGCACGATATTCTCTCGAACCCATTCACACTTCATACGCTTCACACCCTCATCGAACCATGTGGCGACAGCCGCCTTCGGCTGTCCGGCGAAGTGCAACCAGCCGCTTCGCCCAAAACTTGCCTATCTCATATCCGCCAGGGCCCCGCGCAATTTCTGCGTGGCCCGGAAGAGCGTGTTCTTGGCAGTCTCTTCCGTGGTATGCAAAATCTCTCCTACTGTCCTCAACTTCAGCCCGTGATAATGCTTCAACTCGAACACCATGCGCTCGCGCGGCGTCAATTTTTCCAGCGCCCCCGCGATCCGCGCACCCAACTGCCTCCGCAGCAGATCCCGCTCCGGATTCGCTCCGGCGCGCCCATCCGCCACCTGATCCAGCAGGTCATACTCACCGCCGTTGGCATCTTTCGCAACCGGCGCGTCTTCCTTGCGCACACTCTTCTTGCGCAAATGATCGAGACACAGGTTGGTCACGATCCGGTAAATCCACGTGTAAAACGAACACTCGAACCGGAAGCTGCCAATGTTTTTGTAGGCTTTGAGGAAGGCGTCCTGGTACACGTCCTGGGCGTCGTGTTCGGTGCCCGTGAGATGCAGCGCCAGCCGCAGCACGGCTTGATCATAGTGGCGCACGAGCTCCTCGAAGGCGGCGCGGTTTCCGCGCTGCGCCTCCCGGATGAGCATCGTGTCATCGATGCGCCGATCTTGCGCTTGGCGATCTAGCCCAGCCATGCAACCCCGCGTGGGGTCCTGGTCCTTGCTGACTCTCTCTCGAAACTCACTCGACTTCGAGTGGGCCCGTCCGCCAACCGAAAATGGTACTGCCCATACACCGGCCGGCATTTTCAGCTGCTTTCCTCTATGGCCCGGTTTTAATGTCCTCCGGGCTTACAAGGAGATAGACGGATGTTTTCCAGAACCGTGAGCAGAGATTATAGGCTTTACCGAGAATCGCCGACGATTTATGTGGCGCCTAGGTTGTTCTGGATGAACGATTTAGGGAAGACAGAACAGTCGGATACAGTGCCGTGGAGACGAATTTGGCATGGAAAGTGCCCTGAAGGTTGGGCACGTGGTCACGGCGCACTCACACAGCATCGGGAAATCTCGTTTTCAAAGCTTCACGGTAATCTTGCGTGTTCCCAGGTTCATCATCGTGATCCCTTCCCAGCATTGCGCGGGCGGCTTCGATCACTGGAACTGCCACATCGGGTTGCTCCAACGACTTGATCAGTGAAGCCAGAACTCGCTGGTCTTGTCTTTTAGCCAGACCGCTCATAGCCTCTTCGCGAACGTCTTGGTTCGGATCGCTAAGCTGCCGAAATAGGGCATCTCGAATCTCTAGTGAATCCGCGTCACCGAGTACCCCCAGCCCGAAAGTGGCCCAATCTCGGACATCGTCATCACTGTCGCGTAAAAGCGTCAGGAGCGATTCAATACTCTGAGGATTGTTCGGAAATGACGCCAAGGCGAACGCCACCGCATACCTGACGTCAGGGTTAGTTATGAAATCGATACGCAGTAATTAATGGAACTGCCTCTGGGTTGTCAATATGTCCGAGCGCGTAAATAGCCGACATCAGTGGCTGGGGTTCGTGTTCCTGCTGAAGCAGGCTTGAAACGATCGCATAGGATTCGGTCGGGAAGGAATGCTCCGGGTGGTCCGCCCCCTTACCGATTTGTGCCAAAACATCAACTGCTCGCGCTCGCAGGAAGGGGTTGTCCGACCTGCACCATGCTGCCGCTCGGTCGAAGACCTCCCTTGATCCGCCACGCCTCAGCCCGTGGATTGCGGCCCACGGCGCCTCATCGTCATAGTCACCGACGAGGGTTCTTGCGAAGAGATTGTCGAGCTGGTCGGAGGTCATGAAGGGGTCCATCCCTTCGAAAGAGACTGATAGCCTGGCAGAAAAAAACCAAAGGCCCGAGCGGTGGTCGGGCCGCAACGCTCCGACTACTCCGTCGCCGGTTCCTTCTCGATCACAACCTTCAGGTG
>Ga0209698_10003636_pt1 | contig 17049 bp, 17 predicted proteins | sample LitLauG_LLR_2012_FD_187203 | JGI IMG/M metagenome (GOLD analysis project Ga0209698, IMG submission 187203) | Freshwater sediment microbial communities from Pennsylvania, USA - Little Laurel Run_MetaG_LLR_2012 (SPAdes) (version 2) | ecosystem: Environmental > Aquatic > Freshwater > Creek >...
GCTTCATCCGTCCGTGGCGGCGGCAGCTTGCCGTCACGGTCTCCTGCGGCATCGGCCGGGTGGTCGCGTTCATCGGCGTGAGCGTCCTCGGCGCGCTGATCATCGCCGCGGTGCGCGCCAACGCCCCGTCGCTGCTGCTGGTCGTGCTGGTGCTCGCCGCCGCACCAGTCGCGGGGTTGTTGCACTGGCTGGAATCGTTCCTGGCGCACTTCCCCAGGTGAGCTAAGCCGCGCTAGCCGACACAGCCGGCGTGAGACCTCCCAACTCCATCCGCATCTTCTCAAACTGCTTCAGGAGCGCCCGGACGTCAACGTCGCCCAAACCCCAGCGATAAAACATCACGTGCACTCGAACCGCCGTCAGCCCCCAGGCGAACGCGATCTGGCTGCGCAGCAGCACGCGAGCCAGATCCGGGCGGTCGTGATTCGCTTGCACCATGAGCAGTTTGATAACGCGGCAGACGCGCCGGAAATCGGTCTCCAGGTATCTCAGGTAGCCGCGAAAAATCAGGCAACGCTCTTGGCGCAATCGGGAGATCATCGCCGGCGTGAACCCCGGCATGCTCGCTACAAACCGCAGTTCGTCGCCATCGAGCAGCCGAAGCATGGGACGATACCGGTCGATCGTTACGTCTTCGAGCCACTGGTCCAGATCTTCCGGCGGGTTGGGACTGGCCGAGGCCAGGCGGTAGACCGCGAAGAGGATCAAACCGAGAGTGGCCGACGACAGGGTCAGGCCTGCAACGAGGAGGGTCATATCGATTGCCCTGCCATCATTGTCCCCGGAAAAGCCCTGGTGAATACAGTAGGCACCGTACGGGGTTAGTCCTAGCCTGCTAACGAAGGTTACTCCGGCGGTTTCAAACTATTTCGGGGACAGGCTACTCAACCCCCGTAATTGGGCTCGCAAGTTCGCCTCGACGCTGTGCAGAATCGCGCGCGCGGCGCCGGCCAAAAGAGCGGCCGCACCACCTACATCGGCGGCAATCTGGCCCTCCACCAGGCCGGCCGTCTCGACGCACAGCCCGATCGCGGAAACCGCCGAACGCACGGCCGCCAGCGGCGTTTCTGTCGCCCGGCACAGCGCCCTGGCCATCGCCCGGCGGCGCACCGCGCGTTCCTCTTCGCTTGCTTTCGGCAACCGGGCCGCTTCGCGATACGCCGCATATGCCTCGCGGTCTTCATCCGCCAATTGCGCCAACCGCGCCGATTCCGTCCGCGCCTCCTCGATCAACTGGCGGATCCGTGCCGACTCCGTCTTCCGCACTGCGATCTCCAGCACCATTTGCAACACGCTCACAGCGAACGCCCCCGACACCGCCGCTACCGCCACTCCTCCGGTGATCGAATCGCCGCCCAGGATCTTGCCTTGAAAGCTCTCGAGAGTCGCCTTCCAGATCGTGTTTTCCACTTCCATAGCTCGTCCGTGTTAAAACTGAACAAAGAGCGTAAATACTCACTATATGGCGATTTCATCGAGGGACCGTCTGACCCAACCCTTGCTCCGCGAAAACGGCGGGCACCGTCCGGCAACCTGGGACGAGGCACTGGACCGCGTGGCCAAGGGGTTTCAGGCTCAAAAGGCCAAATACGGACCGGATACGTTCGGGATGTTCAGTTGCTCGAAAACCACCAACGAACTAAACTATATTGCCCAGAAGTTCGTGCGGTCGGTAATCGGCTGCAACCACATCGATAGTTGCAACCGTACTTGACACGCCCCTAGCGTCGCCGGTCTGGCGGCGGTTTTTGGGGCAGGCGGGGGCACTAGTTCCTACCGCGAGATTGAAGAGACGGACGTCATCCTGCTGTGGGGCTCGAACGCGCGGGAGACGCACCCGATATTCTTCCATCACGTGCTGAAGGGCGTCCGCCACGGGGCGCGGCTGTTCGTGGTCGACCCACGGCGCTCCTCTTCCGCCCAGTGGGCCGACGTGTGGCTGGGCGTGGATGTAGGCGCCGATATTTCGCTGGCTAACGCCATGGCCCGTGAAATCATTGTGGCCGGCCTCGCCCATGAGAAGTTCATTGAAAACGCCACGAGCGGATTTGAAGCCTACCGCGCGTGCGTCGATAAGTACACCCTGGAGCGCGCCGAGCGCGAAACTGGCGTGCCCGGCGAAGTGATTCGCCAGACCGCGCTCGCTTACGCCAAAGCCGAGCGCGCCGTAATCTGCTGGACCCTCGGCATCACCGAGCACCACAATGCCGTGGACAATGTCGTCGCCTTAATCAACCTTGCGATCCTCACCGGCCATGTTGGCTGCTATGGCAGCGGCGTAAATCCCCTCCGCGGCCAGAATAACGTGCAGGGTGGCGGCGATATGGGCGCCATTCCCGACCGTCTCCCCGGCTTCCAGCATGTGGAGAACGACGAATTGCGCGCCAAGTACGAGCGCGAGTGGGGCGTAAAGATTCCCCCTCAGCGCGGACGCAACTTGAGCAACATGTTCGAAGCCATGGAACATGGCAAAATGACCTGCGCCTACGTGCTGGGCGAAAATCCCGCCGATTCCGAGGCCGACCGCCATCACGCCCGCCGTCTGTTGGGTGGTTTGGAATTCATGGTGGTACAGGATCTGTTCTATACCAAAACCGCCGAGCTGGCCGACGTGATCTTGCCCGGCTGCGCCGGCTGGTGCGAATCCGAGGGCACCGTGACCAACAGCGAACGCCGCGTACAGCGCGTTCGCGCAGCCGTCCCCATGCCTCAGGGAGTGCGCGACGACATCGAGATCGTCTACGAAATCGCGCGCCGCATGGGGCACGAATGGGGTCAGCCGGATGCCGAATCCATCTGGAACGAAGTCCGGCGCAACAGTCCCATGCATGCCGGCATGAGCTATCGCCGCCTCGAGGAACTGGGCGGCATCCAATGGCCTTGCTATGACGAATCGCATCCCGGAGAATTGTTCCTGCATGGCCGGCTGTGGCAGACGCCCGTGGTGGGCCCGCGGGCGCCCTTCCAGGTGGTCGAGTTCGAGCCCCCGGTGGATCAGCTTGACGCGGACTTTCCCATCCGTCTGACCACCGGCCGGCGCCTGGATTCCTACAACACCGGCGTGCAGACGGCCGCCTATGGCTCTCCTCTGAGACGCCGTGAAGCCATCGACCTCTCGCCCGAAGACGGCGAGCGCTATCACGTAAGCGAGGGCGAGCGGGTGCGCGTCAGCTCGCGCCGCGGATCGGTAATGGCCCCCGTGCGTTTCGACCCGGCCCTGCGCCCCGGGCTGGCGTTTCTGTCGGTGCATTTCCACGAACAGGTGGCCACCAACGATCTCACCATCGAAGCGGTCGACCCTAAGTCCGGCACCTCGGAATTCAAGGCTACGGCCGTTCGCATCGAAAAGACCCAGGAGAATTAATTGGATATCCATCTCACCGGCGACCACCCAACTTTAGAGGAACGGGCCGCGGTCGATCGGGAGCTCGGAGCGCCGCCATCGAGTTGGGAGGGCGGTGAACGGGGCATCGGCTTCGATGGCCGTGCCGCGTTCGGCGGGCACGAATCGCGCTCCCGGCGTCACTTGCTGTTGCCCATCCTGCACGCGATTCAGGCCCGCCTCGGCTGGATCAGCCCCGGGGCGGTGAACTACGTAGCCCTCCGTCTGGATGTCCCGCCGGCCGAGGTCCACAGCGTAGCCAGTTTTTACGGCATGTTCTCGCTCACGCCGCGCGCGCCGGTGGTGGCGCATGTCTGCGACGATATCGCTTGCCTGACCCGGGGCGCCGCCGCGCTCTGTGCGGAAATGGAAAAGCGGCTCGGACCCGCCGACGGAGCCGCCTGGCTGCGCAGCCCCTGCCTGGGTTTGTGCGAGCGTGCCCCCGCGGCCCTGGTCACGGCAGCCGGAGAGAATCCGCGGGAGCGTGTTCTGGCACCCGCCGCGGTCGAGCCGCTGGTCGGCTTGATTCGCGATGCGGTAGCGGGCCGGCTTGCCGCGGAATCCGACGAGCTCCATACCGAACTCTCCGTTCCCCAGGCCGGTCAGCCGCAGCTTCGGCTGCTGCGGCGCGTGGGGCAAGTCGATGCTGCCGACATCCACGATTACCGCCGCCTGGGCGGTTACGAAGCACTGCGCCTGGCGCTCGAGATAGGACCGCAGCGCATCATCCACGAACTCATCGAATCGAAGCTTCTGGGCCGCGGCGGCGCTGCCTTCCCCACTGGTAAGAAGTCGGAAGCGCTGCAGGTTCAGGTGCACCTGGGCCGCACCCACTACCTCGTCTGCAACGCCGATGAGTCCGAACCTGGCACCTTTAAAGACCGCGTCATCATGGAAGGCGACCCCTTCGCCGTGCTCGAGGGAATGTCGATTCTTGCACGGGCGGCCGGTGCCCAAAAGGGCTACATCTACATCCGCGGTGAGTACCCGCTTGCGACCGGACGCTTGCGGCACGCCATTCAATCCGCGCGCCTCCATGGCATGTTGGGCCAGGACATCCTGGGCCGGGATTTTCATTTCGATATCGAGCTGCGTCGCGGCGCGGGCGCTTACATCTGCGGCGAAGAGACGGCGCTGTTCAATTCCATTGAAGGCTATCGCGGGGAACCGCGCAATAAGCCGCCTTTTCCCACGCAGGCCGGTCTGTTCCGCGAACCTACCGTTGTCAATAACGTCGAAACACTGGTCAACGTGCCGGAAATCATCCGTGGCGGCGGCGCGGCTTATGCGCGCAACGGAACAGCTCACTCCACCGGCTTCCGCTTGTTCTGCCTCTCCGGTCATGTGGTCCGCCCCGGAGTCTACGAGGTTCCGTTCGGCGCCACGCTGCGGCAGGTGATTGAGCTCGCAGGTGGAGTGGGCGGAAATGGCCGGCTGCAGGCCGTGCTGCTGGGCGGCGCGGCGGGCGCCTTCGTCTCCCCGAAAGAACTGGATACGCCGCTGACTTTCGAAGGCACGCGCGCCATTGGCGCCACGCTCGGCTCGGGCGTGATCATGCCGTTCGACGACGGCATCGACCTCAAACAGATCCTGGTGCGCATCGCCTCCTTCTTCCGCGACGAAACCTGCGGCCAGTGCGTTCCTTGCCGCGTGGGCACCGTGCGCCAGGAGGAAACCCTGCATCGCCTCGTGCAGAAACAGCCGCTCGTCTCCATAGCGGACGAAGTACAGATGCTGCGGGAGATGGGCCAGGCCATGCGCGACGCCTCCATCTGCGGCCTGGGCCAGACGGCCTCCAGCGCCATCGAATCGGCATTGAACCGTTGGAGTCTATTTTCATGAGTGACACGGCCCTGGCGCCCTCCCCCTTGATTCCCCTTCCTCGCGGTCCTGTTCCCGAAGCCCCGCGCCGCGCGCGCAAGCAGATCGAGATCACCATCGACGGCCGGCCCCTTTCCGCTCCGGAAGACGCCACCATCCTGGAAGCCGCGCGCAGCATCGGCATCCATACGCCGACGCTGTGCTATCTGGAAAGCCTGACGCCGGTGAACGTGTGCCGCGTGTGCGTCGTGGAACTGCAGGGTTCGCGCACGCTGGTCCCGGCCTGCTCGCGCAAAGTGGAGCCGGGCATGGCGATCCTGACGGACTCCGAACGCGTGCGCCTCAGCCGCCGCCTGGTCCTCGAATTCCTCGCCTCTTCGGTGGACACGTCCACCGCTCCCGCCATGCGTGGCTACCTCGATCGCTACGGCGCCCGCCCCGAGCGTTTCGGAGACATGCGCGCCACCGTCGCCCAGCCCGTCCAAATCGACAACGAACTCTATGTGCGCGACTACTCCAAGTGCATCCTCTGCTATAAGTGCGTGGAAGCCTGCGGCGTGGATGCGCAGAACACGTTCGCCATTTCGGTCGCGGGCCGCGGCTTTACGGCCCACATCGCCACCGAGTTTGAAGTGCCCCTCCCGGAATCAGCCTGTGTTTACTGCGGCAATTGCATCGGCGTGTGCCCTACCGGCGCGCTGATGTTCAAGAGCGAATACGACATGCGCCGCGCCGGCTCTTGGGACGAATCGCGCCAGACTGTGACCGATACCATCTGCCCTTACTGCGGGGTAGGCTGCGACCTCACCGTGCATGCCCAGGACGGCCAGATCGTACGGGTGACCTCCCCGCTCGATCACAGCGTGACGCATGGCAACCTATGCATTAAGGGCCGCTTCGGCTGGCAGTTCGTGCAGATCGGGAAGGCGCCGGAAGGCGCGAACGAGAAGAACGCGGCGCAGGCGAAATAACCGGCTCTCTCAGGTACTCCACGACCACGCATCTGGCGAACCATTGCGACGCCGTCAGGCGGATTTTCTACCGCCTGTGCTCCCACCAACCTCTAGTGTTTTCCTAGGAACTCGAGGACCGCGCGGTTAAAGGCGTCGGGGTGCTCCCAGTAGGTGGAGTGGCCGGCTTCGGGGACGATGACGGACTCGGAGTTCTTGATCCTTAGCAGCCCGGCACGAATTCGCATCACCGCTCGGCGAGAGCCATGCGAAAATGAAGTATATGTTGTACCGCCTGCTGTCTGTGCTGTTCGCGGTTTGTGTCGCCGCTTCGGCCCAGAGCCTGACTGTCAAGCAGTTGACGAGCTTCCTGGAGTCCTCGATCCAGATCAAGCAGACCGACAGAGAAGTGGCTGGATTTCTGGCCAAAGCGAAGATGACCGAGCGGCTGGACGACCGCACCATCGAAGAGCTGCAGGGCCTGGGAGTGGGTCCGAAAACGCTCGCCGCGCTGCGTTTGCTGCGCGACCAATCGGCAGCGTTGTCTGCGGCTGCGCCGGCGACTCCGGAAGCCAAGCCCGTGCCGAAGCCGCCGCCCTCCTCCGAAGAACAGGCCGCCATAATCAACGATGTCCGCGAGTATGCCCTCAACTACAGCAAGAGTCTGCCGGATTACATCTGCACCCAAGTAACCCGCCGGTATGTGGCGGCGGTTCCGGGCGGCCGCTATGCAGCACGGGCGGGCGGTAGCGAGCCTTCCTGGCATCTGCAGGATACGCTCACCATCCGGCTCAGCTACTTCGACCAGAAGGAAGACTACAAGCTCGTGCTGGTGAACAATACGGTGACACAGGAAGATTACCGAAAGGTTGGCGGGACCAGCTCGAGCGGTGACTTCGGCACGATGATGCGCCAGATCTTCGAGAGAGCCAGCGAGACCCGTTTCGAGTGGGACCACTGGGGAACGCTGCGGAAGCGCCCTGCCTATGTGTTCGCCTATCGCGTCTTGCAGGAACGATCGCAGTGGCACGTCAATTACAACGGAGAACTCGATATCGTCCCGGCATACCGGGGTCTGATCTATGTGGACCAGGAGACGCACCAGGTACTCCGGATCACGCTACAGGCCGTGGATATACCGGCTTCGTTCCCGGTGCGCCAGGCGGAAACCAAGCTCGATTACGACTACCAGACCCTGGGCGACCAGCAATTCCTGCTTCCGCTGAAAGGCGAGGTCCAGTTAAACTCGGGCGACGTCCTGACGAAGAACGATAACGAGTTTCGTCTGTATCACAAGTACTCGTCCGAATCGGCGATCAAATTCGATACGGACACGCCGGCGCCCCTTCCGGACGAGCAGACCAAGGAGCAACCTCGGAAGTGACGGCGGGCGGGCCCGCCTGTGCCACGGCTATTGGTAGCTCTTTTCGTACTTGTTGCGGCTGTTATACACGCTGAACGCGCCGTCTTTTTCAGCGGTCAGCCGCAGCCACTTCCCTTCGCACAGCTCATCGACATTGGCCAGAAAGGTGTCGGGCGAATTGTGGTCTTTGCCGCCTGCCAGCGCGTAATGCAATTGCCAGATGTCGATGATGCCCGGCGTGTCGTGGAGTCTCTGCCACACGGCCGCGTCGCCGCCCTTGCGCGGTCCGTTGTTGCTGATCGCCACCTTGGCGTGAATGGCGTGAAGCAACTGCGGCGTGTTGGCGCCCGTCCCCATATGGTGCGAGGAGACCACCACGTCGGCGGTCCCGATCTTATTGGCCGGGCACATCAGGTCGCGCTCCCGGCTGCTGGTGAGGTCTCCCAGATCGAGAATGCGAAAACTGCCGAAGGTGATGAGTAGCCCGAGGGAGTGCTGGTTCTCGCTGACGAATTCATCAGGGTCGGGCTGAAAACCGGCGCATTCCGGGTTGGCTTGCCCGGCGCCTGCCAGCGGCGCCGCCAGCGATTGGCCGTCGGAGGACAGCACCTTCACGTCCAGACCCTTTACGGGAATCGTATCGCCCGGCTTGGCGAGAATGTGGGTGGCCTTGTCACGAAACGAGCTGTACATGTTAAACAGCACCTGCGAATCTTTGTCCGTCTCGGTTTGAGCGCCATGATCGACGAAATTGCGGATGGGAAACTTCGCGGCCACCTCCGCCACGCCGCCGGCGTGGTCGGCATGGTAGTGGCTGATCACCAGGTAATCGATCTTCTTGACACCCGCGGCTTTGGCAGCGGCGGCGATGCGGCCCGCGTCCCGTCCATTGAAGCCCCCATAGCCGGTGTCCATTAAGAGCGTTTCGCCGGAAGGAGCCACGAACAGAGTGGACTGGCCACCCTCCACGTCGATGAAATAGACCGCGAGATTTTTGGCGGCCGGCAGAGCGGCGGCCAGGGCGACCAGCAACAGGCACGCGCGTAGAAACCGCATGGCGAAGATCTTAACACGCGCGGTTTTCGCTTGCGTGAACTCCATCGGCCGGAATAACGTATGAAAGAATAGATGCCCTTTTGCAGCCAGTGCGGAAACCAAGTGGGCGGTCGCGACGTTTATTGCGGCCGGTGTGGCGCCCGCCAGCCGATGTCCTCCGCGCCGCCCCCCGATCCGCTGTCTCAAATCAGCCCGCGCACGGCTTCCATCTGCTGCTACATCCCCGGCATCGGTTGGATCGCTTCCATCATCGTGCTGGCTTCGCAGAAGTTCCGCAAGGATCGCATTGTGCGGTTCCACGCGTTTCAAGGTCTGTACTTGTTCGTCGCCTGGCTGCTGGACGGTTGGGTCTTACGACCGATGTCGCAGTTCCTGCCCCATTTTCCCGTTCACGAAATCGTGGAAGCCTTATTGTTGGGTTTGTCGATATTCATGATCGTCAAGGCCGCTCATGACGAGGCCTACCCCCTGCCGTTGTTCGGCGAATTAGCGCAACGTTCGGTGGCCGAAGACTAGGGCCCGTTATGCCCCCTCGGCAGATGCCGGCGGCTTGGGGCCCAGAATGAGAGTGTTAAAGCGATCCAACACCGCTCGATAGCGTTCGCTCGCTGCCTCCTTCTCGTCTGCTGTAGCACTCTGAAAATCCGCTTCGGCCTGTTTGAGCTCGGCAAATAGTTCTTCTTCAAGCTCCTGCCTGGACTCGCGCTCGGAAGCTCGGCTGGGTTGGGCCTCAGACATTTGTAAAATTATTGTACACTTTCAAACGTTTCATACCCCCTAGGTCTTCACCCGAAATTTGTCAATTTTGGTAAAGCTTCCAAAGTTCGGAGAGACTTGGTATTTGCCTATATTCGATAAATCGAATATTCTAATATAAGTGCAGAGCGCCCTCCGTTCCTTCAAGGCCAGCATTTTTCAGGCTCTCGCGCATCCCAGCCGGATCGCCATTATTGAAGTGCTCCGAGACGGAGAGTTACCGGCCGGCACCATTCAAGAGAGAGTCGGCGTCGAGCAGGCGAATCTTTCGCAACATCTGGCGGTGCTGCGAAGCCGGCAAATCATCGTGAACCGAAAAGAAGGAAACCAGGTTTTCTATTCGCTGCGTGACCCGATGCTGATCGAGGTGCTCGACATCATGCGGCGGTACTTTCAGGCGAACCTGTCCCAGGCCATAGCCATGCTCGAACAAGTCGAAGGGGAGCGGCAGTCGCCATGAAACCATCGAAAGGCAGAAAGGCCAAACCCAGGTTCGAAAGGAGAGACTAATCCATGCCACATCAACCACTGTCCACGGCCGCGCGGACTTTGCAGACCGACGAGAAAACGCTTTTGGACTTCGCGCAGAAATCCTGGATCCAGCCGATCGAGAAGCACGGCATGATCTTTTTGGATGGGCAGCAGCGCTATAAGGCGCGATACATACTCCACTTGCGGATCCGCCGCAAACTCAGCGACGAGCAGATCACCCTGGTGCTGTCGGTTCAAGGGCCGCCCTACTCCTTGGACGAAGTGGACGAGATCCTGGCAGCAGCCGCCAAGCCAATCTGAGATGGGTGCCTTGCTAACGTCCATCCAACTGCTTTATGGCGCTCTGGCGGCATACGGCTGCGGAGCGGCTGCCAGCCTGCTCGCGACGCGCGGCCAGTGGGGCCGCCTCGGATCGCTGGGATTTCCCTTGTGCGGAGCGCTCCTCGGAATCGCCGCCTCCCTGAGCAGTCTGTTGCAGGGGAGCGTGCACATCGCCGGCGCCGCTTCCGGCATTCCGCTGCTCGATTACACGCTGCGGCTGGATCCCCTCTCCGCGCTCTTTTGTCTGGCGTTATCGATTCTGGCGTGCGCGATCTCGATTTATTCGTTCGGGTACATGGCGGACCTGGAGCCCAGGAAATTCGCCATTCTGGCCTTTTTCTACAACGTTCTTTTGCTGAGCCTCACGCTGGTGTTTACCGCCTCGAATGTCTTCTTTTTTCTCATCGTCTGGGAGGTGATGGCGGGATCGGCATACTGCCTGGTGAGCTTCGATCACCATAAAGAGGAAACGCGGCAGGCGGGCATTCTGTTTCTCCTCATGTCGCACGCCGGTACGGCGCTGCTGCTGGTGGGATTTCTGGCGCTGGCAACCGCCACCGGCAGCCTCGACTTTGCGGCCTTCCATCACGCGGGCGCCCGGCTGCCCGAACTGCAGGGGAGCGCGTTGTTGCTGCTGTTTCTCATCGGATTCGGCGTGAAGGCCGGCATCATTCCGGTTCACATCTGGCTGCCGGCGGCCCACCCTGTTGCGCCCAGCAACATCTCCGCCTTGATGTCGGGCATCCTCATCAAGACCGGCATTTACGGAATCGTCCGCGTGTTCTTCGATTTCTTCGACGTCGTGCCGGTCTGGACCGGTACTTTGGTGCTGGTGGTGGGAGTGACGAGCGCGCTGCTGGGAGTGCTTTATGCTCTCATGGAGCATGATCTGAAGCGGCTCCTAGCCTATCACAGTATCGAAAACATCGGCATCATCCTGATCGGTCTCGGCTCGGCCCTGCTGTTCCAGGCCTTCGGCCACCCGAACCTGGCGGCGCTCGCCCTGGTAGCGGCGTTGTATCACACTTTGAACCATGCCCTTTTCAAAGGCCTGCTGTTTCTGGGCGCCGGATCGGTACTGCATCGGGCCCACACCCGGAACATGGAAGAGATGGGCGGATTGATCCGGTGTATGCCGTTTACGGCCTTTGCGTTCCTGATCGGCGCGGTGGCTATCTCCGGGCTGCCGCCGCTCAATGGTTTTGTCAGCGAATGGCTGACGTATCAGGCGCTGCTGGCGGGGTTCGGCGCCACGTCCAGCCTGGTTCGCGTGATGTTTCCCGTCACGGGCGCTCTGCTGGCGCTCACCGCGGCGCTGGCAGCGGCCTGTTTTGTGAAAGCGTTTGGCATCGCCTTTCTGGCTTTGCCCCGCAGCCGGGAAGCGGCGGAAGCGCGGGAAGCCTCTGGCTCCATGCGGGCCGGCATGGGTGTACTCGTGGCCGCCTGCTTCGCATTAGGGCTCGGCGCTACGTGGATTGTGCCGTTATTCGATGCCATCACGCAGCAGGCATTAGGCGTGCGCGTCAGTTCCGCTCTGATCACCGCGGATGGCTGGTCGCTGATCGCCGGCGGAGCGCGTGCCGGCGCGGTCTCAACCGCCGCGATGGCGGCCGCCCTGGTGCTGCTCGCGCCGATTCCCGCGCTCCTGGCGCTCGGTTGGAGACGGAGCGCCGCGCGCACCGTGGGGCCCACCTGGGATTGCGGCCTGCCCGGCTTGACGGCTGCCAACGAATATACGGCCACGGCATTTTCCAAGCCATTGCGCATGGTCTTCTCGGCGCTCTACCAGCCACGCCGCGAGATCCAGGCCGATTTCGAAGTCTCCCCCTACTACCCTACGGCCATCCGCTTCGAGAGCGAGATCCAGCCCACCTTCGAAAAGCGCTTCTACGATCCTCTGCTGGCCGGAATTCTGCGGGTCGCCGCCCGCATGCGCGCCATTCAGGCGGGCAGCGTGCATGCGTATCTGGCCTATATTTTCGTGGCATTGATTCTGCTGCTCCTTTTTGGTGTGCGCGCATGACGGCCTGGCTATTCCCGGCACTGACCCAGATGGCCCTGATCATGGCCATCGCGCCGTTGACCGGCGGCGTCATGAAGACCCTCAAGGCGCGATTGCAGACGCGGCGTGGTCCGGGGGTGCTGCAGCCCTACCGGGATCTGTACAAACTGGTACGCAAGGGAATGGTGCGGCCCGATACGGCTTCGTGGCTGTTTCCCGCAGCGCCCTACGTCCTGTTCTTGTCGGCGCTGCTGGCGGGGCTGATGATCCCCATGGTGGCGGCCGACGCTCCCCTCAGCCTCTTCGGCGGCGTGCTGGCCGTCGTTTACCTGTTGGGGCTGGGCCGCTTCTTCCTGGCGCTGGGCGGCCTCGATACAGGAAGCTCTTTCGGCGGCCTCGGCAGCAGCCGGGAAATGACCATCTCGGCTTTGGCTGAACCCGCCATGATGCTGGCCATCTTTACGGTGGCCATCGGAGTGGGGTCGACGAACTTGAGCGTGGTGGCGCACACCGCACTGGGACAAAGCTGGCGGTTCTTCGCTCCTTCCCAAATGCTGGCCTTCGCCGCGCTGCTCATCGTCCTGATCGCCGAAACCGGGCGCATTCCGGTGGACAATCCGGCTACTCACCTGGAACTCACCATGATTCACGAGGCGATGATTTTGGAATACTCCGGTCCGTACCTGGCGTTGATTGAATGGGGCGCCTGGATCAAGCAACTGATCTTGATGACGCTGCTGGTGAACACGTTTTTCCCGTTCGGCCTCAGCCCTGGGTGGGCCGTGGGAAGCGGGTTGCTGGTGAGCCTCGCCTGGTACCTTTTGAAGCTCCTGCTCCTGAGCGGCGTCATCGTCGTGATCGAAACTACCAACGCCAAGATGCGCCTGTTCCGCGTTCCCGAGCTGCTTTCGGTGGCCTTTGTGCTCGGAGCATTAGCGCTGGTGTCTACCTTCTTATTCGCAGCCTGACCATGACCCTGCCCGATCCACAGTTCGGAGAGAAGTTGATCACGCTGATGGCGGCGCTGGTATTGGTGCTGCAGATCGCCATGGCCGGTCACCGTTGGCTCGTCACCAATATCCGCATTTTTGCCCTGCAGTCGTTTCTGCTGGCGGCGATTGCGGCTACCATCGCCTGGTTTAACCACGCCCCGCACCTGTACCTCCCCGCCCTGTTGACTCTGGCCCTGAAAGGCGTCATCGTGCCCCGGCTGCTCGAGCGAGTCGTGGAACGGGTCGGCATCCGTCAGGAAATCGAGCCGTTGATCAATCAGCCGCTCTCGGCGCTGCTCGCGGGCGGCCTGACCCTGCTCGGCTATGTGGTGGCCGAATCGTTCCAACGGCCGGAGGGTTCCCCGTCGCCGGAAAGTCTGGGGCGCAATACGCTGGCCGTAGCCATCTCGCTCTTTCTGATCGGTTTCTTCATGATGATCAATCGCCGCAAAGCGGTGACCCAGGTGCTGGGGCTCCTTTCGCTCGAAAACGGCCTGTTTCTGGCGGCCATCTCTTTGACGTACGGCTTTCCGCTGATTGTCGATCTGGGCGTGTTCTTCGATGTCCTGATCGCGGTGATGGTGTTAGGCATTCTGGTGCATCGCATTCGGGAGGCGTTTGATTCCATGGACGTCAGTAAACTGGACCGGCTGCGAGGTTAAGAACGGATGATTCTACTCCTACTTTTGCTGGTTCCTTTTGCTGCCGGAGTGGCGTCTTGGTTCGCCCGCCGGCTGGCGTCGATGGAAGCCATCAACCTGGCGGCATTCGGGTTGACCGCGATCCTCGCCCTCGGTTTGGCGGCCCAGGTCTTGCACGAGGGCGCCGTCAGCACTTTCGGCGGTATTCTTTATGCGGACGCACTCAGCGCGCTGGTGGTCGGACTGACGGCCTTGGTCGCCCTGCTGAGCGGGGTGTACGCGGTCGGATATCTGCGCCACGATCGGAGCAGCGGGGTTTTCGATGACGACCCGCATGGCGCGCCGCCGGAAGCCAAGCTGCGCATGTACTACGCGCTGACTCCTTTTTTTGTGGCGGCCATGATGTTGGTGGCACTGGCTAACAACCTGGGAGTGATGTGGGTGGCGATCGAGGCCACCACACTGGCTTCCGTGTTCCTGGTCACCTTCTATGGCCGGGCCACCTCCCTCGAAGCCGCCTGGAAGTACGCCATCATCGGCGGCGTCGGCCTCTCCATGGCGCTGTTCGGAACGCTGGTGACGTATTATTCGGCCCGACGATTGCCCGGCGCCGATACCTTCAGCGGATTGAACTGGTCGATGCTCGCGGCCCATGCCGGCCAACTGGATAAGACCGGAATGCGTCTGGCGTTCATTCTGATCCTGCTCGGCTATGGCACTAAGGCCGGGATCGCCCCCATGCACACCTGGAAGCCCGATGCGTATAGCGAAGCGCCCGTGCCCTCCGCTGCGATTCTTTCCTCCGCCATGCTGAATTGCGCTCTCTACGGGCTGATCCGCAACTTCGCCCTCGCGGACCGCTGCCTGGGAGGCGGGTTCGCCCCGCGGCTGCTGATCCTGTTCGGCGTCCTCTCCATGGGGCTTTCCGTGCCGTTTGTCCTCGTGCAGACGAACTTCCGGCGATTATTGGCTTATCACACCATCGATCACACCGGGATCATGGTGCTCGCCCTGGGCGTGGGCGGACCGATCGGCACTCTCGGGTTGATGCTCCACATGACGTACCACACCATCGCCAAATCGCTCCTGTTCCTGTGCGCCGGCAACGTATTCCAGCACTACCGGACCGATGTCTTTCACGACATCAAGGAAGGCGTGATTCGTGCAATGCCGTTGACCGGCGCGATTTTCCTGATGGCCACCCTGGCCATCGTCGGCATGCCGCCTTTCAGCCTCTTCCAGAGTGAGTTCCTCATCGTGAATGCGGCCTTCCTGGGTGGTCATACATTGGCCGGAGTTCTGTTCGTGCTCTTTGGAACAGGAGTCTTCGCAGGCGCGGTGTTGCACGTGGGCAAGTTGGTCTTGGGGCCATCGCCCGCTTTTCCAGCCCCGGCTCCTCCCCGTCCCTGGAGGAACTCCGCGCTGGTGGTCCTGGGCGCCTTTCTGATCGGAATCGCGTTTTGGTTGCCGGCGCCTCTACTGGCCCTGATTCGCGGCGCCGCCCAAGTGGTCGGGGGACAGTAAGAGATGCTGCAGCAACTCCAGCAGAAATTCGGCGCCCTGATCCGGTCCATCGAGGAGGGGACGGGCGAGACCAATGTCCGTCTTGCCCGCAGCGATTTGCGCCCGGTGGCCGATTTCCTCCGGACCTCGTACGGAGCCAGGCTGGTCGCGGTCTTCGCGGAGGATCGCTTGGAAGCCGAGGGTGTCTTCTACAATTACTACGTGTTCGAACAGCAGCCCGCCCCGGAGTTTCTGATCCTTCAGGCGCCCATTCCCTCGGAGGACCCGCGGTTTCCGTCGCTCGCCGAGGATCTCCCTTCCGTCAATTGGCAGGAACGGGAGATTCAGGACTGGTTCGGGTTGGAAGCCGTGGGGCATCCCAATCCCCGGCGCGTAGCCTTGCACGATAATTGGCCCGACGTGCATCCGTTGCGCAAGAGCTTTCCGATCGGCGAAGTGCTGCCGCCGTTTGCCGGCGAGCAGCACGTTTATCGTCCCACGCTGGGCGAGGGCGTTTTCCAGATTCCGGTGGGACCGGTGCACGCCGGCATCATCGAACCGGGCCACTTCAATTTCGCCGTGGCCGGCGAGCCGATTCTGTACCTCCAACTCCGCATGTTCTATACCCACAAAGGGACCGAGAAGCGATTCGAGCACCTTCCTATTCACCGCGCCGTGTTTCTGGCGGAAAGCATTTCGGGCGATTCCAGCTTTTCGCACGCCGTGGCCTTTTGCCAGGCGGTGGAGCGGGCGGCTGGAATCGAAGTTCCGCGCCGCGCCGCGCAGATGCGTACCGTCCTGTTGGAGCTGGAGCGCATCTACAACCACACCGCCGATATCGGCGCCATCGCTACGGATGTGGGCTTCGTCGTCGCCAACATGCACGCCGCCCGGCTCCGCGAGATGGTGGTGGCCCGCAATGAGGCATTGAGCGGGAGCCGCCTCCTGCGGGGCATGGCGTGTGTGGGCGGAGTGCGACGCGACTGGGACGCGGACGCATGGCGCGAGACCCAACGAGTCCTGGGGGTCTTTGAAAAGCAGTTCGACAGCCTGGTGGCGCTGATCGGCTCCTCCGATTCCACGCGCGACCGGCTGGAACGGACCGGAACACTGCGTCCGGAGAAGGCGCGGGCGCTGGGCGTAGTGGGAGTAGGCGGACGCGCCTCCGGAGTCGACCGGGACGTGCGCCGCGACCATCCCTACGCGGCGTATGCCGATCTCCCGCTCCGCGTCCCGGTCTATGAGGCCGGCGACGTGTGGCACCGCATGCAGGTGCGCATCGACGAAGTCCGCGAGTCGCTGCGGCTGATTAGCGCCGCCGCGGGACCACTTCCGCCGGGTCCGCCTTGCGCCCCGCGGCAGCCGATTCCCGCGGATCGTTGCGCCCTCAGCGCGGTCGAAGGCTGGCGCGGCGAAATCATTCACTGGATTCGCACCGGACCCGGCGAGACGCTGGAGCGCTGTAAGATCAAAGACCCCTCGCTTAACAATTGGCCCGCCCTGGTCGAGGCCGTCGAAGGCAACATCATCGCGGATTTCCCCGTGATCAATAAGAGCTTCAACCTGTCCTACTCGGGAACGGACCGCTGAACTATGTTCAAGATCCTGCAGAAAACCTTCGAGACGGGAATCGTCACCACTTCCTATCCGGAGCCATCCTCGGCCCGGTGTGCGAGTTTCCGCGGGCGCCCGGAATTCGATTTCCTAAAATGGCGTGACGCGCGGCCGGCCGCCGAGGTCTGCCCCACCGAAGCCATCGCGATTCACGAT
>Ga0209698_10003638_pt1 | contig 17042 bp, 9 predicted proteins | sample LitLauG_LLR_2012_FD_187203 | JGI IMG/M metagenome (GOLD analysis project Ga0209698, IMG submission 187203) | Freshwater sediment microbial communities from Pennsylvania, USA - Little Laurel Run_MetaG_LLR_2012 (SPAdes) (version 2) | ecosystem: Environmental > Aquatic > Freshwater > Creek >...
GCGACATGATGAGGTCCTCGGCGGCAAGGCAGGATGCCAAGATGGGGTAAAGCCATGGGACGTGGATCCACCGGGCCACGCATAATGCTTTTCTACTAGTGCGTCGTGGGGCCATGGTTTCGTATCCTGCCCCACCATCTATGACCTGGATCAAAACGGTTCCACTCTCTGAAGCAAGCGAGCAACTCCTGCGCGCTCTCGAATCGCAACGCCCGTTATACCCCAAAGAATATGCCACGCCGGTGTTTCGGAGCGACGATGAGGTCGCGGGCATCGTTGCCTCCCATAGCCTGATTCCCGAAGCCTTGTTTCACGCTTTCTCCACGTTTGGGGTCTTGATGTCGCCAGAGTTGCCCCTCACTCGTCGGCAGCACGAAATGATCACGACCATTGTGTCGGTCACGAACCGGTGCTTTTATTGAATCGAATCCCACGCAGAGTTTCTGCGTAGAGCGAGGAAGACCTCGTGGCAGCGTTGCGGCAGGACTACACAAAAGCGGCCATCTCCGACCAAGACCGCGCCATGCTTGACTATGTGGTCAAGCTGACGAAAGACGCAACGCGATGTTCTCCTGACGACCACGTGCGCTTACGAGCTGCAGGATTTGACGATCGCGGCATTCTACAGATCACGCTGATCGCTTCATGGTTTAACTACATCAACCGAGTGGCGGACGCGCTCGGCGTTGGACGAGACTGGGGGACAGACGATTTAATAAGGGTACCCGAAAAACCGGAAAGTTCATTATCGCAGAAATAACGCCTGACCAGGACTACCGATCTTCTCGGAAAGTGCGACTTATGGAATTGTTCCCAGCCTTTTGCGGATCGCGTACACCACCGGTTCGGCGGCGTTATGAATGCCGAGTTCGCGCATTATGTTGGTGCGATGCGCGCCCACTATATTTTTGCTAAGACCGAGTTGGACTGCAGTTTCTCTGGCCGACTCGTCATCTACGATCAATTGCAGGAATAGCGGAATGAGCGAGGAGTCCGTTCCCGGAGGTGTCGGGGTTAGCCTAGCTACAGGGCAACCCGTCGAAATGGCGCCGGGACCGGGTGAATTCGATTTCGGCTATTACGGTTGGCGTGTAGTTTTGGCGGCGTGTCTCGGTGTAATGGCGGGGTTCGGTTCGCTGTTCGTCTACACTTTCTCGGTTTTTGTGAAGCCGCTGGCGGCGGAATTCGGCTGGAGCCGCGAAGCTATCTCAAGCGGCTTCGCTATCGCCGCTGTCACGCTGGGCTTGTGCTCCCCGCTGCTCGGCCGGTGGATCGATCGCTTTGGCCCCCGTCGCATCATTCTGATTTGCATGACGGTCTATGGGTGCGCCATTGCCTCACTGGCGCTTTTGCGATCCGGATTGTGGCAGTTTTACCTGACTTGCTTTGTGCTCGGTGTAGTTGGAAATGGTGCAGCTCATCTAGCGTATTCGCGGTCCATTTCTACCTGGTTTCAGCGACGCTTGGGGGTGGCGTTGGCCTTTGTGATGGTGGGAGCGGGTCTGGGTGCCATGATTTTGCCCGTCGTCGCGCAATCCATCATCGGCCGGCTTGGCTGGCGCGCAGCGTACGCATCACTCGGCGGTCTTGCGTTGGTACTCGGGTTGCCCCTCAGCTGGCGCTACATCCGCGAACGTCGGGTAGGCGGTCGCGAGTCTGCGCCGGCTTCCCACTCTGGAATGGCATGGCAGCAAGGGCTGCGCTCTTTTGCATTCTGGATTATCACCGCAATCCTCTTCGTGAGTTCGATCAGCATGAACGGGGCGATCACGCACCTGTCCGCACTGCTGACGGATCGAGGTCTCACCGCGGGAAATGCGGCACTGTGCGCGTCCATACTGGGTGGATCGAGCCTGCTGGGCAGGATCGTGGTGGGATGGGCGCTCGACCGATATTTCGGGCCGCGTGTCGCGCTTGTCATAAACCTCATTACTGCGCTAGGCATTTTTCTCCTCGCTCGGGCAAGTAGTTTTCCTGCGGGCTGCCTGGCTGCTGCGCTCATTGGCGTCGGAGCCGGAGGCGAAGCCGCCATTACACCTTACCTGCTGACGCGTTATTTTGGTCTGCGTGCTTTTTCCACTCTCTACGGTCTTACCTGGACGTTCTATGCCGCTGCGGGAGCAATTGGGCCGGTGATACTCGGGCGCGCTTTTGATGCGACTGGCTCCTATGTCTCTTTGCTGATACTCCTCGCAGCTGCGTTAGGATTGGTGGCTGCAATGAACCTTTTCCTTCCAAGCTATTCAAACTTTTCAAACTCCTTCGGAATTGAGGTTCACTGAGAGAAGACTTCAAACCAATGGGTCTCAACCCGGCAGTACTCTCCCCTGAAGGCCGAGCTCGGAGGACTACTGCATACACTCTATGGATCGCTTTATCCGGCCACTATTCCTGGCTGCTGTCATTGCTCTGCCAGCATTGGCTGTGGGCGGGGTGCACGCTCAACAGGGCAACGTCCAGGTCTACGACAAGGACCGCCGTGACTACCAAAACTGAGATGACCGCGAAGAGCGCGCCTACCGGCGATACCTGGCAGAAGAGCACAGGAGTTATCCCGAGTACCAAAGGCAGCACCACAAAGTGCAGCGCGAGAGATCTCTCGCTACGGGACGTGAGAACTGCGCCAAGTTGGTCCGGTTGATACAAGCACGGAGAAGGTGGCAGCTACGATTGCGACAGAGATACGCGATCTTGGCGGCGACATCTGCTGTGGTGCGGATTCAGTCTAGGCGACGGTATTCGACATACCGATTTGCTGTGTGCACGAGGTCACGGCTCGGGACGTGGTAACCTTCCGTGTTCCAAGAAATCCCATCAAGCTAAACCACTTCTGCGCCGCTCAACAATTGCGGCTTTGAGGTCGCCTATGAAGGAACTTGCCCTGCGTATCTCGTTCTGCTTGGTGTTTATGGAGGTGTGTCTCGCGCAGCCCACCGCTCCCCCGCTGCTACAGAAGCCCACGCTCTCGAAAACATCGATCGCCTTTTCATTTGCTGGGGAACTCTGGACCGTTCCCCGTGACGGAGGGGAAGCACGGTTGCTGACCAGCGGGCCCGGGGAAAAGACTGACCCCATATTCTCTCCCGACGGCAGCCTGATCGCATTTACGGGCGACTATGACGGCAACGTTGACGTGTATGTCATGCCAGCCGACGGTGGTGTTCCCACGCGCCTTACTCATCACCCTTCGATCGACGAAGTCGTGGGCTGGACACCAGATGGAAAGGCTGTGCTATTTCGCTCCAGCCGCAACAGTTACTCGCGTTTCAACCGCCTGTTCACCGTGTCGATCGATGGCGGCCTCCCGCGTGAGGTGCCTCTCCTCATGGCTGAGGCAGGCTCGTTCTCCGCGGATGGCCAGCGCATCGCTTATGTTCCCCGAAGCAATTTCCGGCGCCTTTCAGGAATTGCCTGGCGCCGCTGTCGAGGGGGATTGGCGCCGCAAGTATGGATCGCTGACCTTTCGGACTCGAGGATCGTCGAGGTGCCCCATGAGACTTCACAGGACTGGAATCCGATGTGGGTTGGCGATCGCGTTTACTTCATTTCGGATCGTAACGGTCCGGCGACTCTCTACGTGTACGACTTGAATTCACAACAGGTGAAAGAACTTCTGAAGAGCAATGGGCAGGACATTAAGTCGGCATCCGCTGGTCCAGGTGGAATCGTCTACGAACAGTTCGGCTCAATGCACCTGTTTGACATCGCCACAGGTACCGAGAGACGAATCAATGTCCGCGTGCCCGCAGACCTGCCTGCGATCCGTCCGCATTTCGTCAGGATCGCGGACGAAATTGAAAACTACAACCTTTCTCCCAGTGGCGCACGCGCAGTGTTCGGGGCTCACGGCGAAATTCTGACTGTACCCGCGGAGAAAGGCGATGTTCGTAACCTGACCAATACTCCTGGAGCCGCCGAGCGCGATCCAGCCTGGTCGCCAAACGGAAAATGGGTTTCATATTTCTCCGACCAAGCCGGCGAATATGAGCTACATCTGCGGGCTCCTGACGGCAGGGGGGAAGTTAAGACGATCGGCTTGGGCAACCCGCCTTCCTTCTTCTATTCCCCGGTCTGGTCGCATGACAGCACCAAGATTGCCTATCACGACAAGCGTTTGTCGCTCTGGTACGTGGATGTTTCCAAAGGTTCTCCCGTCAAGGTGGATACCGATACCTACGATGCCCCGGAACGCACCTTGGACCCGGCGTGGTCTCCGGACTCGAAGTGGATTGCTTATACCAAGCGACTGCCAAGTCACATGCATGTTGTCTTTGTCTATTCGCTGGACAAGGGCACATCATTGCAGGTGACTGACGGTTTAAGCGATGCGCGTTTTCCAGTTTTCGATCGAGACGGCAAATACCTCTATTTCACGGCGTCGACCGATTCCGGCCCCACAACTGGCTGGCTCGATCTCTCCAGCTTCAATCGTCCTGTGACACGCAGTGTCTACATCACCGTGTTGCAGAAAGACGCGGCGTCGCCCCTCGCCCCGGAGAGTGATGAAGAAAGGTCCGCAGACGAGAAAAAATCCGACTCCGACAAAGCGGAAGCCCATTCTTCGGGAGAAAACGGTGAGAAGGAACCCGCTTCTGCTGAAGCTGCCGCCAGAAAAAAGGACACGGATGTTACCAAAGCTGAGCAAAAGAAGCCGCAGGTAGTTGTCCAGATCGACGCCGAGAACATCGGGCAGCGCATTCTGGCGCTTCCCATTCCCGCGCGTAACTACGTCGGCATGTGGTTGGGCAAATCAGGAACCCTCTTCCTGGCGGAACAGTCGCCTATTTTCTCGAGGCGGAGCGGGCCGGAGCCTGAATCCATCTACCGCTTTCAACTGAGCACGCGCAAGGCGGACAGACTATTGGAGGGCATTGCGCAATTTACTGTTTCCTTCGATGGTAAAAAGATGCTCTACAGTAAAGGCGAACAGGAGCAGAAGTGGTTTATGGCGAGTGTTCCTGAGCAGAAGCCTGAAGTAGCACCCGGCGCAGGGCAAAACCCCGAAAGCAAGCCACTCAATCTCGACTCGGCCATGGTCTACGTTGAGCCCCGCGCGGAGTGGGCGCAAATGTTTAACGAGGTTTGGCGCATAGAGCGTGACTATTTTTACGATCCAAAGCTACACGGCCTTGATCTCGAGGCTGCTCGTGCCCAGTATCGTCCTTACCTGGAAACTCTCGGCAGCCGTCCGGATCTGAGCTACCTCTTTGCCGAGATGCTGGGCGACATCACGGTGGGTCACCTATATATACGTACACCGCAACATCTCGATCCCCACCGTGTGCGTGGCGGTCTGCTCGGCGCCGACTACACGGTAGAGAACGGGCGCTACCGATTTGCGAAGGTCTACTACGGCGAAAATTGGAATCCGGAATTGCGTGCGCCGCTCACCCAACCAGGCGTGAATGTTCAGCCCGGTGACTACCTGCTCGCCGTGAACGGTCGGGAGTTGAAGGGCTCAGATGAAATCTTCAGGCTCTTTGAGGGGACTGCCGGAAAGGCAGTCGTCTTGAAGGTAGGCAGGGATCCAGGCGGCAAGGGCGCGCGCGAAGTCACGACGGTCCCCATCGAAAGCGAACTCAATCTTCGCAATCGTGATTGGATTGACGCCAATCGCCGCAAAGTAGACGAGCTCAGCGGCGGGAAGCTAGCCTACGTTTACCTGCCCAACACTGCTGCCGATGGATATATCAACTTCAATCGCTACTACTTCGCGCAGGTCGGGAAGCAGGGCGCTGTCATCGATGAGCGCTTCAACGGCGGTGGGGCGGCGGCTGACTACGTGATCGATTACTTGCGCCGGCCGCTCTTGAACTACTGGATGACTCGCGAAGGCCAGGATTTCACCACTCCCCTCGGCTCAATCTTCGGGCCCAAGGCCATGATCATCAATCAGTACGCCGGCTCGGGTGGGGACGCGCTGCCTTGGTACTTTCGGCACGCTCAGATCGGTCCATTAGTAGGCAAGCGCACCTGGGGAGGATTGGTTGGCATTTACGATTATCCACGACTCATTGACGGCGGGTCGGTCACCGCGCCCCGCGTTGCCTTCTATAGTCCCGCGGGTGACTGGGACGTGGAAAATCATGGCGTCTCTCCCGACTTCGATGTCGAACTCACCCCTGGAGCGTGGCGCGAGAACCACGATCCCCAGCTCGAGAAAGCCGTGCAAGTCGTTCTCGACCAGTTACAGAGAAATCCGCTGCCTGCATCGAAACGTCCGGCATTCCCGAATTATCACGGGATAGGATCACCCGGCCACGCGGTCGGAGTTGGTGGCAAGCAGTAGTCGTACGCACGTGTAAAGCGGCCATGCGAGCGTAGTGTACTGCCTGCCTCACGTTTGCGCCCAAGTCACAGCTATTCAATATCTGTCCCGTGGGTCTGGATCTCCGCTCCGACGCCCCGCGCAAGACTATCGTTTGCCGGGTTACCCGTTGCTCATGCCTATGCTCTCGTCGTCCGTGAATCAGTTGTTTCCTTTGAGGTATTTGTCGAACCACTCGACCGTACGGCGGATCGAGTCGATCTGGTTCTCGCGTTTTTCGAAGCCATGGCCTTCGTTGGGATAGTAGTGCGCATCTACCGTCTTTCCGTCTTTTTTCAGCAACTCGACAACTTGCTCTGCCTCTTCCCGGGGAACGCGCGGATCCTTGGTCCCTTGCAGGACTAACAACGGCGCCTTCACGTTGTGGATGTAGGTAATCGGAGAAGCTGCGTCGTAGGCGGCGCCATCCTTCACGGGATCGCCAAGCAAGCTTTTTTCGTATTCCTGGAGCATCGGGTCCTCGTGTTGCAGCATGGTCATCCAGTTAATGATGCCGAAGAGTTCCACGCCTGCGGCCCACACGTCCGGAGTCCTACCGATTGCCATCAGCGTCATGAATCCGCCGTAGGAGCCGCCGGTAATCCCAATCTTTTTCGGATTAACGTAGCCCGTGGCTTCCAGGAACTTGGCCGCGAAAACTTCGTCCTGCAGATCTCCGCCGCCCAGGTCTTTGTAGTTGGCCTTTTGAAACTCGATGCCGTACCCGGTCGAGCCGCGAACGTTGGGAGCGATGCAGACGTATCCGCGGGACACGAAGGCTGCGATGCGCGGGCTCCAGTAGTCGCCGGACTGCCCCGTGGGGCCACCATGAGGCAGGACGAGAGCGGGGTTGGAACCGTCGCGCTTCAGATTGAAAGGAATCCACATCAGGGCGCTGATGGTTTTTTCGTCGAACGATTTGTAACTTACGATCTGCGACGGAGGCCGGGGTGCGGAGTTCAAACTCGCAATGGCGGAATACGTGAGCTGGCGTGATTTCCGCGTTGCCAGGTCGTAGACCCAGAAATCTCCGGGTTCGACTGAACTCTCGTGCGACAGCAGCAGGCGGTCGCCTGAGGTGGAAAAGAGCTCGGGGAAGCGGCAAAGCCGTTCACTCCTCCAGAGATGGGAATTTTCTCTGACTTGGTCGTGGCTACATCTCCCAGGTAGAGGTCCGAGCGACCGTCGGCGTTGATGGCGTAGGTGAAGCGCTTGCCGTCGGGGGAGAAATCGCCCGAACCGGCCTCCCATCTGGTCTGCGTGACCCAGGTCAGTTTCTTCGCAGCAATATCCAGCAGAGCCACGTTCTGGTAACCGCCCTTTTGGTTGGATGTGATGAGGAGCGCCTTGCCATCCCTGGACAACGAAGAGGCTCGGTTCAGCACCTGGCCCTGGTGCTCAGTGAGATTCGTGGCATTTCCGCTCGCAGTATCAATTGCGTAGATGTCGGCGTCGGCGAAGCTCACTTCAAGACGGTTGGGGTAAAGAGTCTTTCCGTCCGGGCTCCAGGCTACCGACTGCCACAGGTGATTCGCGGTTTTCTCGCGGGTAAGTGGCGTCACCTTCCGCGTGGCCCAATCCATCAAGTCAATGTTATATACGGTCGCTTCCTTGGGCTTGACGTTCAAAGCAATGGTCTTCCCGTCGGGTGACCAGAGTGGGCTTTCTTCGCGTATCTCTGGAGTATGGGTCAGGTTGATTACTTCTCCACCGTCGCTCGGGATGGCGAACAGGTCCCAAAGTTCGTCTCCAGCAGTGTCCTGCTGATAGACGATCCACTTGCCGTCCGGCGACCAGGTCTCGCCATATTGCCCTTCGTCGGACTGCGCCAGTTGAATCGGCCATCCGCCGTCGGCGGTCACTTTCCACAAATTCGAGCGGCCGGAAATGTCGGTGGTGAATGCAATCTCTTTGCCGTTCGGAGACCAGGAGGCGCTGGAAACCGAGCGCGTGAAATAGAGATCGTCAATCGGAATCGGACGCGCACTGGGATTGGCAGCTGAGGTGAGCGTCTTGGGATCGGTAGTTTCACGAGTATCCGGTCCCGACGACTGGGCAATCGTGGAAGGACTCGAAATGAGAAGGAAGAATAGGGAAGTGGTCAACAGAGATTTCATGGCGACCTCATCAGAACCGGATGTCCGGCACGTATTCTGTTGGAATCGCGAGCCGGCGGGATTGTACACCGTCGCTTGACTGGAGATGGTCCTGAGACGATCATCACAGACGAGCGTCAATGCAATAGAAGTTCTCTAATCGCTGAGGGGACGGTAAGTGGTGAGATAGCGATCACGGAATCGGTAATTTGCATCATTCAGGTGTTCGGCTCTCGGTTGGATCTAGCACGTCGTACAGAGGCTGTGCTGGCCACGTTTTGGCGTTCTGGTACGCCGCCGTTACCGCAAGGAGTCGGACGTTGCGGTTTTTAGGCAATGTGAAGGTCGACGCACCCGACGGTACATCGATCGCATACACAAACAAGTAGGAATAAGCATACGGCTCGTTGCTACCAGCGGCATCATGACGATGCGAAGCGAACCATCCGATATCGGCGCGCTTGATAAAGCCGGGCCGGATGCCAATCAACTCACCGTATTCATTCAAGCGAACCGGTGGGCTGCCGCCCGCTGACGAAGCGGCGCCGTTTTGTGGGATCGGCTCCACGGTGGTCTTCCAGATTCGGTCGTCCCATTGGCCGATAAAACCGGTCCAATCCTGGACGTTCAAGCTAACCGACTTGTCTCCAACTTTAAATTCGGCGTTCTGATCACCGTTGGAGGCCGCCAGCAGGTACAGCCGGTTGAACTTACCTGCGGGCAAGCGAATCGTCTGACCGGCAGCGGTCACTGCGTTGGGTTTGCCGGTACTCACCGACGCAAGGGTGAAGCTGATCGCAGCGTAATCGATTTTGCCAGGCAACATCTCCCCAGGCAGAGCATTGCCTTGCGGCGCGGTCGGGCGATCGAATGAGCAGTCAAAGCAACCGCTCGCGGGTCTGTTGTCGAGGCTGGCGACGGAAACATCGTAGGGAATCTTTACCGTCGTGAATCGTGGCACGGCCACCCTGGTCGGCGACTTGCCAAGCTTTATTGCGAAGCTGCGCGGCTGATATGCGCTGAATGACGCAACCAACTGGCCGCCCTGAATCCTTGCGGGGCCCAACGGCTGTTCCTGAGCGTTGACTTCCCGGGCCGCGAGAGTCGGGGAAGCGAAAGCGATGTGAACATCGCTCACGGGCTTCCCATCGATCTCGACGACTCGCACAACGATTTCGTCGCTGAGTTCGGCTTTTTTGAGGGCAAGCACACGTATGCGGCTGCTACTCGTTTTGACCAGGGAAAATGTTTTGCCCAAGGATCCGGGGTGCTTCGTGCTCTCGAAGGCGACCAGGGGATCGTTCAGGCGATAGGCCTGCCAATCCGTCTGTCCCTGACGCCAATCGCCGCTGTGCCCGGCGAGTCCGAACAGAATGTCATGGTGGCCTAAGTCCTGACTTCCCTGGTCGTCGTAGCCGCCGCGAGTTCCGGGAGTTCTGATAAGGGTCAGACGCACAGTGTTGTCACTTGGTTTGTCGGAGGCGTTCTTACAGTCCGTAAGAATCGTGACGCCATAACTACCGCTCTGATCGGTCAGGTCGACCCACTGGTGCGAAGCAACTTCAAACTGACGTTCCTCCTCATTCGGACGCTGAACCGTGCCGACGTCCCAGTTATAGGTCGCCATCGTGTTGGTTGCGCTGAGTGGGAATGTGGCCTTCAGGTTGACACCTTTGGTCTTCCAATGGATCTGGTTGGCGAACTCAATGCGATTGCCCGCATCCCCCGCCGACAGGCGAACGGTCTGGACAAAGTTGGAGCCTTCCGTTTCGCGTTCCACCTGAACTGCCACGCGGGCTGGACCGCTCTCGACCACGGTGACCTTCGCGGGACCACTCACGTAAGCTTTCGGTGCTCGCTGCTCGTCCTCGAAGTCCATATTCCAGGCGGGCCAGTGCTCTGGATTATCGATGGAGATAGCCAAACGAATCGGTGCGGACAGCAGTTCGCGATTGATCTTCTTGTCGAAGATACTGGAGACGTCTCCATTCTGATCGATGGTTACGCGGTAGCGCGCGTTCTCGAGGGAGGAGTCAGAAACCTTCAACTCTGGAGTCGAAGCTTGAGCCTGGGTTGGCAGCACATCAAATACGGCGTAGCCCACCGAAGGCACGTGGGCCAGGAAGAGAACCTTTGCCGTCCGGTTGTTCTCGGGGGAGACTTGGGCGGGCACTTCGTTACCTTCGGGTCCGGTTACTCGAACGGAGCTGGGAATTCCGTTGGGAAACTGCACGTGCGCTTCCACGATATCTTCGCGCTCGACGTTCAGCGGGTTGTAAACGACAATCGGAGAACCCTGAGTTTGGGTATTCATCGCGGAGGCGACAGCATCGGTGGCGCTGGCGAGCACGCTGGCGAACTGATTCGTCGCGATGATGTCGTCATTCCACGCGAATTCAAAAGCTCTTGGGGTGGCGGTGCCCGGAAGAATATCGTGAAATTGCCCGCCCATCAGCAGGGTCCACGCCGCATTCAGGCGCTCCAGCGGATAATGCTGTCCGCCCAGCCAGGCGGCGGCGAGTGACGCCTTCTCCGCAGCGTCAGCCAGCAATTCGTTCTTGCGAATCCAGCGCTTCTGATACGCTTCGGAGGTGATGGATCCGGCGGAGTGATTGATCAGCTCAAGATCACCTTTGTAGCGTGGCATGCGATCGGTGTTGCAGCACTTCAGAATGTCATTGAACATCTGGTCAGCTTTCGACCAGACAACCTGAATCGGGCCATCGCCCACTCGCACTGGACTCGTGAGCGCTTCCCCGGGCTCCTCCTCGGACTCCCACTCGGCTGGTGAGGATGATGGCTCCGGCAGCGAGGCTTTCCCTTTTGTCACAATGGCTTCCATCAGCTTTACGGAGGATTCAGTCGGCGCGCCACCTATGTCGCCCGTGCCGACATAGTGATAGTCGGCCTTAATGCCAGTCAGATCACCGTTGATCTGGATACGCTTCACCCAATCTTCTCGCGGCCGGGTTCGGAACGCGTTCTGTTGCTCGCTCTGATTGGGATCTGGCGGAGGGGGAGGAGGCGGTCTCTTGCTGAGATCATATGTCACTTGGCTGCCGTAGGTCAGCGGATTCAGCGCCGCGATCACCGAACTGCCGTCAGTGCCCTCCCAGATGCCGACATTAAACGGAATGCCCTTAGGAGTTTTCTCCGGCGATGACAGGCCACCTACATGGGGTGCTGGCTGCCAGTCAGCGGAGAGTTTCTGAGTGGAGAAGCCCTTGATTCCGGCGTGATGCAAAATACTTGGCAGTGAAGCTGGAAAGCCAAAGCAGTCGGGTAACATGTATTCGGAGCTGGCAGTGCCGAATTCGCGACGGAAGAAGTTGTTGCCATAAAGAATCTGCCGGAAGATCGACTCGGCATTCGGTGAATTCACGTCTCCTTCCTCCATCGAGGAGCCCGCTGGAAACCATCGGCCGGCCGCGACGTATTGCTTGAGTCTTGCGAAATCTGCCGGGTAATACTCCTTCATCAGCCGGTAACGGTTCGCGCCACTGAAATTAAAGATGTAATGCGGATACTTGTCGGCCAGCGCGAAATTATTTCGCAGTGTCTTGCTGAGATATTCCCGGATGGTTTGCGGATACTCCCATCGCCACTCCGTATCCAGGTGCGCGTAGCCGACCACATACAGCGTCGGCTGTTTCGTAAGATCGATAGAATTGGCGGTGGGTAATAATTTCTTCTGGTCGGACGATGAGTTTTTTGCTACTTGCCCGGCTACAGGGTTCAGCCACACACCCAGGCACAAAAACGACCGCAACAGCCAGCGTGATCTTGCTTGCATTCGTGGCTCTCCATGACAGATATCTCAGATGCTAGCCACCCCGGGGAACTCCGCCCGATGCCGGGTGGCTTCAACTAAAGTCTGTTTCGATAAGGAATTATAGACTGGGTCAAGTCTACCGGGTTCCAGATCCCTGATTCGTGTCGTTGGTCTGATGTCCCAAAGTATTTCGTCGCTTTCTGCCACTGAGAGGTTGCCATTGCTGCAGCGGAAGTGGCTGATTCTGGTTTCCATTCTCAGTCTCGCTTGTGACGTCGTGAACTTGAAGGTCATGATCTCGGAGCAGGGGCGGATTGGGAGTGTACGCAACGATGTGCTCTCAGTCTGATCCAAGGTTCCCACCGGCCCTTCGCCCGGTCATCCGTGCCGCTAGAGGGCTGAAAGTCACGCTAGGGCGGGCAACTCATACCCCAAAGGTCGGTGGTTCAAATCCACCCCCGTGTGATACGCTCGCAGCAACATCGTGGGATTGTTCCCCATGGCGCACAAGGACGGGAGGGACGACACAAACACGAGAATATGGCGATTAGGCATGCGTGGAAGCGCGCGGTCCATATTGCGGGCGTTGCCCTCCAGCGCCGTCGTGGTTATCGTGAGTGTCATATGCTACGAGTTCCGCCTCAGCTTCCCGACCGTGAGTTTCTTTTCTCTGGTTGTGGTCGTGATCCACTCGCTGGCGGGTGATTTCCTTTCCTCTGCGGTCGTGTCGGTCATTTCCTTTCTTTGCTTGAACTTTTTCTTTGTGCCTCCGATTCTTTCACTCCGAGTGAGCGATCCGTCGGACACGCTGGCGTTGATCTCTTTCTTGATCACGGGATTGGTCATTACGCGGTTAACGTCGCACGCGCGGGCCGCGGCCGACTCGGAGAAACTTCACCGCACGGAGATGACTCGACTGTACGAACTGGCTCGACACTTACTCTCGTGGGACTCGGATGTGAAGCCAGGCGCAGATCTGCTGAAGCCGTTCAGGTCTCAGTTTGGCCTGCACGCGGTCTGTTTGTTCGATGGACTCAGCGCTCAGCTTCATCTTGAGGGAGATTCCCTGGATCACCTGGCGGAGAGGACACGGACCGCCTACATTTCACAACAAGATTTTCAGGATAGTGCCTCTGGGGTCTCGGTGCGAGTGCTTCAGAGTGCGAATCGGACAATTGGCGCGATCGGTTTCGAAGGCCTGCGCGACGTGGAATTGACCGCCGAACCCTTGGCTGCTCTGGTGGCGGTAATGATAGAACGATCACGTGCATTTCAGCGGGCCAGCCACGCCGCGGCTGCGGCTGAGGCGGAAGTATTCCGCGGAGCTCTGCTTGATGCCTTGGCACACGAGTTCAAGACTCCGCTGGCAACGATCCTGACTGCAGCAGGTGGACTTAGTGAAACCGGGCCGCTTCGATTGGAACAGCGCGAACTCGCGGAAGTAGTGGAAACGGAGGCATCCCGTCTCGGCCAACTGACTTCGCGGCTGCTTCGTTTGGCCCGGCTGGACAGGGAAGAAGTGAAACCGCAGATGGAACTCAACGACCTTGGAAACGTGGTGAGGTCGGTGGCGGATCAGTATGCCCGGCGCTGGCCGGACCGGCGACTTCTCCTGATCAACTGTGACAGAGTCACTGTGGTCGGAGACCGGGAGTTGCTCTGGCTTGCCCTAGGGCAATTGCTGGACAATGCGTGCAAATACTCCCAGACCGGTACTGACATCACGGTGTCCATCGACTCCGCAGATGAAGCGATTGCTGTTCGGGTGTGGAACTGCGGTCCTGCGATTCCTTCCGCTGAGCAAGCCCGAATCTTTGACCGTTTCTATCGCGGTGTCGAGGCGCGAAACCTGGCTCCTGGTTCGGGGCTCGGCCTATACGTGGCTCGAAAGATCGCGCTCGCACACGGCGGCAGCCTTGATCTGGATGAGTACCCGGGAAGCAACGGAGGTACTGCCTTTCGTTTCACTGTACCAATTTCGAAAAGTGAGCTGGGCCATGACACAGAGATCCAATGTACTAGTGGTCGATGATGAGCCTCCTCTACGTAAGGTACTGCAAACTTCCTTAACCGGCCGCGGATTCGCCGTTGAGGAGGCGGGCAGTGCCGAGCGGGCGCTAGAAATGGTCTCACAGCGTCCATTTGACAATGTGCTTCTCGACATCAGTATGCCCGGAATGGGCGGGCTGGAAGCTTGCCGAAGGATCCGCACTCTCATGCCTCACATGGGAATCGTCATGGTAACGGTGCGCGACGCCGAGCAGGACGTGGTGCACGCGTTGGAAGCGGGCGCCGACGACTACATCACCAAACCGTTCCGCTTCGGGGAACTAGTCGCTCGGCTACGTGCAGTACTCCGCCGCACTGTTCCCGAGAACGCGGGCGTGACTGTGCTCCAAGCCGGTAACCTAGAAATCGATTTCGACAGGCGGCTCCTACGCCGCGCCGGCGAGCCGGTGCACCTAACCCCCACGGAGTTTGATTTGCTGGCTCTGCTGATGAGGAACGAGGGCGTGCTACTACCGCACGCCAAACTACTTCGCACGATCTGGGGCCCCGAATACGGAGAGGAACTCGAATACCTGAGAGCGTATGTCCGAACCCTCCGCAAAAAGATCGAGGATGATCCTGCGCAGCCCAAATATATCCTGACCGAGCCCTGGGTCGGATACCGATTTCACAATCCCACGGACAGCGACCTAGAATCTCGCGCGACCGAACCAGGACGCTAACGACGGAGCCCTCGCCCGCAACTGCGAGCGGGGGCCCCGGGCTACTTCTGCACCGTTCCTGTGCTCAGTCGCTGCGCCAGATGATCATGTTGTGGCGCTTGATTTTCGGCCTCCTTCCTCTGCATAACGCTTTGAGAAATAGCCATAGTGGCTCGTGCACCGGAAGCTAATTCCTTGCTCAGACTCGATCGTCGCCGGCTGTATTGCCAGCAGGTCGGCATCCTCCGCAAAATCCTGCGCCTTCGCCGTTAGCTGCGGGGCCTTCTCGTGATAGTATGCCGCGAGTTTTTGCTGATCCGCTGGCGTCTTGGCCGTCGTCAACAATGTTTTCAGCTCCCACTTTGTCAGGGTCTGTGAATTCCCCGCCACCGCCATTGACACCGCAAGACAGGACAGCGAAGCAAGCACGACACCGATGTGTACACCCTTCACGCTGATTTCATTTTCTTAGTCCTCGTTTAGCTTACTGACCAAATCCTTTTCCATACCAACATATCGCCGTTGAGATGACGAAGGCATGAAAGAGCTATCGGCGGCAGGACACATCTGCACTGCAGTAACACACACACGCTAAGGGTCATCGTCGTTGTGTCCCATCATCACTTTGAAGAGGTACTTTCTGCTCGACTAGCGGAGTAAGAGCAGTTGTGCCGGCGACGCTAATGCCTAATGCGCAGTGCGAGCAGGAGTGCAGTAGTCGAAAAGTTTATGAAGACTAATCAAAGATTTAATAGAGATTTTCACGGTCTTTTCATGGGTTGCCCGTTATCGTCCGACAACCCAGTAGGCAGTTGGGGCAAAGCCAAACCCTCACTTGAAGCAGAATTGGTTGGAGACGCGGAGGGAGTGGACTTTACGAATGCCTTACGTTTCGCTTGCGGAATCTTTACGGTCACTCTGATCCAATGGAGCTGGCCGGAGCAATTTCAGCAGCCAAGGTGGAAAGCACAGTCGCTTGTTGTACACGCAGTGTTTCTCGGTCACTGAAGTGGATTGAGACTTTCGAACCAGAAAAGGATCGGAACGTGGAAACCATGAAAACTCCCTTGTGCAAGAACGTAGCAGTTGCAAGTTGTTTCTTGACGCTGGCCCTGAGTCATCCGGTCGATCGATGTTGGGCCCAGGGTCAGCCAGAAACGACCGCTGCTCCGACCAAGGTTGCGAAGCTGCACGAACCGGCGGAAAACCCAGCGGGCCCCGGCACCGGGGCGACCGCGACTACCACTTCGAACCGGTCCACGGAACCCGCTGAACCCGGCGTGCCGCCCGCCGTAGCTCGCGAACTTGAGGCGATGAAGCTGCGGATTCTTCAGCTTGAAACCGAACTGAAAGGCCGCGCGGCAAACGATCAACCCCGGGGTGCCGCGGACGCCGCGATGGCCAAAGGGAATGAAATGCCAGCCCCGGTGATCCCCGCTGCTCCGGCCTCCCCAGTGCCGTCCCCCGCAACAATGTCAACGTCGGTCGCGTCCCCACCTTCACCCCAGGAAGCAACGCCAGCGGCTCCCGCGCCCGCCCCGGAAGTGGACAACGTAACTCCGTTTGCCTACGCGGATTGGACATGGCTTAACGGAAACGCCCGCAACAAAGACGCAGTGTGGGATTCGAAATTCTTCACTCCAGAAGTTCGATTCGACACCCACTTTGTGAGCAGCTTCAACCACCCCAAGGACGACTCCCTGGGTGGATCCACTGAGATTTTTCGGTCCAACGAAATCCAGTTGGAACAGATCAGCGTCGGCGGGGACTTTCATTGGCAAAATGTTCGCGGCAGGATCTTGACCATGGGCGGTATGTTTGCCGTAACGACGCCGCGCAACGATGCCAGCGTCGGGCGCGGGCAATGGGACCTGCGCGGGGCGTACAAATACGTCTCTGAAGCGTGGGGCGGGTATCACTTCAACGTAAATCATGGGCTCAACGTGGATGCGGGAATTTTTGTGTCGTACATCGGCCTGTTCAGTTATTACAACTATGATAACTGGGCGTACCAGCCGTCCTATGTATCGTCTAACACGCCATGGTTCTTTAATGGTTTGCGGATCCAGTGGTTTCCCACCAACAAGCTGAAAATCGAACCGTGGATCATTAACGGATGGCAGTCCTACGGCAGGTTCGGTACAAAGCCGGGCCTC
>Ga0209698_10003640_pt1 | contig 17040 bp, 14 predicted proteins | sample LitLauG_LLR_2012_FD_187203 | JGI IMG/M metagenome (GOLD analysis project Ga0209698, IMG submission 187203) | Freshwater sediment microbial communities from Pennsylvania, USA - Little Laurel Run_MetaG_LLR_2012 (SPAdes) (version 2) | ecosystem: Environmental > Aquatic > Freshwater > Creek >...
AAAACTGGTTTACGCGGTCATCAACGTCAATCGGCTCGATCCGAGGCCCCTGGTCGACGCGGCGGGCGGCCTTGCGATCTGCTGGGTGGATCGCACCGGAGCGGGCGCGGCACACCTCATCGCGGGCCGCAAGGACTGCGAAAGCCCCGTCCAGGATCAGCCACTCGAGTTCGAGTCGGCCATCCCGCTCTGGGGAAGGGACTGGCTGATCCGGGTCGTGGCGATGCCGGCGTATGTCGGGGCGCTGCGCAGCTGGGGCACCTGGGCCTTTTCGGCGGTGGCCGTCCTGACCATCGGCGCAACGGGGGTGTTTCTGCTGCTGCTGACGGGCCGTACCCAGACCATCAGCCGGCTGGTCCTGTACCGAACCGGCGAGCTGGAGCGCGAAAAGGCCGCTTTGCGCGGCAGCGAGCAGCTGCTGCGCAACATCCTGGACCACGCATCGGTCGGAATCACGATTCACGGCCCGGACTGCCGCTTCCTGCGGGTCAATCCGCGCTTTTGCGAGATCACCGGCTACTCGGCCGAAGAGCTTTATCGCATGCGCTGCACGGACCTGATCCACCCGGACGATCGCACGCCCGAGGATGGGTGGCCGTCGCCGAACGCCGCGGGCGACCAGGCGGCGCCGGTCGCCGGACGCGAGATGCGCTACGTGCGCAAGGACGGCACCGTGGTCGACGTGCAGGTGCGAATGGCCCTCGGGCACGCCGAAGCCGGCGAGCCGGACTATGCCGTGGCCGTGACCGAGGACATCACGGAACGCGTACGGCTGCGCGAGGCCGAGCGAGCCCGCCTGGTTGCAGAGGAGGCGACGCGCGCCAAGGACGAGTTCCTGTCGCGCATGAGCCATGAGCTGCGCACCCCGCTGAACGGGATCCTGGGATTCGCCCAGGTGCTGCTCGCCGATCCGGCCGATCCGTTGTCCGCGGAGCAGCGCAAGCGGGTCGAGCACATCAGCACGGCCGGCTGGCACCTTCTGGCGATGATCAACGACCTGCTCGACCTGTCACGCATCGAGGCGGGCACCGTCAGGCTGTCGCTGGAGCCGCTGGCGCTCGATCATCTGATGCGGGAAACCGTGGCCATGGTTTCGAGCGCGGCCGCCAGGCACGGGGTCGCGATCCGGGTCGGCATCGACCCCGACGCCAATCGCGTGCTGGCCGACGCCACGCGGCTCAAGCAGGTGCTGGCGAACCTGCTGAGCAACGCGATCAAGTACAACGCGCCGGGCGGCACCGTGACCGTCGTCGCGCGCCGGCATGGCCAGGACAAGGTGGTGACGACCGTGTCGGATACGGGTCATGGCATGTCGCCGCTGCAGCTGGCCGAGTTGTTCCAGCCATTCAACCGCCTCGGCCGCGATTCCGGGCCGGTGCAGGGCACGGGGATCGGCCTGGTCGTGACCAAGCGGCTGGTCGAATTGATGAATGGACGCATCGACGTCAGCAGCGAAGAAGGCCACGGCAGCACCTTCGCGGTGACGCTTGCCGCAGCCGGCGGCGAGCCGGCGGTGGACGATTCGCGCCCGATCGAGGCCAGGGCGGGCGTCGCACACTACGGCCCCCGGCGCGTCGCCTACCTCGAAGACAATCCGCTGAACGTGGAGGTCATGCGGGCGCTGCTGTCGAGCCGGCCCCAGATCCGCCTCGATGTCTACGCTCGCGCGGCCGACGCGCTCGCGGCGATCCGCGAGAATGGTTTCGATCTGCTGCTGCTGGACATGAGCCTGCCCGATGCACGCGGCATCGACGTCCTGCGGCGCCTGAAGAGCAACCCGAGCACCGAGGCGCTGCCGGTGATCGTCGTGTCGGCGGACACGATTTCGGATCACGTGCGCGAGGCCTTGCGGGCCGGGGCGCGCGCCTACATCGCCAAGCCGATCGAGCAGGCGCGGGCGCTGGAAGAGATCGACCGTGCGCTGGCCGGCGCCGACGCGGTGGTCCAGGAGCGGGACTCGGACCTTCCCGTCTGACCCGGGACCTCAGAGCTCGACCAGGCCGGAGCGCAGCGCCTTGGCCACCGCGTGCGCACGCGAGCTGGCGGCGAGCTTGGCGATGATCCGGGCCACGTGGAACTTGGCGGTGTGAGCCGATATGTGCAGCGCATGGGCGATTTCCCGGTTGCCCAGCCCGAGCGACATCTGAAGCAGCACTTCCCGTTCGCGCGGCGTCAACGGGTCGACCTCGTCGGGTGCGACGCCGCGCCGATCAGCGCCGAACCCCGCGTGCAACGCAGACAGGCGCGCTTGCCGGCGCATCCGCCGATCGGGCAGGCGTCCCGGCCGGCGGCCGCCGCTCAACCGTCACTTGTTCGGGCGATGACTTAGAGCGATTCCTGCCTGGGAGGCGGCACGTAATTCTTTCGCGCATCCAGCACGCGCCGGTGGTTGTGCCTGGCCCACTTGACCAGTTCCTTGACCGGCTCGAGCAGCGATTTGCCCAGCGGCGTGAGCGCGTATTCCACGCGCGGCGGGTTGGTGGGATATACGGTCCGCGACAGCAACCCGTCCTGCTCGAGGCGGCGCAGCGTCTGCGCCAGCATCCGCTGCGATATGTCCTGCACCCTGGCTTTCAGGGCGCTGAAGCGCAGCGTTCCGTTCTCGGCCAGCGTGCACAGAAGCAGCATGCTCCAGCGGTCGCCGACGCGGTCCAGCACGTCGCGAATAGGGCAAAGGTCGACCTCGGATGTCTTGCGCTTGCTGACGGCGACCATCACGTGCTCCTGCCGGTTTGCCAATTGTGGTTATTGCGAAGCACCAGGTAACTCACGGCGCACTCCTTGTGCGGCGCGGCGCGGGCTGTACGATCCGGTACCTCATCTCAAACGCATAGTAGCTCTATTTTATATACCAGATCTCCGTAGGCCCCTAACAAACGAATCAATAGCATGTCTCTGCGGCATTTCGCAAGGTAAAAAGACCTCACTGCGGTGGGCGCAACCGGCTGCGGCTGGCGCGGATAATTTGAACGCATCGCTCTGACCAGAGCTCATACCGGATTTTCGGGACTGCATCATGTCGAACCGTTTGAACTCGTTGTGCCATTGGGCCGCAGGCGCGCTGCGGACCCCGGTTTTGCGCGGCGTGCTGATCCTGAGTGGATCGATCGCGCTGGCGGCCTGCCAGTCCAGGGCCGACACCCCGCCGCCGGGTGCCATGGGCCCGCCGCCGGTGTCGGTCGCTCCGGTCGTCAAGCGCCAGGTTCAGGAGTTCGACGAATTCGTCGGTCGGCTGGAGGCGCCCCGGTCGGTCGACGTGCGGCCGCGCGTGACCGGCTACATCAAGAAGGTCTATTTCAAGGACGGCCAGGAGGTCAAGCAGGGCGAGCAGCTGTTCACGATCGATCCGGATCCTTATCTGGCGGAGCTGGCCAGGGCGCGTGCGCAGCTGGCCGCCGCTCAGACGCAGGCCGAACTGGCGCGCAGCCAGGAGGCTCGGGCCGACAAGCTGATCGGCGTGAAGGCGATCTCCGCGGAGGAATACGACCAGCTGACGTCCGGCACGCGCAACGCCGTGGCCAACGTGCAGGCCGCCGAGGCGGCGGTGCAGACCGCGCAGCTCAACGTGGGCTACACGCAGATCTGGGCGCCCATCGCGGGACGCATGTCGCGCGCCAACGTCACCGCCACCGAGGGCAACCTCGTCAACGTGGGCGATCAGCTGACGACGATCGTTTCGCAGGACAAGGTGTACGCGTATTTCGACGCGGGTGAGGACGCCTACCTGAAGTACGTCCGGCTGGCCCGGGAAGGCGCGCGTCCCAGTTCGCGCATCAACCCCAATCCGGTGATGATGGGGCTGGCCGACGAGGACGGCTTTCCGCACCGGGGCGTGATGGACTTCGTCGACAACCGGCTCAATCCCCAGACCGGCGCGGTGCGCGCGCGCGCGGTGTTCGACAACTCCGAACGGCGCTTCACACCGGGTCTTTTCGCGCGCATCAAGCTGGTGGGAAGCGGGACCTACTCGGCCGTGCTGACGCCGGAAGAGGCGATCGGCACCGACCAGAACAAGAAGTTCGTGCTGGTGATCGGGCAGGACAACAAGGCGCAGTTCCGCGAAGTCAAGCTCGGGGCGCTGATCGACGGCATGCGCGTGATCACGAGCGGCGTGTTTCCCGGCGACCTGGTCGTGGTCGACGGCCTGCAGCGCGTGCGCCCGGGCATGCCGGTGACTCCGGAAAAGCTGCCGGTGGACGAGCGGGGCATGCCGATCCGCAAGTCGCCCGATTCGGCCGCCGCCCAATCCTAGCGACGTCTCGCAATGGTTGACACCGCCCCCCTCACCCCTTGCCCCTCTCCCTCGAGGGAGAGGGGAAATTTCGAGCGGGAAATGCTTGTCAAGCATTTCCCGAATGCTCAATAGGCGCATCGCGATGGACATTTCCCATTTTTTCATCGATCGGCCGCGCTTTGCCGCGGTCCTTTCGATCATCGTGTTCCTGGTCGGGCTGATCGCGGTGTTCAAGCTGCCCATCTCCGAGTACCCGGAGGTGTCTCCGCCGCAGGTCGTCGTGCGCGCGCAGTTTCCGGGCGCCAACCCGCGCGTGATCGCGCAGACGGTGGCCACGCCGCTGGAGGAGCAGATCAACGGCGTGGACAACCTGCTGTACTACGACAGCCAGTCGACATCCGACGGGTCGATGACGCTGACGGCGACCTTCCGCATCGGCACCGACCCGGTCGTGGCCGAGTCGGAGGTGCAGAACCGGATCAACCGCGCGCTGCCGCGCCTGCCGGACGTGGTGCGCCAGATCGGCGTGACGACCGAGAAGAGCTCGCCCACGCTGACCATGGTCGTGCACATGGTGTCGCCGGACAACCGCTACGACGCGCTGTACCTGCGCAACTACGCGCAGCTGTACGTGCGCGATTCGCTGCTGCGGATCCCGGGCATGGGGTCGGTGCTGGTGTTCGGCGAGGGCGACTACGCGATGCGCATCTGGCTGGACCCGAACAAGCTGGCCGCGCGCGGCGTGGCCACCAGCGAAGTGGTGGCCGCGATCCGCGAGCAGAACGCGCAGGTGGCGGCCGGGGTGGTCGGCGACGCGCCCAGCCCGCCGGGCACCGCGTTCACGATGTCGGTCAACACCAAGGGGCGCCTGGCGACCGAGGACGAGTTCGCCGACATCATCGTGCGGGCCGATCCGGCCGACGGTTCGCTGATCCGGATCCGCGACCTGGGACGGGTCGAGCTCAGCGCGAGCACCTACGCGCTGCGCAGCCTGCTGAACAACAAGGAGGCCGTGGCGATCGGGATCTTCCAGGCGCCCGATTCCAACGCGCTGGCGCTGTCCAGCACGGTGCGCAGCACGATGGAGCGGCTGAAGGCGGACTTCCCGCAGGGCGTGGACTACCAGATCGTGTACGACCCGACCCAGTTCGTGCGCACCTCGATCAACAAGGTGATCGAGACGCTGACTGAGGCCGTGCTGCTGGTTGCGCTGGTGGTGATCGTGTTCCTGCAGACCTGGCGTGCCTCGATCATCCCGCTGCTGGCGGTGCCGGTGGCGGTGATCGGAACCTTTGCGGTGCTGCTGGCGCTGGGCTTTTCGATCAACACGCTGACGCTGTTCGGGCTGGTGCTGGCGATCGGCATCGTGGTGGACGACGCGATCGTGGTGGTGGAAAACGTCGAACGCAACATCGAGGAGGGGCTGTCGGCGCACGACGCCACCGTGAAGGCCATGCAGGAAGTGAGCGGCCCCATCATCGCGATCGCGCTGGTGCTGTGCGCGGTGTTCGTCCCGCTGTCGTTCGTGTCGGGCCTGTCCGGACAGTTCTACCGGCAGTTCGCCGTGACGATCGCGATCTCGACGGTGATTTCGGCCTTCAACTCGCTGACGCTGTCTCCAGCGCTGGCAGCCATCCTGTTGCGCGGCAGCGACCAGCCGAAGGATGTGCTCACGCGCGTGATGGAGCGCGTTCTGGGCGGATTCTTCACCCGCTTCAACCGGGTGTTCAAGAGCTCCTCGCTCGCCTACGGCCGGGGCGTGACCGGCATCCTGGGCCGCAAGGCGGCGGCGCTCGGTGTGTACGCGGTCCTGATCGGGCTGACGCTGCTGCTTTTCTGGCGCGTGCCGCCCGGCTTCGTGCCGCAGCAGGACAAGCAGTACCTGATCGGCATCGCGCAGCTGCCGGAGGGTGCGTCGCTGGATCGCACCACCGAGGTGATCCGCAAATTGAGCGACATCGGGCAGCAGGTGCCCGGGGTGCACGATTCGGTCGCCTTTCCGGGACTGTCGATCAACGGCTTCTCGAACCTGACCAACGCCGGCATCGTGTTCTTCCCGCTGAACGACTTCGAGAAGCGGACCACGCCCGAGCTGAGCGCCGACTCGATCGCGGCCCAGGTCAACATGCGCGCCGGGGCGATCAAGGACGCGTTCATCTTCGTGCTGTCGCCGCCGCCCGTGTCGGGCCTGGGCAACGCCGGCGGCTTCAAGCTGCAATTGCTCGACCACAACTCGCTCGGGGAGCGGGCGCTGGCCGGGGCGGTGGGCAAGACGCTGGGCGGGGTCTACGGCAATCCGAAATCGGTTCTGACCCAGGTCTACTCCAATTACCAGATCAACGTGCCCCAGCTGTATGCGAACGTGGATCGCACCCGGGCCAAGCAGATGGGCGTGAGCCTGACCGACATCTACGACACGATGCAGCTGTACCTGGGATCGCTGTACGTGAACGACTTCAACCGATTCGGCAAGACCTACCAGGTGATCGTGCAGGCCGACGCGCCTTTCCGCGCCACTGCCGACTCGATCCCCCAGTTGAAGACGCGCAACAGCCGGGGAGACCCGGTGCCCCTGGGTGCGTTGATGAAGATCGAACCGTCCTTCGGCCCGGTCAGCGTCACGCGGCACAACGGCTTTTACTCGGCCGATATCAACGGGGCGCCCAAGCCGGGCTTCAGTTCCGGCCAGGCACAGGCCGAGATCGAGCACGTGGTGCAGGCGAGCATCCCGCGCGGCATCGGCTATGACTGGACCGAGCTCGTGTACCAGGAAAAAATCGCGGGCAACACGATGGTCTACATCTTCCCGCTGTGCGTGCTGCTGGTGTTTCTGGTGCTGACCGCCAACTACGAGAGCTGGACGCTGCCGCTGGCGATCGTGCTGATCGTGCCGCTGTGCATCTTCAGCGCGATTCTGGGCGTGTGGCTGAGCGGCTTTTTCGGGATCCCGGCCGACAACAACATCTTCACCCAGATCGCCTTTGTCGTGCTGGTGGGGCTGGCCTGCAAGAACGCGATCCTGATCGTCGAGTTCGCGCGCGACCTGGAAGCGCGCGGCGAATCGACGCTCGACGCCGTGCTGCACGCCTGCCGGCTGCGCTTGCGGCCGATCCTGATGACGTCGGTCGCATTCTGCGCAGGCGTGATCCCGCTGATCCTGGGCAGCGGGGCGGGCTCCGAAATGCGGCGCGCGATGGGGATCGCGGTCTTCAGCGGCATGCTGGGGGTCACTTCGTTCGGGATCTTCCTGACCCCGGTGTTCTACGTGCTGCTGCGCAGCCTGAGCCGGTTGCGCAAGCCGGCCGGCGTGCAGCGGCAGGCGCCGCGCGAGGGCTTGGGCGGCGCCGCGCTCGGGATGCAACCGCAGGGGCCACGCGATGAATAGCAGATTCCTGCACGACCGCGGCACGGGGCGAGGCGCGCACGCGGGCTGGCTGGCCGCATGGGCACCGCTGATGCTTGCCGCGGCGCTGGGCGGCTGCGCGCTCGGGCCGGACTACAAGACGCCGCAGATGCAGTTGGCGGCCGATTTCGAGAACTCCAAGGGGGACCAGCAGGAGCCTCCGCGCGAGTTCTGGCGGCGCTTCGACGATCCGATCCTCGATGGCCTGGTCGACGACGCGATCAAGGCCAATCACGACATCCGGATCGCCGTGGCCAATCTGCGGCAGGCGCGCGCGGCGAAGCTCGGGGTCGATGCGCAGGCCTATCCGCTGTTCAGCACCAGCGCAGGTCCCTCGCGCCAGGTCATCCCGCAATCCTTCGCCCCCGGGGTCAGCCGCGACCGGCGCACTCTGAACGACTACGACGTGCAGCTCGACGCCAACTGGGAATTGAATCTTTTCGGGCGATTCACCCGGGCCTCCGAATCGGCCGCAGCCTCGGTATCGGCCGCGCAGGCCGGCGTGGCGGCTGCGCAGGTCAGCGTCACCGCCGAGGTGGCGCGCAACTACTTCGAGCTGCGGGGCCAGCAGATGCGCCTGCAGATCGCCCAGCAGTCGCTGCAGAACCAGGTGGCCAACCTCGACCTGGTGCAGGCGCGGCTGGATGCGGGGCGCGGCACCGAGCTGGACACCACGCGTGCGCAGGCGCAGGTGGAGAGCACGCGGGCGGTGGTTCCGGCGCTGCAAGCCGGCATCGAGCTGTCGCGCTACCGGCTCGCGGTGCTGACGGGGCGGCCGCCGACCGAGCTGGCTGCGTTGGTCGCCGAGCCCCAGGCGTTGCCGGGCATCAAGCCGGTCGATGGCATCGGAACCCCAGCCGCCCTGCTTGAGCGCCGGCCTGACATCCGAATTGCCGAGCGCCAGCTGGCCGCGGCCACGGCCGACATCGGAGCCTCCAAGGCGGACCTGTTTCCCCGCGTGTCGATTACCGGGCTGCTGGGCTTGAACGCCTTGACGCTCGGCAGCCTGGACACCGGGCAGGCCTACTACTACAACCTGGGTGCATCGATCGCCTGGACGGTGCTGGACTTCGGCCGGATCCGCAGCCGCATTGCGCAGAACGAGGCCCGATCCGAGGCGGCGCTGGCGCAGTACGAAAAGACCGTGCTCACGGCGCTCGAGGAAACCGAGGGAGCCCTGGTCAGCTTCAACGGCAACCAGCGACGCGCCGAGAGTCTTTACAAGGCGGCGCACGCTTCCGAGCAGGCGGCCAGGCTGGCGCGCACGCGTTTCGAAGCCGGAGTGACCGACTTTCTGACCGTGCTGGATGCCGAGCGCCAGCTGCTGGCCGACCGCGACGGATTGGCGCAGGCACAGACGGACGCTGGCACGTCCCTGGTCGCCGTGTACCGGGCGCTGGGCGGCGGCTGGTACGAGCCGCCTGAGAAGACCGTGTCCAGCAATTGACGCCGCTCCACGTACGACAGGGCGCGTGCCGATGAGCTAGCGGCCGTCCTGGGCCGGGGCGTGATCGGCGTCGGGTCGCACGAGCGTATAGCGCGCGAAGGTCGACCAGGCCTTGTCCTCGCCCCACCGCTCGAGCACCAGGGTCCACTTGCCGGATTTCGCGTCGAAGTCGAAGGTGTCGCGGAATACGCCCTCCGTATACGGATAGTTCATCACGAGGCGTTGGCCGTCGCGTTTTCCGGTTGCGACCACGCGCGCTCCGGCGGCGCCGAACCGATCGAGCCAGTGCGCGACGTAGTCGCCGGCTTGCGCGTCGAATCCGAGGAACACGTCCGCCTCGTACTTGGGCGGCAATTCCACGTCGATCATGTGCAGTCGCACGAAACCGTCCTGCAGCACGCGCTCGCCCTGGGCGCGATACCGAACCGGTTTGCCGCGTACCATGCCGGCCATGTCCCAATCGCCTCGCAGGCCATCGAGAAACGCGTTATCGGGCGAGGCAGGATCGGCCGCGAAGGCAAACTGCCCGGCGCCGGCCAGCAGCAACGCGCACATGTGCAGCCGGGCGCGTCGAAAACGGAAAGCCAGCGTGGTTGCCATCGCGCTTCTCGCACAGGTTCGGGCCTTCTACTGTAGCGCGGGACGGCGGCCCGCCCGATTCTGTAAATTCGGCCAGGCGCAGGCAGCGCCTGCCCGCGTCCCGGGAGCCGCATGACCTCGCACACCTTCGACATTTCGACCCCGCGCTATCCCCTGGCCGCCGTGATCCTGCACTGGGTGGTGGCGCTCAGCGTGCTGGCCCTGCTCGCGACCGGCGCTTACATGGTCGGGATTCCGAAAAATACCGAGCAGCGGGCGCTGTGGTTCAACCTGCACAAGTCGCTCGGCATCCTGGCGGCGGGCTTCATCGTCGCGCTGATCGTGTGGCGCAGCCGGCGGCACCCACCCGCGCTTCCCGCCGCGATGGCGCTCTGGGAAAGGCAGGCGGCCGCGCTGAACCACGCGCTCTTCTACCTTCTGCTGGTCGTCGTCACGGCGAGCGGCTATTTGACCTCTTCTTTCAGCAAGTACGGCCCGAAACTGTTCGGCATCCCTCTGCCGCATTGGGGATGGGACGATGCCGTATTGCGCACCCGCTTCGCCGACGGGCACCGCCTGCTGGCCTGGATCTTCGCCGCGCTGATCGCCCTTCACATCTGCGCCGCGCTCAAGCACCTGGTATTCGATCGGGACGGCGTATTCCAGCGCATGTTGCCCCGTTCGTGATCCGGTGCGGCCGCGCCAGGATCGGGCTGAACGTGAAGTACCGGCCGTAGCGCCGGAATCAAAGGCCGGGCTGAACCGGCGCTTCGGGCCGGGCGGGTTCGCGTGAAGAAGACGCCGCGCCGGTCGGCGCAGCGGGGCCGATGGTGGTCGCACCGATCGAGCCGGTGAGCGTGCTGAGCGAGGCCGACGGGTTGCTGACGCGATGCAGCGAGACGAAGTGGTTCTTCAGCAGGTCGCGCAGGTTCTCGATCACCTCGTCGCGGGGGAAGATGCTGTTCTCCAGGATCGCCTCGACGGTCGGAGTTCCCTTCTGGATCAGGAAAAGGATATTTCTGACGCGCGGACCGAGGCGGTAGGTGCGCATCGAAAGCTCTTCGATGCCCTTGATGGTCAACTCGAAATAAGCCCGTTCGCGCTCGCTCATCCCGTTGCTCCCGAGTTGTGCCGTCCCCTGCGTCAGGCCCGGCATAAATCCGCCCAGGATGGTCAATCGGCCGGATCCGCCAAGACTTGAGTCATAGCTATACGGGGTACGCGGGATGCGCCTTATGAATCGGATATAAGATTCCGCTGCTTCTGGAGCCGCGTCGTTCCGATCGGCCGGACCGGGACCGGCCCGAATTGCGAAGGGAGGCAGCCGATGACCCGTAAATCAGCCATGGTCTTTCTTGCGTTTGTCGCTGCGGGCCTGAACTGCGGCATCTCGCAAGCCGCGCTGACCGTCGGTGACAGTGCGCCCGAATTCACGGCCCAGGCGGCCATCGGCGGCAACGAGTTCACGTTCGCGCTCGCCGATGCCCTCAAGAAGGGTCCCGTCGTGCTTTATTTCTACCCGAAGGCCTTCACCAAGGGCTGCACCGTGGAAGCCCATAACTTCTCGGATGCGACTGACCGGTTCAAGGCGCTGGGTGCGACGGTGGTAGGCATTTCGAACGACGACATCGACACGCTGAAGAGATTCTCGGTGCTCGAATGCCGCAACAAGTTCGCGGTCGCGGCCGACCAGGGCGGGCAGGTGATGAAGCGGTACGACGCGGTGATGCCGGGGCGGCTGGATGTGGCGGACCGCATCTCCTACGTGATCGGGCCCGACGGCAAGGTGATCTTCGCGTTCGCGAGCATGAGCCCGGACGGGCACGTCGAAAACACGCTCGACGCGGTTCAGCGCTGGAAGGACGGCGCGCACAAGTAACCCGTGGTGCGGCCGGGGCGGCCCGGTGGGCCGCCCGGCGCCGTGACGGCCGTGACGGTAGGCGGCCGGTCGCATGCGGACCTGCCAAAGCGGCGTTACAGGTCACACGGCCAGGCCGAGCCCCCTACAGGGGCGTCGGTTGATCCTACAAGGTAGGGAAGAAATCCCGTGGTTTACGCCCCATTCTTGGGGCGGCGGCTTCACTAGGCTCACGCAACTTGGTCAGTTTTTTATCGAGGCGCCGTTTGGGGGTTTGCCCCGGACGGGCCTTAAGGAGCCGCCGTGTTCAAGGGATTCAAATTTCAGGTCGTGTTGCCCGTGGTTGCGATTGCGATGCTGCTGATCAGCGTCGGGGCCGTCGGTCTTTCGTACTGGGCGATTCGCCACGAAGAAGGCATCGTGCAGCAGCAGATCGACGACAAGGTGGCTTCGGTGCAGGCGATCTGCATGACCACCACGAAGCTGATGGAGGATCGCTCGCGCGCCAGCATGTCCTTGCTGGTCGACATGATCAATGAACGCGGAGGCGCCGATCGCGGGCCGGTCGTTTCGGTCACCGGTCAGTCCGTCAACGATATCCTGGTGGGCGGGCGGCCGCAGGCCGGCAACTTCGACATCGTCGATTACGTCACCAAGCACAACGGCGGCACGGCCACGCTGTTCACGAAGGACGGTCCGCGCTTCGTGCGGATTGCGACCAACGTGAAGAAGGCCGATGGCAGCCGCGCGGTCGGCACCGAGCTGGATCGGAAGAACAAGGCGTACGCCTCGATCGCGCGCGGCGAGGCGTTCTACGGCGTGGTCGACATCCTGGGCAACGCGTATTTCACGGGCTACGAGCCGCTGTATGGAAAGGTGGGCGACGTGATCGGCATCACCTACGTCGGCTACAAGACCGAGATGCCGGTGCTGAACGATGCGCTGGACAACTCGCGCCTGCTCGACAGCGGTTTCGTCGCGATCACCGACGACCAGACCGTGCGCTACAAGCCGTCCTGGATGACGGCCGAGCGCGCCCTGGATCGGATCAACAGCACGGACGGTTCCTGGGTCGTGAGCCGCCGGCCGCTGCCGGAGTGGGGCCTGACGATCGTCTCCGCGTACCCGGTTGCCGAGTTGCAGGTGTTGAGCCGCAAGATCGGGTACGGGGTGGCCCTGGGAGGCCTGCTGATCGGCGCGGCCATCTCGCTGGCGCTGTACCTGCTGCTCGATCGCAAGGTCCTGCACCTGCTCGGCGGCGAGCCGCGGGTCGCGGCCAGCTACATGAAGCGGATTGCCGACGGCGACCTGGCCGTGGAAATCGGAATCGCGGGCGACGATTCCAGCAGCCTGATGGCCTCGCTGAAGGTGATGCAGTTGAAGCTGAAGAACCTGGTTTCCGCGGTGCGCGGTGGGGCGGCCGAGGTCAGCGACCAGGCGAAGAAGTTCGAGGTGGCAGCCAACGTCTTTCAGCGCACGCGCGACGACTCGGCGGCCCAGGAGTTGCTCAAGCAGACCAAGGCCGTGGGTGGAACGCTCGCGATCCTGGAAAAGTCGATCGGGCGCTTCAAGATCTGAGCGGGCGGCGATCGGGTATTCGGGAAGCGCCGACGGGCGCTTCCCGCTCGCATCTCTCGCAAAACGCGGCGCCGTTTCCGCCTGCGCAAATTCCCCTAAAGTCCGGGCTGTCAAGAGCCGATATGGATTAGGGGGATCGCACATTTGCGGTGTGCGACCCCGGCGGGCAGGCCTGGACCAGCTCCGGCCGGCTCCGATTGGAGGCAGGGCACCGGATCGGAACCGCAAGCCGGTCCGCTGACGAGCAACAGTCCAGGCGATGACGGCAAGGGCAATGACACAACTAGCGCTGACGCTCAAGGGCACGGAGGAGCTGACGCTGCGCACGTACCGGCTTGACATCAAGCTGCGCAACATCCTCTTCCTGATACAAAAGGGCACGCCGACGATCGACGCGATCCTGCAGAACTCGATCTTTCCGCGCGAAGAGGTGATCGAGAAGCTGCGCATGCTGCTGAAGGAGCAGTTCGTCGAGCTTGGAGCGGCGGGTTCGGCTGCGTCCAGTCAGGGCGGTTCAGGCGCCCGTTCGGAGAGCCTGGAGGTGGCAGCGGATCCGGCCACGGTCGGCGCTGCGCCGTTCGCGCGCACCACGTTGCCGGCCTTTCCGACCCTCGAGCCGGGTGTATCGATGAGCCAGGCGCGCTTCCTGCTGTCCGACTTCTGCCTGGATCAATTCGGCGCGAAGGCCCAGCCGATAATCGATGCGATCGAAGCCAGCGTCGAGGCGGCCGATCTGCAGCAGGTGCTCGACGGCATCACGGCGGAGTTGCGCAAGCGCTCCAAGGACCTGTTGCCGGCGCTGCTGGCGAAGGTCCGCGAGATCAACCAGACCGCGATCTGATCGCGGCCGGCCGGCTGGGCAGCTGGCGATTTGCTCAGGTCACGAGGCGGACTGCTTGTCCGCAGCGCCGACCAGCGGCTGCAGCGGGCGGCTTTGCCCTGTGCCGATCGATTGCCACAGCGCACGTTTGAGCTCCATCGCCGCCAGCGGGCCGAACGCGCGCCGATAGGATTCGACCAGCCGCCGCGCCGGCACAAGATCCCCGAACTGTGCGGACCTCCTGGCGCGTGCAAGAAGGTTCCTGTGCTCGCGCACCGATCCGAACAGCGTCTCATATCGGTCCAGGCAACATCGCATCGACAGGTCGAACACCAACGCGCGGGCGGCGCACAACGGACACTGGGTCGTCCCGACAGGTTCGGCCGAACCTTGCGGCGATCTCAACTGCGGGAAAGTGGGTGGGCCTCCCCGCAGTTTCTGGCCATTGTCTCCGGCAGATGCGAATCCGGTGCCGGACAGTCGATGCACGAGCGGCATGATGGACTCTCCTCCCTCCTGCCATCACACCACGCGAATGCGGCGACTGGTATGCCGAGAACCCAAACGAGCGATCCCGCGTTTGCGGGATCTACCAGGCAATCGCCCGTGCAGGCCAAGCGCGGGGGGAGCGCTGGCGCGCTTCGAGTCGAGCGACCGGTGATCGCGGCGTCCGAGCGAGGCCATCCCCGCAGCCGCCCTTTCCGCCGTCGTGGCCGGAAAGGGCTTTACCGGTACCTCAGCCCGGCTCGGGCGACGGGAGTGCGGCGTCCTTCAATCCGTCCCCGACGGTCGGAAAGCGCAGGCGCACTCGCAGTTCGTCCTTGATTCGCCGGTTGGAAAGCCGGCGCGACTCCTCGAAAAACGAGAATTGCATCGGCGAGACCGCGGCTCGAAGCTCGGCCTGTGCCAGGCGGGGCGCGCGAGGCAAGCCGAATCGCTCGGCCACCAGGTCCAGGTACTCGCCCAGGCGCAGGCACGAATCGTCGGTCGCGTTGTAAACGCGACCTGGCTCCGAACGGAACAGGCTCGCGACGCAGATCCGCGCCAGGTCATCGGCGTGAACATGATTTGTCAGCACGTCCTGCTCCGGCAGCGGAGCGGGAACCGCGCGCTTGAGCCGTTCGATCGGCAGGCGCCCCGGGCCGTAGATGCCCGGCACGCGCAGCACGGCCGCGCGCCAGGGGTGGGCACGCGCGCGCCGCTCGGCGTCGACACGGCGCATCGCCCGTTCGGTGCGCGGTGCGGTGCGTGCCGTTTCGTCGACACGCTCGCCGCGCCGATCGCCGTAGACGCCGGTGGTGCTGATGTAGACGAAGCGCGTGGGCGGGTGACCCAGCACACGCAGCAGTCGGGCGATGCGCGTATCGGCGGGTCCTTCGGGCGGCGGTGGCACCAGGTAGATCAGTCGCGCCGCCAGGCCTGCGACCGGTGGCGCGTGCCGCCGGTCCAGATCGAGCACGATGGGCACCGCACCGGCCGCCCTGAGGGCCGCGCGCCGATCGGGCGACGAGGTGGTTGCGAAGATCCGGAAGCGCCGCTTCAGCCGTGCGACAATTCTGAGCCCGACGTCGCCGCATCCGACGATCAACAGGCGTGGCTTGCCGAGGCGTACGCGCCCGCGCTGCGCCCATGCAGCGGCAACGGGCGTTTTCGTATGCATGACGGAATTCTATGGCGTTCACGATAGCGGTTCGTCCATCCGGCCGGCAGTTCTCGGCCGAACCCACCGACAACATCCTGGAAGCGGCCCTGCGCTCGGGCGTCGGCCTGCCGTTCGGTTGCAAGGACGGCGCGTGCGGCTCGTGCAAGGCGAAGGTGCTCTCCGGTGAAGTCGAGCAGGGTTGGCATGCCGCGCCCGCGCTGAGCGCGGAGGAGCATGCCGCCGGCATGGCCCTGCTGTGCTGCGCGCAGGCGCGCTCGGACCTGGTGGTCGAAGTGCGCGAGGTCGCGGGCTACGGCGAGTTTCCCGCGCGCAAGATGCCGTGCCGGATCACGCACCTGGAGCGCGTCGCCCCCGACGTGGCGATCGTCACGCTGCAACTGCCGGCTTCCGAACATTTGCAATTCCGGGCCGGGCAGTTCCTGGAGTTCACGCTGGCCGGCGGCGCGCGCCGCTGCTACTCGATCGCAACCGCCCCGCATGCGCAGGAGGCGCTCAGCATCCACGTGCGCCATATGCCGGGCGGCGTGTTCACCGACGCGCTGTTCGGCACCGCGGGCAAGCCGATCAAGGAGCGCGACATCCTGCGGCTGGAAGGCCCGCTCGGGACTTTTTTCCTGCGCCCCGAGAGCGAGCGGCCGATCGTGCTGCTGGCGAGCGGGACCGGATTCGCGCCGATCAAGGCGATTGCCGAAACGATATTTCACCTGCAGCTGAACCGGGACGATCCGGCCCGGGCACGCACGGCGCGAACCGTCGCGCTCTACTGGGGCGCCCGTGCGCAGCGCGACCTGTACATGGACGAGTTGCCGGCGCGCTGGGCCCGCGAGCAGCCGAACTTCCGTTACGTTCCGGTGCTTTCGGACGCGCTGCCGGAGGACGCCTGGACCGGGCGGACCGGATTCGTGCACCGCGCGGTCATGGAGGACCTGCCCGATCTGTCGCAGCACGAGGTCTATGCGTGCGGCGCGCCGGCCATGGTCGAAGCGGCGCATCGGGATTTCGTTCGCCACGCCGGGCTGCCGGAAGATCAGTTCCTGGCCGACGCCTTCACCTCGAAGGCCGACGTGGTGAAGGACTGACGTGAAGTTCGACGCCTACGACACCGATGCCCTGATGGACATCGCGGCGCGGCCGCCGGTGGTGTTCGTTCGGGGCGAAGGTTCGTGGCTGATCGACCACCGGGGCAAGCGTTACCTGGATTTCATCCAGGGTTGGGCCGTGAATTGCCTGGGACATTGCCCGCCCGAGATACTGGAGACGCTCGCGGCCCAGGCGCGGCGATTGATCAGCCCGAGCGCCGCATTCTTCAACGACGCCGCGATCGGCCTGGCGCAGCGCCTGGCCGGATTGTCCGGGCTCGATCGGATCTTCCTTGCCAGCAGCGGCGCCGAGGCCAACGAGGGCGCGATCAAGCTCGCGCGCAAGTGGGGCGCGCTGCACAAGGGCGGCGCGTGGCAG
>Ga0209698_10003641_pt1 | contig 17040 bp, 10 predicted proteins | sample LitLauG_LLR_2012_FD_187203 | JGI IMG/M metagenome (GOLD analysis project Ga0209698, IMG submission 187203) | Freshwater sediment microbial communities from Pennsylvania, USA - Little Laurel Run_MetaG_LLR_2012 (SPAdes) (version 2) | ecosystem: Environmental > Aquatic > Freshwater > Creek >...
CGCCCAGCGTGCCCCGCGAGAATCTCATTTTGAGCAGAGCTGTATCGATGTCGTTAAACTGCGCGATCTCTGGAAACACGAGCACCGCGCCATAAGCGTGAATCTCTGAAATCTCGTCGTTCATGAGCCAGCGGCCCAGATCGAACTCGTGGATCGTCGAGTCCTGAAAGAACATGCCGTTGACGCCGCTGGCCATGTAGCTAACCGGGGGAGGGGCGGGGTCGCGAGCCAGGGACTTGAAAATCACGGGCTCACCGATCTCTCCGGCCTCAATGCGCTTCTTGGCCTTCACGTTGGGAGGATCGTAACGCCGCACATGTCCCACCTGGACTCGCACCCCCGCCTTTTCCGTAACATCAAGAAGTTCGTCCGCTTCTTCCAACGCAAGCGTAAAAGGCTTCTCGCAGAAAATATCTTTCCCTGCCTGGGCGCACACCTTCATGGCCGCGCCGTGAAACTTCGCAGGCGTTACCACCACAATCGCCTGCACGTCTTTCCGCTCAGCCACTGCCTCGACAGTGTTGAAGGCGTGCTCGATCTCAAGCTCTGCTGCCACCTGCTCGGCGCGCTTCAGATCGGCATCGACAACCGCTACCAGGCGAGCTTCCGGAATCAAACGGCGGAGGTTGGACGCATGCTGCTTGCCCATCGTGCCTACGCCAACCACCGCTACGCCGAGCTTTGCCATGCCCTCTGTGCTCCTATGAGTACTTGATTCTTACCGGACCGCCCTTTTTCACGGCCTGGTAGATCGCGTCAATAATAATGATGTCCCGCAGGCCCTGCTCGCCACTCGGCTCAGGATCCCCACCCTCCTGGATGCAGGTTGCGAAATAGTCCAGCTCGAGAGCGAATTCGTCGATGGGCTTGAACGTCTTCGCAAACCACTTTCCACCAACCTTTCCGCTGATCCGGCGCTCTTCCTCGAAAGCAAACGCCGGAGCCAGTTCTGCCCAGCCCTTTTCTCCATGGACGTGAACAAAAGAGGAAAAGGCCGCGCTGTAGGCCGCGCTTCCCTGCAGGACAAGGCCGCTCGGAAAGTCCAGCCGGAATGCGACGCCCTCTTCCACCTCTTTATATCGTCTTCGATCGCGAACCCAGCTTATGCCCGTAGCCGCGACCGGGTCTTCGTCAACCAACCAGCGGCATGTATTGACGCAGTAGACGCCGAGATCGGTCAGCGGCCCCCCGCCGCACAACTTTTTCGAGAACAGCCATGCCGACGAATTGTCACCGAAGGGCCGAAGTTCAGCGAACAGCGTGTGAATGATGTCGATCCGGCCGAGATCGCCGCTCGTGATCATTTTCTTGAGCATCAGACTGCTGGGCTCAAAATACTTGCGGTAGGCGGTCATGAACAGAACTTTGCTCTTGCGGCACGCATTCACCATGCTGCGAGCTTGCTGGACTGTTGCTGCCAGCGGCTTCTCACATAGCACGTGCTTGCCCGCTTTCGCAGCCGCCACCGCATATTTTTCGTGCTCCCCAGGCGGAGTGGCGATGTACACCGCCTCCACCTGCGGATTTTCGAGGCATTGGGAAAACTCGTCGTAGCTGTAGGCCTGGCCAGCGTTGAACTCCTGAGCGTACTTCTTGGCCTTGTTCCTATCTCCGCTCACGACCGCGGCCAGCTTGGATTTCTTGCTATGTGCGAATGCGGGCAGCACCGCCATTTGCGAAATGCTACCCAGGCCCACCACCGCATATCCGATTCGCTTCCCCGAATCCATCCCTAAGTGTCCTCTCAGTTCAGCCCTCCTGCTCCTGCATCAACTCTCTCGGTCCGCGCGGCTGAGCCCCTGATTCTTGATTGCTTTGTGCTCCAGGCCGCGAACTTCCTCGATGTTCTCGAGAACCTTGTGGATGGCATCGACGATGCTGTCGACGTTCTCTTTGCCGCCGAGGAAGAGATGATGCGAGAACCACACTGCCTCGTGGTACGCGGCACGTTCTGCCGCCGGACACTTGCCTTTGTACATGCTTCGCAAGTCGAGCGGCTTGGGCCGTCCCCAGGTCAGAGCCGGATAGTCCGTGGGATCGAGAGGGAAGAGCGAACTGCAATACACCGGCTCATAGAAGAGTCCATCGCACGGTATTCCTTCCAGCTGAAGCGCCGCGACGAACGCTGCACGCGGGATATCTTTCACCTGTTCTGCGAAATACTTCATCACATATCCATACGGTGCAAGGCGAGTGATGCGTGGTTCAGGTTTGAACAACCCGATACCTTTTGTGCCTTTCATACGCGATTCGAAATAGTCCATGTTCGTCTGCCGGACCTTCGCCTGCTCGGGAAGCCGCTCCAACTGCGGGCCCAGCACTGCCGCCTGGAATTCACCTAGCCGGTAATTGAAGCCGATGATACGCTTGTGGAATTGGTCGGTAACGCTCTTTCTTCCCGCATTGATGTAGGACTGGACGAGCTCGAAGTATTCGAGGTTGTTGGTGATGACCGCGCCACCCTCACCCGAGGTCATCAGCTTGCTCGATTGAAAACTGAAAGCGCCAAGGTCCCCGCTTGACCCGGCACCCTTTCCGCGCCACATCCCGCCGTGAGCATGCGCGCAGTCTTCGATTACCTTGATGCCGTGCTTGGCGGCCAGCGGAATCAGAATATCGAGATCGGCAAACCGCATGCCAAGATGTACGGGCAAGAGCGCCTTTGTCTTGGGGGTGATCGCCTGTTCGACCAGCTTGGCGTCGAGGCAATACGTCTCCGGATCGACGTCGACGAAAACCGGCACCGCGTTCATCAGTAATACCGGACCAACGGTTCCCTCCCAGGTGTAGGCGGGAACGATCACTTCGTCGCCGGGACGGACATCGATGGCCCGGAGGGCCGCCTGAATCGCAACCGTTCCGGTGTTCACCGTTTGTCCATACTTGGCGGTGTGCACCTCGGCAAATTTCTTGCCGAACGCTTCCGTGTGCTTGCCGGGAAACGGCTGTCCGCCCCAGTCGTGATTCGACAAAACGTCTTCGAGCGCGCGTCTCTCTTTGTCGGTGAAAAGAGGCCAGGCATCAAAGCGCTTTTTTCGGCTCGGCTCGCCACCGGTGATCGCCAGTTTTCCCATCGGACATTCTCCTTAACAAGGCCTGCTAGTGAATTCGTTAAAGTCGGTAGAGGCGCGAAATCAGGACCACGGTTCGATCGCGACCTTCATGGAGTCCGGAGCGACGGATTTGTGCACTGCCGCTTCTACGTCACGAAGCGGGAAGCGGTGCGAGACAAATTCGCGCAGCGGATACGTCTTCATATATCGAGCCATCTGGCGCATGCACGGGCCGTAGCTTGCGGGTTCTTCGCCGCCCACGCCGAGTATGCGAACACTCTTCCCGCACAGCTGCCGGTGCGGACTGATCGGCACTTCGCCCAGGTCCGAGAAGTTGCCGGCTTCCACCAGCAAACCGCCCAACCGCAGCATATCGAGCGCTTCAGGCACGGCTTTCGGCACACCGGCAGTTTCAATCACCATATCTGCGCCGCGCCCTTGCGTCAGTCCGCGGACAAAATCCAGTCGCTCTGCCAGAGCCGTGTTCGATGCGTTGAGCACGTAATCAGCGCCCAGGCGTTTGGCGAATTGCAGCCGGTAGTCGGACAAGTCCACGGCAATGATATTCCCCGCTCCAAGCATCCGGGCCTTCATCAGGAAACACATGCCCAGCGGCCCAACTCCCAGCACCACGACTGTATCGTCAAAAAGGAACGCCTCGCTGGGGAAGACTGACATCTGCTTGGCACGATCCAAACCAACCGCCACCGCCATGATCTCGGTGAGAACCGCGACCTCAGAAGGCAGGTCGTCCGGCACTCGCACCAGAAAACTTCCCGGAATTATGTACATGTACTGCGACCACCCGCCAAAAAGATGCGGGGGATCGGCTGCGCTTAGATTGTTGCCGTAATCCGTCATGTTCTGGCAAAAGTAGTACGGATAGTCGTGCCGGCAGTAGTAACAGTCGCCACACGAAACGTTCGCGCCTACCACAACCCGGTCGCCAACCTTGAGCGGAACACCCTCGAAATCGGAGTATTGGCCGTTCCCGCCAATCGCTGCCACCGTGGCTACATTCTCGTGACCCTGAATGATGGGAAAGCGGATCTGCTTTCCATTGCCTGCTCCCGCGTATTGCGTCGTGAATCCCTGGTAGGTGTGTTTGTCGGTGCCACAGATTCCCGACAACTCCATCTTCAGCAAAACGCAACCGGGCGCGGGTTCGGGCAAGGGATACTCACGCAGCTCGTACTTTCCGGGTTCGACCAGCGCGGCAGCAAGAACGTGTTGAGCGGACATTGCTACAGACCTCGCAGAGCAGCCCGAAGCGGCTATTGGACAGCAGAAACTCTACTCTTGATAAGCGCTTAGAACAATAGCGACGGCAGACTCGATTTGTCAAGCCGATATTCGCCGCGACCGCGCCAGCCGCTATCGCGAACCACTAACCCGCCGTCCATCCATCAATTGGTCGAATCCAGCCGCATGCGCTTCTGTTCCTGAGCAGCCGCCTTACGTTTCAGGTCTTCGAAGATCTGCAGTTCCTTTCGCGCTGCGTCCATCTGCCCCTGCTCTTTGTAGAGGCTGAAGAGCAGGTAGTGCGCGTCCTGATCGTTGGGATCCGCCGTGACAATCGACTGCAGAAGCTTCACTGCCTCGGCCGTCTTGCCCTGGTGGTGATAAGTCTTGGCGAGGTCGAGTTGTGCCTCGGTAATCCCCGGTTGCCGTTCCAGCGCACGCGACAGGTATTGCTGTGCCTCGTCGAGTTTGTTCTGTTGCAGGTAGACGTCGCCTATGAGGTAGTTCGTCATAGCATCGTTCGGCGAAATCTTGAGCTCTTCGTTGAATTCCGCCAGTGCCTCGTCCAGCCGCCCCGCCTCGCGATAAACCGTCCCCAGCGCATAGTGAAGTCCGGCTGCGTCCGGCTTCTGCTCAATGGCCTTCTTGTACTCATTGATCGCAGCCGGCGTCTGGCCCTGCTGGCGCAGCATTTCAGCCCTCAGCTGAAACATGCGGTACGAATCGGGCGCAATCTTGCTCAGCTGTGCGAACGAATTTGACGCCACATACACAGACGCCCTCCCCTTGAAATAAAGCGCGTCGGCGCTGGTCGGCTCAAGCTCCGCCCAGTGGCTGAGCACCACCAGCGCCTTGTCGTCCTTGCTCTGCCTCAGGTAAGCCAAGCCCAGATGGGCCGCGACGACCGGATCGTCTTTCTTGGTCTGATACGCCTTTTCCAGCAGCGGCGTGGCGCGGTCCAGGCTACCCGCGTTGAAGTAACTCAGCGCAAGAAGGACCTGTGTGCGGTCCAGCTTGGGATCAAGCTCCAATGCCTTCCGGAATTCTGTGATCGCCTGCGAATAGTCGTCCGTCATGTAGAGAGCGAGACCGAGGTTGGAATGGGCCTCCGCCGACTGAGGATCAAGTTTGATCACCTGCTCGTACACGTTTTTCGCACGATCGTATTGCTGATCTCGCAGAGCCGCCTGCCCTTGTGCTGCTAAGTTGGATAACTGTTGCGTCTGTGCTCTCGCGACACCGATCAGCGCAAGAACACCCACAGTAAAGAAGATTACGAGCTCCAGCCCCGGAACGAACGACCATTTGCACGTTCGGCAACGACGACCGATCCCGGCGAATGCGCGCAGGCTATCTTTGTGACCCATGAAACTCCCTTGGCAAAGCATAACGAGCCGATGGTTGCTCACGCTCGAACGCTCACACTGATTCTCTGCGGCGTGTTGAGTTCATACGCGTCTTTTCTGTCAGGATCGCGGACGTCAGGTTGGGCGTGCCCTTCCTCGTCAACCGCACGAACCTCCAGAGTGTGCGGACCCGGGCGCGGGACCTGCCATGCAAAGCTCCAGGGTGTCCACACCATCGCAACCGGCGACTCCGCCAGGATTGCGGACTGCCAGCCTCCCGCGCCGTCAAAGCGCAACTCAACCTTGCTGACCTTGCCCTCTCCCGCCCAGGCGACGCCTTCCACCCGGTACGTTTTGCCGCGAATTTCCTCCTCGTTCGACGGCCGCAGAAACTTTGAATTTATCCTGATGCGCGTGATGGTTTGCCGGTCTCCATTCGCCTTCAGCGCAACATAACGTTCCTGTTGGAAATATCCCTTGAAAGGCTCCTGCAAAACTTCCACTCGAGTCAGCCATTTCACCGAGTCCATCCCGTACCAGCCCGGAACCAGCGCGCGAAGCGGGAATCCGTGGTCCGCGGGCAATGGCGCGCCATTCATTTCGTATGCCAATAGGGTCCCGGGATCAAGCGCCTTTTCGATCGGAATCGCACGGGCAAAGTGAGTGCCAGCCGGCACTTCTTCGTCTTCACCTGAATCAGCACCGTAAAAAACCACCGTCGTTGCCCCGTCCATTAGGCCCGCCCGCTTGAGCAATTCTCCTAAAGGCACTCCTGACCAAACGGCGGTGCTCACCCCACCTCCGCCGGATGGATTTCCCGCGCACTCCAAAGTAAGTGGGTGACGCACCGATTCCGCCAGCAGAAGATCGGAGTAGGACAGCTTCAACGGCTTCGAAACCATCCCACTGATCTCGAGACTCCACTTGTCCTCGTTGATGGGGGGCGTTCTAAAGTGATTGCGAATGAAGAAGTCGACGTTCTTGGTCACCAACCCTTTGACCGCTTCGCTCGCGGTGCTCGTGTCGACGGAGGAATTGAGCCTGAGGCTTGCACGCAGGAAAGTCTGGCCTCTCGAGTAGCTTGAGGCCAAGCCACTTGATGCCAGGGCCGCCAGCAGGAACTCACGCCTTCCCATTCCTCTAGTGTGCGCCTTGTCGGTATCGGTTGAACGCTTCATCACAAAACGAAAGCCAGATATTTGCTAAGGGATTATATCCGGTTCATTTTGCGCGGCGCGTCGCCGCAAGTATTCACCGGGTGGGCGGGCCTGCTAACCGCTCACGGTAGGGTACGCGGGGCTACGAGGTTCCTGATGTGTTGTCATCGAACGCGTAGGCTTGCGGGTAGAGAAGTATATTCCGTGCAGGGAGATGTCCCCCGATCTCAGAAACAAAATTCTAAGCCTGCAATCTCACAAAATGGGACATCCTCAAAAAGTAAATTTCGCTGAGATCTGTAACTGCCGAGGATTGAACATCGTCCTCGGCGTCCCAAACAGCGGATTCGGCGCCGGGGAGCCTCCGTTGCTTGGAGCGTTACACGCAACCTGTCCTTGTTGAATCGCCAGTGAGGCGGCATCTTTGTAGTGCTGCGGCGTTGCTCCGCAGAAGTCGATCGTGCCGCCACCATAAACGGACGTCACTTCGTCGACGTTCTGACGATTGAACACGTTGAACGCATCCATCGCCAGATTCAGCGTCGTGCGCTCGCTCAGATGTATCAAACGCGAGAGCCGCAGATCAACCGTGTAGAGATGATCGCCCCGGTACGCATTGCGCGGCGACCATCCCACGCGGTCGGTCACCGGATTCGTGTCCCCATTTACGTCGTTGCCGATGAACATCGTAAACGGCCGCGGAGACTGCAGAGTGATGATGCTGCTGAATTCGAAGTTTCTCGCGAACCCGTGGTTGGGTGTGCTGGCGGTGAAGTTCGCCACAAACCTGTGGCGAACGTCCTGCACCGAGTCCGCACGTTCCAGGTAGCGTTTGTACAAATCCTCGGGAGTGCTGACGAAGGTCGTAAACGTTCCATCGTCTCTCGTGTGTGAATACGTATAGTTTGCGTTGAACCGCAAATACTGGCCCATTCGGTCGGTCACGGAAAGTGTGCCACCGTCGTATTCCGCGTTTCCTGTTCCATCCAGGAAATACATCAAGCCGGCATTGGTATAGAGCACACCGCTGAATCCGTCTCTTCCGTCAGGAAGCTTGTTGTTGGGGAACGGTCCGAACGGCGTAAACGGAGGGCCCGGAATCACAGATGCAGGAGGGCAAAAGGTGGCGGCATTGGTCAGTCCTGCCGACGGGCACACGTTCAAGTTCTCGGGCCGGATCTGTTTGTGGGCCCGCAGGAAGAGATACCCGGCACTGACCACCAATCCCTTTCCAACTTCCTGGTCAATCTGCAGACTAGCCTGCTCGGAGTATGCCATCCGCATATTGCGATCGATTCCGCCACCGCTATTCGTCACAAACGTACCTGCAGGACCGGTGTTGAAGTTGGGCGGCGTCTGGCCGGTTTGAACCAGGGTCTTCGCAGCCTGCCAGGGCGTCGGTACCGGCGAGCCATTCGGATAAGGAAGTCCCAGCGCGTCGAAGCTAAGCTGGTTCAGCACCGAGGTCGCGGTTGAGTTTCCTTGCCTTACCCACGGCTGCGGTGCGTTCGGAATCACGACCTCACGCTGTGGATAGGTGACGAAAAAGAAAGTCATGTTGTAGTGATCGTCGAACATTCCGTAGCCGGCGCGGACAACTGTCTTCTTGGTCGGTGACCAGGCCAGACCAACTCGCGGTTGGAAGCCGCGGAAATCGTGGTTGACGACCTGCGTCAACCCGGTCTCAAAGTCCCACCGCAATCCGTAGTTGAAGGTCAGCGTCGGGGTAAGCCGCCACTGATCCTGCGCGTAGAACCCAACGTAGCCGTGATTTATTCGGACATCGAAGTCCTGGGGATTGACGTACGCGTTGGGCCATAGTCCGCCGTCGATGGGTATCACGGGAGGGAGGCTACCAGGAGCAATCGGACCCGTCCCGACCGGGGCGCCCCAGAAGACAATCGGCACGCCGTTAAGAAAATCGAAGGGATTCGGTCCGACATCGCTGGTGGGAAACCCGAAATTCGTCCCTGGAGTGATGGTCGCAGTCGGACAAGGCCCATTCGCCGGGTTCTCATGAATGCTTGCCGTCTGATCGACGTAACGCGCAAAATCCACCATGCAGTTGATGTTCGGCGTGATAATGCGCATCGGTGTGAAGCCGGGCCAGATCACAAAATTCTGGATGAAGTTGAAGTCTCCTCCAAATCGCCAGTAGTGATTCCCTTTGACCCAGGCGAGACTGTCGGAGATTTGCTGGCGGCTTTCGTCGATTCCGTCGAAGGTTCCGAAGTTGTGGCCGAATGAAAGCGTATTCGGGACGTCGACATTCGGTTGTCCCGTGGTTGCGGGGAATCTGTAGTGCCGCCTCGCGTACTGGACCAGAAACGTGTTCACCAGGTTGGGCTTCAATAGTGAATTTACCGTTCCGACGAGAGACTGATCGCGAAGGAATGTGTTGTGGCCGTCGCTGGGCGCTCCAATGCCACCGCCATCCAGCGTGTCGCCTACCAGCACGTTCAGGTCACGTCCATCCACAATGCCGTAGTGAATGTTCAACCGGTTGTTCTGGTTGAATTGATGGTCTATTCTGACAAATCCATTGTCGTTATCGAGCGTCTTCAGAGTGTTCAGATTCTCCGGCTGCAGGCCCAGCGCGGCTTTCGCGGCGTCAATCGTCGCGATATTTCCGATAAGAGTGGCCGGGAAGGTCGGAGATTCGGCAAACCGCTGACCCTCATAGTTCGTGAAGAAGAACGTCTTGTCTTTCTTGATCGGTCCGCCCAGCGTGGCCCCAAATTGACCGCGGCGGTACTGATCGTATTGTGACGTCTGCAGTAGTGACCGAGAATTCGCGGCTTTATTGCTGAGGTATCCGTATGCCGAGCCATGCAGGTCGTTAGTCCCCGACTTGGTGACGACATTGACGATCCCACCCAGGGCGCGCCCGTACTCTGCTCCGAAACTGTTGTTCACCACGCGGAATTCGCTCACTGCCTCCTGCGAAGGCGTTGCGCGCTGCGAACCTGTCCCCTCGTTGATGTAGTCAGCGCCGTCGACCGTTACGGCGTTGCTCAGATCCCGCATTCCACCGAAGGAAATCCGCGTCGTCTCCGGTTCGGTGAATGTGGATTGAAGACTAGTCCGGCCCGTGGCCACACCCGGCGTCAGGAGAGCGTAATCGACGAAACGGCGGCCATTGGTCGGCAACTGCTGGATCTCAACCGTATCGATGACCTGGCTGATCTCCGACCGAGTCGGTTCGACCGGTGGAGCCTCGGTGTTTACGTTGACGACCTCCGACGTTGCCGCTACTTTCAGGGGCACGTCCACCGTTGCAGTTTGACCCACCGTCAGGCTGATGCCGGTCTGCACATACTTCGCGAACCCCGCGTTCTGCACCGTAAGTTCGTAGTGTCCGGGTAAAAGGTTCGGGACCACGTAAAAGCCCGAAGTGTTCGAGACCGCGCTGTATATCCGGTTGGTACCCACATCGCGCAAAGTGATCGAGGCTCCCACGACAGTCCGGCCGCTCGCATCCAACACGGTGCCGTTCAACTGCGCAAAGCTGGCGGTTGCTTGCGCAAAAGCAAACGTCGAACTCAGTGTCAGCATCAAAATCACACACAGGGTCCACGCAGAACGCAGCTTCATGGCTGTCTCCCTCATCGTTGAAGGCTTTGTGAAAATGCTCTTTTGAACTCTGAACTCACCCCACCCAAAAATACAGGCACGGCCCGATACGTGCCGCACGTGATCGCGCCGCAACTCGCCTTTTCTCAACTGAAGAAAATCCGGAGCCCCACGCTCCGTTAAAGCCATAGCGAAGCAGCGGACTGCCTCGCCGTCAGAATCTCTGGTTCGGGCCAGCGGTTTTCCGCTGCCGCATTTTGCGCAGAGCATTGATCCAAACGGGAAAACTGTCCAATACATGTTTGGTTCCACCGTAATACCTGTTTGATATCAGTGGCTGGTTGCCGCGTGATTTGGCCCTGAAACCGCTTTTGGCAGCATTAACTTCGTCAACTCAAAGACGGAACAACCAGTTCCTGAGGCCCGCTCAACTGGACGCAGCTGCAACCTGGCTTGGCGCATTAACCCCTACCGTGCCGACTCAAGCAGTTCCACCTTCTTTGCGGGCAGTCGTCCAAGAAGGGGAATTTCTCGCCGTGCTATACTCCGCACCGTTTTTGAGGATATGCGCCAATTCTGAAAGCTGCTTCCGAGGATCACAGCAAACTTGATCAGCCTGCCTGACACATTCAATGTGGCCACACATTTCGTGGATCGCCATGTTCTCGAAGGACGTGGAGAGAAGATTGCGATTGAGTGCGGCGATGAGCAGGTCACCTATCGGCAACTGCTGGAGCAGACGAATCGCGCGGGCAACGCTCTTCGCCAACTGGGTGTGCGCCCGGAAGAACGGGTGATCTTATTGCTTCTTGATGGCCCGGAATTTTTGTACTGTTTCTTCGGCGCGATCAAGATCGGAGCGGTCGCCGTTCCCACCAACACGCTCCTGAAGCCTCAGGACCTGGAATACATTCTGAACGACACGCGCTCGCGAATCGCTTTGGTAAGCTCTGCCCTGCTTCCGCAACTGCAATCCATTTCGCGCGACCGACTCCACTACCTGGAACAGGTGGTCGTAATCGGCGACTCCGATGCGGGCAATCTTCATCTCGGTCAACTCATGCAGTCCGCCGACCCGACTCTCGAGGCCGAGCCCACCAGTAAAGACGATGCTGCGTTCTGGCTCTACTCCTCTGGGAGTACAGGAGTTCCCAAGGGCTGCATTCATCTCCACCACGATATGGTGGTGTCTTCAGAGCTGTACGCGCATGGCATTTTGCAGATGAACGAAAGCGACCGTTGCTACAGCGTGGCGCGTTTGTTTTTTGCGTACGGCCTCGGGAATGCCGGCTATTTCCCACTGCACTGCGGCGGGACAACGATTCTCTCACCACGTCGACCCGTGCCGGCGACGATCTATGCCGACATCGAACGCTATAGGCCTACGCTGTTTTTCTCGGTTCCAACGAATTACGCCGCCATGCTAGCCTATCAACCTGACGATGGCCGGGACTTCGATCTCAGCAGCGTGCGCCACGCCATCTCTGCGGGCGAGTCTCTGCCCGCGCCTCTGTTCGAGCGCTTCAAACAGCGCTTTGGCATCGAGATCCTGGATGCTCTAGGCTCGACCGAGGCGCTACACATGGTGATCTCAAACCGTCCCGGCGAAATCAGGCCTGGTTCCAGCGGCAAAATTATTCCCGGTTTCGAAGCCCGCATCGTCGATGAAAACGGCCAGGCGGTGCCTCCCGGCGAAATCGGTCATCTTCTGATCAAGGCAGATTCCATCTGCGTTGGCTATTGGAACCAGCACGAGAAGACGAAGGAAACCTTCCAGGGGCACTGGTTTCACACCGGAGACAAGTACTACCAGGACCAGGAAGGCTTCTTTTGGTATGCCGGGCGCGCTGACGATCTATTCAAGGTCAACGGTCGTTGGCTCAGTCCCACCGAAGTCGAGAGCGCCTTGATCGCGCACCCTGCCGTCCGCGAAGCTGCGGTCGTCGCTCGCGAGGATGACAGCGGTCTGCCAAAACCCGCCGCGTACGTCGTTGTCAACGAAAACTGTCCTCCGACAGAAAAACTAGGTCATGACTTGCAAGAGTGGGTGGCAAACAAAATTGGCGGATATAAACAACCCCGGTGGGTTGAGTTCCTGCCCGAGCTGCCAAAGACCGCGACTGGGAAGCTGCAACGATTCAAGCTGCGTGAACTGCAGACGCAGCAAGCACATAGCCGGAGCCGCCATCCGGATTAGATAAATTCCGTAGGAAATCGCCAACGAGGGGTAGAATACCCGCCCGTGGAACTGCGTCACGTCCGATACTTCATTGCTGTTGCCGAGTACCTTAACTTCCGGAAGGCCGCGCAACAACTGCATATCGCGCAGCCTCCGCTGAGCCGGCAGATTCGCCAGCTCGAGGACGATGTTGGGGTCCCGCTCTTCGTGCGCAGCAAGCGAAAGGTGGAACTCACCAAGGCCGGCCAGGCATTCTTGGAGGAAGCCAGAAAACTTGTCGTGCAGGCGGGGCGTGCCACGGAAGCGGCGCGTCATGCTCAAAAGGGTGAATCTGGAATCATTCGGATCGGTATCGCCTCAGGTCTGGGCGGCGTGGTCGGCAAGGTTGTATTCGACCATCGCCGGGCCTCCCCCTCCATTGAAGTCGAGTGCCGAGACGTTTTCTCGAGTCTTCAAAATGAAGCGCTGCGCAAAGGCGACATCGATGTCGGCTTTCTGCGTCCTCCTGTCGATCAACTCAACCTGCAATGCGAATTGCTGTTCGAGGAGGAGTTTGTTGTCATCTTATCCAAGGCCCACCGGTTGGCCAAGCGCAGGTTTGTCACCCTGCGCGACGTCGCCGCCGAACCCCTGATCATTTTCGATCGGTGTTTCTCCAGCGGTCTCTATGACAAGGTTCTGAGCTTGTACAACAAGCAAGGCTTCACGCCGCATCTGACCGCCGCCCACGCCGAGGCGCACGAAGAATCGGGAGCCATCATGGTCGCGTCGGGAAAGGCAATTTTCATAGGCGCCGGCGCGATCGTGAATCGCTCCGTTGCAGGCGTGGAACTGGTTTCGGTCCGCCTCAATGAACCTGAAGCCAAGATCGAAGTCTTTGCAGCCTGGCGCAAAAACGAAAGTTCTCCTGTGATTCTCAATTTTCTGGATTCCGTGCGTCGTGTCTTCCCGCCCTCCGCGCGCCAGGAGATTGCCTGACCACGCGATGAAAAACAGTTTGATCCTGCTGCTTCTTCTGAACCTGGCCAGGCTGTCGTCCGGCCAGCAGCTCGCCAGCGACAAAACCATCGGCCAGATTGAAGTCGTTGCCACTTTCAATGGCCCCATGCCCACCGGCGTTACCGTGGCAAACAGTGGCCGCATCTTTGTGAACTTCCCCAGGTGGGGCGACAACGTCGAATACACAGTCGCTGAAGTGAAAAACCGACAGACACTGCCTTATCCGGACGCTACTATCAACCGCTACGCGGAAACCGACAATCCTTCCGACAAGCTGGTTTCAGTGCAAAGCGTCGTTGTCGACCCGACCGGGAATCGCGTATGGATTCTTGACACAGGCACCATACAGATGGGGCCAGTCAAGCCGGGCGGCGCGAAACTGATCGCCGTCGATCTGAACTCCAATCAGGTCGTGAAGAAAATCATCTTTCCTGCCGACGTCGCTCTGCACATGAGCTACCTCAACGACCTCCGCTTTGATCTGACCCGTGGCCCGGTGGGCATGGCTTTTATAACGGATTCAACATCTGCGGGATCGAATGGCATCATCGTTGTCGATCTCGCCTCCGGCGAAAGCTGGCGCCGCTTGAACGACCATTCGTCGACGAAACCGGATCCAGAATTTGTTCCGGTCGTGGAAGGGAAGATCATGCAGCTGAAGCTGCCAGGAAAAGCTCTCATGAAGTTTGCCGTCGGCTCTGACGGAATCGCCATCAGCCCTGACGGCAAGACACTTTACTACTGTCCGCTCACCAGCCGGCATCTTTACAGCGTCAGCGTCGACGCTCTTGCCGACCGCAGCAGGTCCGATGCCGACGTAGCCGCCACGGTGAAAGATCTCGGCGAAAAGGCCGGAGCCAGTGACGGCCTCGAGTCCGACACCGCGGGCCGAGTCTACCTTAGCGACTACGAGCACAACTCCATTCACCGGCGGAATCCGGACGGCCAGATCGAGACGCTCATGCACGACCCGCGCGCCCTTTGGCCGGACACCTTGTCCTTGGCGGCTGACGGTTACCTTTACTTCACCGCTAACCAGATCGAGCGCCAGCCCCCGTTCAATAACGGCCAGGACCTACGCCAAAAGCCCTACGTGCTTTTTAGATTGAAGGTCGACGGGAAAAGAATTCAGGCGAAGTAGGGGAGCAACACTGCGCTCTCTCCCAGCCGATCACACCAACAAGACATCACGACGGATCGGTCCATGAGTGCTCCAATCCCTTGATCAGTTGCCATAGACCGCGATTCAGCGGCACCGGCACGCCAAGTTTTTCGCCACAGTCGGCAATCGCACCATTCACGAAATCCACTTCCGTCGGCCGATTTGCCAGCACATCCTGCAGCATGCTGACCTTTCTTTTTCCCGGTGCCCGTGCGCCTTCCGCAATCATCTCCCGGGCATCGCCGTGCAATATGATTCCCTGTGCCGCTGCCACCGCCTCTCCTTCGCGCAACAGCGCCTCATAAAGCTCGCTGGTTGTCGGCAGACGCGTGGCCGCGCCATGGGAAAGTTGTGTTAATGCGCCAACAGGATTCACCGCGGAATTGAAAATCAACTTGGCCCACTGTGCCCCACGCGCATCTTTAAGCGGCACGGTGCGCAGTCCGGCGCGGTTCAGGACGTCCGCCAGTTGCTCGACCTGCGCATACGGCGTGTGGGAGGGCTCGAAAGGACCGATCCACAAATTGCTGTAGAACTCGAATCCTGCCTCTCCTGGCTTGATCAAGTGCGCCGCCATGGTCGTCGCTCCGCGAATGACATACTTCACACGCTCTGCGATGATCTCCTCGTTCCCCAGTCCATTCTGTACTGAACACACGGCGCTCGCGTCGCCAAAAATGTGCGCAGTCTGCTCGATCGCGGTCCTCGTGTGCAGACATTTGGTGGCGAAGATGCCAAAATCACACGTCGGAATTTCACGTGGATTGCGCGTGGCATGTAACTCGACGCGGAATTCGGCTGCGCCTTTGATCTTTAGCCCGTGCTGGTGAATCGCGCGCGTGTGTTCCGCGGACACGTCGTAGGCGTGTACCTCGACGTCGTTGAGCCGCGCCAGATGTGCTGCAAAAACGCTGCCTAGTGAGCCGCAACCGACGATGCAAATTCTCAACGCCATACACGCGCCTGATGCGCCCCTGCGTAAAGCGACAGACAATATCACTCCGCAAATTGCCCACGCAACCTCAGCGAGTCTTGCCGTTTGACTTCACTTTCGCGTGAAGTGGTATAACTTCCAAGTCTCGCAGCTGGAATTTTCTGCTCCGGAGCACACCGTTGAGCACCGTAAGAGAAGTCACCTATCAGCTTTTGCGCGAACTGGGAATGACCACGATCTTCGGTAACCCTGGTTCTACCGAACTGCCGTTTCTGCGTGACATGCCCTCTGATTTCAACTACGTTCTTGGACTGCACGAGCGCTCCGCCGGCGGCATGGCGCTTGGATTCGCGATGGGAACCGGCAAAGCCGCGTTTGCGAATCTGCACTCAATTGCCAGCGCTGGTAACGGACTCTCAACCCTCGTCGATGCACTCGGTGGCCACGTGCCTCTCGTGGTCACCACTGGTCAACAGGATCGCCGCCACATTCTTTCTGAACCTTTCCTTGTAAGCCACGCGGTTGAAGTGGTCAGGCCGTACGTCAAGTGGGCTTGCGAACCGCTGCGCTCGGAAGATGTCCCCGCTGCAATCGCCCGCGGCTACTATCTTGCGACTCAGCCACCCATGGGCCCGGTATTCATCTCCATTCCCATGGACGACTGGACGCATGAATGCCAGTCCGTGCCGGTTCGCAAAGTAACTCAGGCTGTGTTTGCCGATCCCGCAGCCCTGGATGAAGTAGCGCGCACACTCGACACCAGCAAGCGTCCCGCGCTGGTTGCAGGCGCCCAGATCGAGGAAGATCATGGATGGCACGACGTCCTCGCTCTCGCCGAACATCTCAGCGCCGACGTTTACCAGCAGCCGATTCCCCCGCGCTGGACTTTCCCCCGCTCCCATCGCCTGTTTCGTGGAGGCTTGTTGCCCGGCCAGCAACCGCTGGCAGATCAACTCGCCGCTTACGACACGGTCGTGGTTTTGGGCGCTCCGGTATTCCTGTACTACGCCTATGTGCCCGGCAATCCAGTCAAGCCGGGTACGAAGCTTTTTCAGATCACCAATTCACCGCAGCACGCGGCAGCGGCTCTGGCTGGCACGAGCATCGTGGGCAATCTCGCTGCCGCGGCCAAGTACATCCGCACGCACACGAAAGCCAGAAGTAATGCGACGACGCGGCCACCTCAACCTCCGCCTCCGAAAGCTGACCACCCCATCACGCCCGCTTACCTGTTCAGTACTCTGAACAAAGTCATGCCGCGCGATGCGATAGTCGCCGAGGAGTGCCCGTCCTCGAAAGGCGATCTCGACCGCCATCTTCTTCTCGACGAACCCAGCTCGTTTTACTCCGTGCCGAACGGCGTGTTGGGCTTTGGTTTGCCCGCCGCAGTTGGAC
>Ga0209698_10003642_pt1 | contig 17039 bp, 8 predicted proteins | sample LitLauG_LLR_2012_FD_187203 | JGI IMG/M metagenome (GOLD analysis project Ga0209698, IMG submission 187203) | Freshwater sediment microbial communities from Pennsylvania, USA - Little Laurel Run_MetaG_LLR_2012 (SPAdes) (version 2) | ecosystem: Environmental > Aquatic > Freshwater > Creek >...
GTGGAAGTCACTGCCAGCGGATTCGCGAAGACGAGGTATCCCGGCGTCATCGTACGCATCACCGAAACGACGCGCATGATTGCAGCGCTGAAGCCAGCGACAGTCGTTTCAACGGTCGAGGTTCAGTATCAAATGCCGACTGTAGAGACGACGGCTGCCACGACTGGAGAATCGCTTGGCAACACTACGATCACGACGCTCCCACTGGCGACGCGAAACTTCCAGCAGTTGCTCACACTGTCGGCGGGAGCATCGTCGGATCTCAATGGCGCTTCGCAACTGGGCCGCGGGCAAGTTTATATCCACGTGAACGGCGGGCGTGAGGATAACAATAACTATCTGATCGAGGGTATCTCCGCCGCCGATTATGCGTTCGGCGAATTGACTTATACGCCGCTGCCGAACCCTGATTCGATCCAGGAATTCAAAGTATCCACCAGCCTCTACGATGCCAGCCAAGGCCGCAATGGCGGTGGCAACGTGAACGCAACCTTGAAGAGCGGCACCGCGGGATTTCATGGCGGTCTTTGGGAATACTTCCGCAATACCTCGCTCGACGCGCACGACTATTTCCTCGGGAAAGTCGACGTCAAACAAAACATCTTTGGCGGAGATCTCGGTGGTCCGGTGGGCAAAGATGCGAAGCTTGGATACTTCTACGTGAACTATCAGGGGACACGGCAGCGGAGCGGTGACTCGCCCGGAACGTATATCAATACTCAAATTCCGGTCCTGCCGACGCAGCGGGATCAAACGACGCTTCTCAATACTTTCTTCTGCGGCGCGGGCTGCGACGGTGCTACACCGCCGAGCTGCGGAGAAGGAAGTCCGTGCCTCGACTCGGTTGCGCTGGCCCTGTTGAACGCAAAAAGTAATCAATTCGGCGGAGGGGGCGGCGGTTGGCTCATTCCAACCGTACCGGGCACGCCGGGATTCACGACGACTGCAAGTGGTCAAGTGCTGAACTACGGTCCGCTCATACTGACCAACCCGGGAAAGTTTCGCGATGATCAATTCACTACGAACTGGGATCACGACTTCCGCAATTCCAGGGACCATCTGGGCTTTCGCTTCTTCTGGTCGGATTCCGACACGTTTGAGCCGTTCGGCGCCGATTCTTTCGGCATTCAGACGGGAAGCGCTCCGGGGGTGAACAACCTGAACTTCCCTCTCGATGTCCCGCTGCACAGCCGCTTTGGCAGCATCACTGAGACGCACACGTTTACGAATTCAGTTATCAACGAATTTCGCTTCGGCGTGAACGTCATCAGCGATCGGCTCGACAACAAGGCACCCATCACGAACGCGCAAGTTGGAATCAATCTGCCGACAGCGGTGGGAGTGAACGGGCAGGCCGGCGATCCCAATATTTACCGCCTGCAGTTTGGAACCTGGGGGTTCGGGGCGTACCCCACGCAACTTCAATCGGCGCTCTCTGACAACCTGACGTGGATCGATACTTTGAGTTGGACTCGCGGCCCACACCAAGTCCGCTTCGGTGGCGAAATCGATCGAGTCGCGATGCGCCGCAGTTTACCGATTGCCGACAACGGGCTGGTTTTCTTCACGCCGCCGTTCTTGCCGACAGACTTCCAAAGTTTCCTGGCTGGCTCGCCTTTTTTTGGTGAAGGTGGCGGCGGGCTGGGCAATCACGATTACCGCATTCCGAGCTACGCCTGGTTCGTGCAAGACGATTACCGCGTTCGTAAAGACCTGACCGTGAATCTAGGCTTCCGCAACGAATTCGCCGGCGCGCCCTACGATTTGCTGTGCCACACGGGGAATACGAATCCGCCTCTGGCGAATACTACCGGGCAGCCCTATGTGTATCCGAAGTGCGTGAACAAGTTTGGCCTGTCGGGAATTACCGGAACGCTGAATGCGGCAGGGCTGAACAATGAATATGCGACAGTGTGGGAGCCTCGCATCGGTTTCGCGTACGATCTCGGCGGCCATCACAATACTTCAATCCGTGGCGGTTATGGAATTTACTCGGTGCGCGAGGATCTGGGCGCCGCCGACAACCTGGCGATCACGCCGCCGACGTATCCCTTCGGCGTAAACTTCGGGCCGGCCCTTTTCGGAAACTGCTCGGCCACCGCCAGCTGCCTGGCAAATTTATTTGCGGCGAACAATGGCAACCCGATTTTTCCGCTCCCCGGCGTTCCTGCCCTGGGCGCGAATCCAACTCAACCTTACGTGCCGATTGCTTCACAGTTTGCCGGTTTCCCGAATGGCGGCTGCACATTGGCCAATCAAGCACCTGCCGGTAATCCCACTCAATGCGGTCCTGCGTACACAGGCACTGTGAACAGCTTGATCCAACTTGCCGTGCCTCTGCACTGGGTCGTGGGAACGACTCAGCAGTGGAACCTGACCATCCAGCGCGCCTTGGGACATGAGTGGTTCGCCGAACTCGGTTACGTTGGAACGAAGGGATCGCGCCTGCGCTCCACGTACGATCCGAATCAGGCCAGGCTGGCGACCGTGCAGAATCCGGTCGTTATTCCCATCACCGCCCCGGGCGCGGTCTCCGGTTACAGTTGTCCCGCTGCGAGCACGGTTGGCAACTCATGCCAGATTGTCGATTCGACCAGCGACAATGTCAGTGCGCGCGCGCCCTTCCAAGGGATCGCTCCGGCGGACTTCGAGGATTTCGCGCCTAACTCCGATTCCCATTACAACGCGCTGCAAGCGACACTCGCTCATCATTTCGGGCAAGGCCTTTACTTCCAGGGCGCCTACACGTACTCGAAATCGATTGACGATGTTTCGACAGCTTCCGTCGCATTCGTGACGCGGGTGAACGACCAGAACAATGCGCGCGCGTCGCGCGGACTCTCCGACTTCGACCGGAGACACCGGTTCGTGGCCAGCGCTGTTTACCAGTTGCCATTCTTCACTCAGGCCACGGGGCTCGAAAAGATGGCCCTTGGTGGATGGGAGGCCAGCGGCGTGATTACGCTGCAATCGGGAACCCCGTTCACGGTTTTTGACCCGAGCGGTGGTGGAGCCTACGCGCTTGCCAGTCCATCCGCAACGGCCAGTTTCGCGCCCGGATTCGGCTGCGGCACCGCACTCAGCCACGGAAGCGTTACATCGCGGCTCAGCAACTGGCTGAACGGTGCCGCGTATCAACCCGATCCCGTCGCGACTCTTTCGGACGGCACTCCTGGCGACGGAACACTGTATGGCAACACTCCGCGGAACTGCATCGTCGGGCCACCGCAGAAGAATGTGGATTTCACGCTGGGGAAGATGTTCCGCATTACGGAAAAACAGAACATTCGCTTCCGCGCGGATTTCTTCAATCTCTTTAATCACGCGTCATTCGCGAATCCGCCTTCCGCCTCGGTCTCGGCGGCCGGCGGATTGGCGCCAATCACTTCGACGGTGGGCACGCCTCGATTGATCCAGTTCTCGCTGAAGTATTCGTTTTGAAGGGGCGTATCTCGTGAGGATGCACGGCGTGTTGGCATGACGCGCGGGTTGGCAGCATTTGAACTGAGATCGAGATCCGCGCCGTCTTGAACCGATTCGGAAGTTAACGGAAAATTCACAGGTTATTAACCACGATCTGAGGAGGAGGAGGTAATCTGTGGCTATTGGCCTACCAATCCCAAGAACGGCCGAACGCAGGTGACGCTCCGGCACGAAGACTTCGTCGCGTGCGTTCTCGGCCACCGGACACTGTTATGAGTACCGCACCCTCCCAGACTCTCACTCCTGAACCAGCTCACACTTATCTGGTTCGTCGTACGGTTGAGGCTTGTCGCCTGGCGAAAGAAGCCGCCGGTGCTGCCGCCGAGGGCATTGCGACAGGCTCGACGACCCTGCTCAATTCGCTGCGCCAGCGCGAGCGCGAACTCGACACACTCGACATGGAAATCGATGCGGGTGTGACCTCTGCCATTACCGAGGTTGAACCTGCACAGGCCCGTGAATTGCTGGCCTGCATGAAATTCATGATCGGACTGGAGCGCATCGGCGACCTGCTGCTCAGTTTCGCCAACAGCGCTCAGGCAACGGGTGGACGCATCGATTCCGAGGACACTCGCGACCTCACGCAAATGGCGACCATCCTCGAGAAGATGTTGACGGACTGCGGCGCTTCGTTCTCGAACCGTGAGATTGGCAAGGCCATCGACGTTCTCCGCGCCGACGCCGAAATGGATCGCCTCCGCAACCTGATTTTCCTAAGGCATATCGAGAACCCGGAAAACGTGCACCGGCAGGCCAGCCTGCAGGTCATCTTTATGACCCAATCTCTGGAGCGGGCTGGCGATCACGCCAAGAATCTTGCCGAGGAAGTCTGCCATTTTGTCAGCGGACATACTGTGCGGCACGTGCTGATGGCATACGACAAGCCGGTAGAACAAATGTTCATCGATTATCTGCGGCGACGGGACCAGCATCGTTAGAATCCGCGGCCCCCAGGGGCTAAAGCCCACCTCTTGAGCGGACTCTGACGGCACGGCTGAAGCCGTGCCCTGATACGAGTCTTTTTTCCCCCGATACGAGTCCTTTTACCCCTGATACGAGTCCCGTTCGCTGATGCGACTCCCTTTTCCCCTGGGATCAGTCCCTTTTTCGCCGGACCTTGCCCGTCGGGACACACAACGTTCAGGCTTACTGCGCGTTGGAGAGGAGCGGCAAAACTGCAACGTCCACGGTATCGGGATCATCGCGCAGCTTGATGTAGAGCGTCTTCGCCTTTGGAGACGGGATCGCCAGTGCGCTTTGCACGAATCCCTCCGGCACCGTGACGGCATTGTCGAAATCTGGATCGACGCTTACGGAATCGAGCAGGAACAGTTTTTCGCCGCTTAGCGTGCATTGCTTCTCGGGAGCGGGTACGCAACGAATTCCATCCAGCTTGGGAAGGCGCACCAGATTCACGAGCGGTTGCCAATCGCCTTCGATTCCATTGGTGGCTACGGCACGAAATTTCAACGGGCCGAATGCGGAGGGCCCCAGGAGTTTCATGGGATCGAGAACCGCGAATACAGTTTTCGAGTCCTGCAGCGTCAAATTACCGTCGTTGAAACTCAAGAACACGCGAAACGATTCATCGGAAGTAGCAACTTCAATCTTTTCGTTCGGCGGAAATACAGCCGGTTCCTGCGTCTTAAGAGAGAAGTTCAGTCGCCCATCTTGCGGAAGCTCTTCCTGGCTGCCAAGGCGGACTGTGGGGCCAGGTCCCGTCTGATCGTATTGCACACCCTTGGTCAGTAACGAAACCTTCGGACGGCATGCCTCCACTTCAGTCTTCAGATCCAACGCACGCCCGTCCTTGAGCGTCACGTGGACCACGATCGAATCGGCGGGATGCAACTTGCTGCTGGCATTGAGGTCGCGTGAAATCAGCACCAGTTCGTCTTGCTGGTTCGCGCGGGTCAGGGCGTCGGGAGTGAATTCGATGCCATTCACGTTGAGGCTGCTCACCTGGTCGAGCCGAGTCCCTTTTAATACCCCGGCAGCATCGCCGGCGTGGATGCTGAAATTGTCGAGTCGTCCCGCCTCGGCGTAAGTGTGCAAGGGAATCTCATCCGGAGCCGCAAGACCAAACTTTCGTATGAACATCGTGACCGATCCCGCACTGGCTTTCTCGAGGGGAACCTTCACTTCGAGTTCGTCCGACTTTGAGTTCTTCCATGTGGTCTCAAAGGTCTTGCCGTGGTCATCCTTAACGGTCACTTCGCTGACGCAACAGGCATCCGGCGATTGCAAGTGGAGCGTATCATCGCGGCCGATAATCAGTGCGCTGGCGTCCTTGGAGGCAACGATCCACTGCGCTGGGCGCGACGCGCGCAAACGGTAACGGGGACCGTCGAACGGGTGGAAGCCCCACATGCCGTGAAGAGTCCCGGTGACTTCACCGTCCAAGTCTGCCGCCTGCAAGGCTTGCATTTCGACGAGGAAACCGCCGCCCATGGGATCGACTTTTGCGGGTACTTCGATCGGAGCGCCGCTTTTGGCATCGACGCGCAGCATGAAGTTGTGTGCGAGTTCCGTCGCAAAAACCAGTGGAGCACCGTCCGCCGGAAGCAGAAGAGTTGGCTTGCCGGCGCAATAGACCTGCATGGCATCCACAGCTTTGAGGGGCGGCGCTGGCACCGGCCGGATGGGCGGCAAACCGACGACCAGCACCGACTTGGGATTCCGAAAGGACGGTGGATTGTTCAGCCGCAGATTCAGACCTTCGTTCGTCGGAAGCGCGAGTGCGGGAATGTACTGGAACTGCGCGGTGTGGGTGGTATTCAGGATGCGTACTACGTCCACAACCGCCCCAATGTACGGACTGTAGTAGCCGCTGCGTGCGTTTGGCGTGGAACTGATCTGCGCAAGCAAGTCTGACTGCGTGCCGGAGGTCAGAGTCGCGACCATGGTCTGGCTGTGCGCATCATCCAGAACGAGTTCATCGGTATGCTGTGTCAAACATGGGGCCTGCTGGGCGCTGGGCTTATCGAAACACTGCTGGTCTAACCGGATATTCAAGCTTCTCGCGAGAAGGGTCGTGCGCGATTTCAGCTGATCGGGATCGTTGCTGGAAACATCACGAACCGATTCCAGGTACTTTTCGAGGCGAGCGCGGTCCAGCGAAGCTTGTTCCAGATCCTGCGCGGCCCGCACAAAAGCACCCGGCTTGCCGCGAACTGCCGTACGAAGCGTGCTAAACGCCCCACCGGTTTCGGGAGCAAAAAAGATGAGAGCCTCTTCCGCCTCATTTGGAACGACAACAAAGACTCCTTCATCGTGAACCGGCCTGCTCCAGGTCTCAACGCGGGTAAACCAGGACTCCGGAGGCGGATTGGTCGCTCCACGCAGGAAGGCGACCACCATCACATAGTGAACGGACTGGCTATCCGGCAGGTCAGGATGGATCCACAACCGGTCCCCGGCCTGAAGGTTGGGAACTTGCGCGATAGGCAGCGTCACGCCCGCGCGCTGCACACGGACCTGGACCTTCGGACCCACCAGGTCGAAAGCGTTCTCGGCGCAGACCAAAGTCGTGCACCCAAACAGCAGAAGAAGAAAGAACCGTGATGCCGCGCATTGGCGGCGGGGCAGAATCGGACTCCTCAAACACGCTCCCTGAGAACCGGGATGAACACTCACGGATGCGAGCTCCCCGGCGGCTGATTGGTGTCACAGAATGAGCAAAACAAGACTGGATTAATTTTACCCGATTTGGCAACGCTCAAGGATAGACGAGCTGAGGGTGAGCCGTGATTCTAGTGATGGTTGTAAAAGAAGATCGGCGGCCAGGAACACTCCCAGCCGCCGATCGGTGAAAGAAGTCTTTCCTACTTGCCTGTGGAGCAAGAGCTGGAGATCTTCTTTACTTTGGTTACGTTAAACGTCTTAGCTCCTGCGCCGCTGGCGCTGGAGGCTCCACTCGAGGCCGCAGTTCCAGGCGTGCTCGATGGGCTCGAAGCCGAGCTCGACGACGCCGAGCCCTTCACTTCAACTTCGCTGTTGACGTGAGCACTGAGCTTCGAGGTGTCGCCCTGAAGCTGGTATTGAGTACCCGAAGCATCCGTCAGCGTGTAAGAACCGGTGGAGCCGGAGAGACAACCCTGCAGGGAAGTTTCGCTGCCGTTCATGCCGGAGCTATCACTCGCGGATGATTGGCCTGCGCTGGACTGGCCCGTCGAGGAACTAGGGGTCTGAGAGCTGCTCGGATCGGAAGATGACGGCGTACTCTGCGCCACCATCCAAGCCGTGCAACCTAACAAAGTGATTGTGAGCAAAATCTTTTTTGTCATGGCAACACTCCTGGTTTTCTTTGGTTTTTGGTGACGAGTGGAGTGCAAGTCAAATCGCTAGCCAGATGGCGCTTGCCTCCGATTTTCGAGTGGAAGCGGTCTGGCAACGCTTGGATGGCTTTTCCCCTGCAAGGGTTGTCGCAAACCGGTTATTCGGGAACCAGTTTTGGAGTGCGCAGAACGTGGGACTATTACCAAATCCGGACGCGGAGATTGTCTACGGTACCTACCTGAGGCGAAGGGGAGCGCCGTGATGCACGGTTGCGATGGCACCGATCAGGTCAGAAAAAAGCCGGCTGCAGTAGTGCAGCCGGCCAGATGAAAAGGCCTCGACATGCGCCGAGGCTCTTTGGGTCTACTTGACTACCTGATTCAGCACGGCGGAGGTACTGGCGTTGTAGCTCGCACTCCCTGCGTATGCTGCGGTGATGTGGTGCGTACCCACAGACAGCGTCGACGTAGTGAACGTCGCTTTGTGGGTGGTGGTGTTGACCGTTCCCGAACCGATCACGGTCGCACCGTCTTTGAATTTCACGGTGCCGCTCGTGGCTCCGCCGAACGCACCGGTAACTGTGGCGGTAAACGTCACTGGCTTACCGTGCGTCTGGGGATTCGCCGACGACGCCAACGTTGTCGTCGTGTTCGCCTTATTGACGGTTTGGGTCAACGCGGCTGAGGCGCTGGCCAGGTTGGCACCGCTCCCACCGTAGCTTGCGGTAATCGTGTGCGCGCCGACGGTGAGGGTGTGAGTGGTGAACTTCGCCAAACCGCCCGCGAGCGCGGCAGTTCCAAGAACAGTGGCGCCGTTCTTGAACGTCACGGTTCCGGTCGGCGTGGCGCCGAAGCTGCCAGTCACTTTGGCCGTAAAGGTAACGCCCTGGTTAAAGGACGAAGGATTGAGCGAGGAGGTGATGGTTGTAGTCGTCGCCGCTTTGATCGTGAAACTCACGGCGTGCAGGCCTTCGACGTTGCCAGCCACATCGTAGCTGTAGAACTGCACGGTTTTGGTACCGGTACTCCCGATGGTGAAAGGAGCTGAGTAATTCGCGTACGCACCGCCGTTGATGTCGTACAGCGTGGCATTCACTCCGCTGCCTGGGCTGGCGTCGGTGGCGGCAAGCGTAACCTTCACTGGCGAGGTATACACTGTGCCGTTGAAAGTCCCGCTCAGAGCATCCGTTGTTACCGGCGGAATCGTGTCGAAGCCGATCGGGCCATAGGTATAGTCGGCGTTCGAACCTGAGTTATCCCAAGCCCGGACGTTAACGGTGTGCCAGCCTTGTCCGACGCTGCCCGCGCAAGATGCCCCTGTGAGATCAAGGCATCCCGAGGTCGCGTTAGGATACTGCGGCCCACTGTAGAACGAGTTGCCCGAACCCGGCGTTGCTTCACTGAAGACGTCGCCAGGATCAAAATCCCATCCCTGGCTGAAGCCCGAAACGCCAACCGGTGGAAGTCCATCCCCACTCGTATCTGCAACGCTCCAGCTGACAACCTGGTCGCTGTTGTACCAAGTGTTGACCGCCGGGCCAGAGAACGACACAACCGGAGCACCAAAGTCACCCGCGTTGTAGGCGTTTATCGCCCAGGCCAGAGCCATCATGTTGTAAGACCCCCAACCCGTAACCGCATCCCATCCAGTGCTCGCGCAATAGTAGGTCAAGCCGTAAAACGCGGTGTAGTCGTTGTTGTTGCAACCCGACGTAATGTCGTAGAACGGATAGTGCGGCGCGTAAAACGGATTCTCGCCGAAATAATAGAGATACCAGTTCCCGTTACCGAGCGGACCGCAGGTATGACCGTTGCAAAGGCCGCCGCTGATCTGGCTGCTTAAGTACAGCAGGTAGGATTCTTCGTTGGCGAAGAAACCCGATGTTTCCGGAGCAACGATGCTGGTTCCGCCGTTTCCCTGGAGACCGCCGCCGAAGTAAATGTTCTGCGGAGTGTTGTACCAGTCGGCGTTCAGGGCGATGTCTGGGACGCCACGGCTTCCAAGGCCCAGACTACTCTGGTAGCCGGGCGTTGAGTAATAGGTGCTGAATCCGCCGGTGCTACCGCCATCGTTGCTATTGCATCCGTCCGGCCCACCAGTCCACCCCACTTCAGAGTTGTAGAACGGACCGCTAGACAAAGACAACGTAGTGCCGCCCGCAGCAACCACGTTGGGATCAGCCGATGGGAACTGGATTTCGGTGACGGTACCGCAACTTCCCCCGCCCCCAGCCGCAGCGCCTTGATCGCCGGAAGCGGCGACCAGCGTCCAGCCTTGCCCGATCATCGAACTGAAGATGCCATCGGCGGTGTTCATGTCACCGCTGTCGTAGCATCCCGACTCCTGGCATCCCCAGCTGGTGCTCATCGTGCGGGCATTCCCATCGCTCAACATCTGATTCCAGATGTCGTTGAACGTCGAGAAATTCGCATTGACTCCGTCATACAACCAGACCTTCGCCGTGTCCACGTAGCTTCCGAAGCTGTTCGACATGGCTGTGGACCACTCTAAGTCCATGGTTCCTTCGCCATCACAGCAAGTCGGAGTGCCATCGATGTAGACCTCCTGGAAGTTGTAAGCAAGATACGAATACTGGGCCTGGAATCCTTGCATATCACTCACGGCTTGCGAACCCGCCGTAGCAATAGCGATCGAGGTTTGTGGCGGGCTATTTCCAGGATTGCCGAGCGGGTTGCAGCAATGCCCGAACTGATAAAGACCGTTCGTGTCGTATGCTTGCGAACTGTAGATGTCCGTCGGATCGTAGGCACCGTTGGTGATGGGAGGAGCTCCCGCAGCGTGCCGTTTCTGCGTGGCCTTCATCGCTTTTACAAATTTCGCGTGATCGCCGTCGTGATTCGCATTAGGACCCTGACCTGTAGGTGCGCCGGGCGAGTAAACCGGAAAATCTGGTTCCTTCAGGCTCTTGTTGGCAGGATGCAATACCTGGAGATTGTTGAGTCCACCAACGGATTGAATGACGTTGGTCAGGCTGGCAGCAATTACCGGGTCGCGGTCAGCCGAGAAGAACGACTTCGCCCCTAACTGGTAAACATTCATCGTAAGGCCGAATGCCTTCTCAATCGTAGAAACCGGTCCTTCCACATCAACGATCAGGCGGTTCGGGAAACGATGGGTGACGTTCAGGCCCTGCGACTTTGCCCAATCGACAACGGCCTGTTCGTCCTCAGGAGAGGGATCGAAGCGTTTGCTCCACTCCTCAGCGGTGAGGAAATGATGGAATTCCGGCGAGCCTTTAGTCCCCAGTTCCTGCAGGAACTGCCGCTCCTGGTCTTGGTGAGGTGGCTGTAGTCCAATGGCCAAGCGGAGCATTTGATTTGGATTGTAGTGTTGGACCAAGGTCGCGGTTCCATCCAGAACCTGAGGTGGTGTCTCCCGGACCGTGCCGGTACCTGGCACGTGCGCGGACTGCGCGACAACGGCCGCCGAGGACATGACGGCAAGCACGAGCAGTCCAAGAAAAACTTTGTGATTACAAAATGCAGTCCGATATTCGGACGCGAGGGTGTGCAAACGGCAAGACCGCATGGAAACTCCTCCTTAAGAATTTGTCGGGGGGCCCTGGGTCAATTCGAATTGCGTTCAAAAACGATGTTGCGACACAACACGCCGATCCTGGAGTTAGTACAAGCTCCAGATCTCACACATCTGCCGGACGACTTGCAGCCGGTTGGGGATACGAAATGAGGGGAACGAACGACGAGACAGATTTACTGACTTTGAGTTTGACTTTCAGCCGATCTCAGAACACTGTCACCAAGATCGTGCCGGGGGAGAACTGTACAGTTGCCTTGTTACGTTGTCAATAGCAAAAGCGAATTCTGCCGCCGACGAACTGAGTCCGTCACTCCTTTTGCAATTTCGTCATTGTTCGATTAAGTGCTTGCGCGGTTTCTATAATTGCAAGATCTTGCGCATGCCGACCGCTCGAGCAATCCGATGGCTTTTCGATACGCCAGATAACGGCGCCGGGCGTCTGATCGCACGTTGGACCTTTCTCCGCCTGCTGGGAGGAATCTACTTTTCCGCATTCTTCTCTCTTGCGTTTCAGATTCGTGGCCTCATCGGCCCACGAGGGATTCTTTCGGCAGCCAATTATCTTCACGCCGTGGCCCAGGCGCTCGGTTATTGGCAGCGCTTGTGGTATGCGCCGACCCTGCTCTGGTTTTCGAGTAGTTCCGCGGTGTTGAGCGCGCTGTGCTGGGTGGGCATGCTCGCTTCTTTGCTGCTGCTTTTGAACGTATGGCCGCGCGCGATGCTGGGTACTTGCTTCGCTTGTTTTCTCTCGTTCGTGAGCGCAGCGCAAGATTTTTCGGGTTATCAGTCGGACGGCATGCTGCTGGAAGCCGGATTCATCTCATTATTTCTTGCGCCACCTGGCTTGCGTCCGCAGCTCGGTGCGGCGCATCCGCCCTCGCGGGCTAGTCTTTTTCTGCTGCAATGGGAGTGGTTCCGCATTTATTTCGAATCGGGCATGGCAAAGCTGCAAAGCGGGGATCCCGAGTGGCGCAATTTCACCGCCATGGACGAGTACTACCAGAACGGACCTCTGCCCACCTGGATCGGATGGTACCTGCAGCACCTTCCTCACTGGTTTCACGCCGCCACCGTCTACGCCACGTTGGCGATGGAACTGGGAATCGTTTGGATGCTCTTCCTGCCGCGACGCTGGAGAATTGTCTGCTTTTTTATCGTCACGGGATGGGAGGTCGGCGTGATCCTGACGGCCAACTATACTTTTCTCAACTACCTTGTGCTCGCGCTGGGCGTACTCTTGCTGGACGATCGCTTCGCAGAGAGATTCCTGCCCTCAAGATGGAGAACAAAACTCAGCGTGGAGGTGGCAACGAAAGCGCCGCAAACAGGATCAATCGCATGGCACGACCGCCTTGGCCGAATTTGGCAAACAGCGGTAACAACGGTTGGCGCCGTCATGCTCGTTTGGATCTTCTATGCAACGACCGCCGAGATGCTGGGGGGACTGCATCTTCCCACTGCTCCAGTCATAGCCCTCGACCCGTTTCGGATCGCGAATCGATACGGCCTGTTTGCCGTCATGACGCGCGGACGATATGAAATCGAATTTGAGGGCTCCAACGATGGCCAGAATTGGGTTGCCTATCCGTTCCGCTACAAACCACAGGCGCTGAACGAAGCACCGCGGATCTACGCACCATATCAACCCCGATTCGACTGGAATCTCTGGTTTGCTTCTCTGGGCCAATGGCGCGAATACCCCATCGTGACGAACACGGCCGTGTTGCTTCTCTCGAATGAAAAAGATGTGCTTACCCTTTTCGCGAGTAATCCGTTTCCGAATGGGCCGCCTCACCAGGTTCGCGTTCTGCTCTGGCAATACTGGTTCACTTCGATGGATGAAAAACGCCAAACCGGAATGTGGTGGCGCCGTCAACTCGTCGGCAGATATGCTCCTACCCTGGAAAAAGGTCCCGATGGCGAGATCAGCGTAACGGAGTGGCCCGACGTGCAACCAAGGGACTGATTTCTTAACAGGATCGAACGGTTCAGCCGGACTTCTATGACGAAGGATCGCAAAGCGCTGGTGATTGGAGCAGGGCCGAACGGGCTGGCCGGCGCCATCGTGCTTGCGCAAGCAGGGCTGACGGTCGAAGTACTCGAGGCAGAGGCTATTCCAGGCGGCGCTGTACGTTCCATGCCGCTGACTCTGCCGGGATTCATGCATGACTTTGGATCGGCTGTGTTTCCGCTCGGCGTTGGCTCGCCGTTCTTCTCGTCGCTGCCTCTGCAAGAGCACGGGCTGGAATGGATTCATTCTCCCGCTCCACTCGCACACCCTCTCGACGACGGTACCGCAGTTTTGTTGGAACGCGATCTCGACGCAGCAAAGGCTCGCCTCGGTCACGATGGGGAAGCATGGGCAAAGCTCATGCGGCCATTTGTCCTGCACTGGCGCGCCTTTGCTGCGGAAGTACTTCGCCCCGCGATTGCAATTCCAAGACATCCGTTCTTGATGGCACGTTTCGGAATAAACGCGCTCCGCTCCGCGAAGGCAATCGCCGGCCGGTTTGCCAGCGATCGAACCCGCGCGCTGTTCGCGGGCCTCGCGGCCCATTCTTTTCTGGCGCTCGATGAACCATTGAGCGGAGCATTCGGATTGCTGATGGCTGTTCCGGCGCACGCCGTCGGCTGGCCCATCGCGCGTGGAGGATCTCAGGCCCTCACCAAAGCTCTTTGCAGTTACCTCTCGACGCTCGGCGGCAAAGTGATCTCATCCACTCGCGTTGAATCCCTGGACTCTCTGTCTCTCTATGACGTAATCCTCTGCGACGTAACCCCGCGGCAACTTCTCGCGCTGGCGGGCACTTGTCTTTCGAACTCGTACAAAGAGCAGCTAAGACATTTTCGATATGGTCCGGGAGTGTTCAAAGTAGATTACGCATTGAGTGCTCCCATCCCGTGGAAATCGCCCGGGTGTCAGCAGGCAGCGACCGTCCATTTGGGTGGAAGCTTCGAAGAGATCGCCGCGTCCGAATCCGCGATGCGAAAAGGCAGGCACGCGGACCGTCCATTCGTCTTACTGGTCCAGCCAACTCTGTTTGATCCTTCACGAGCCCCGGCAGGAAAGCACATCGCGTGGGCCTATTGCCATGTTCCGAATGGATCGACGGTCGATATGCTGCCAAACATCGAGAGCCAGATGGAACGCTTCGCCCCAGGGTTCCGCGAGATCGTACTGGCCAGGAACGTACTGCATTGCGCAGATCTCGAGCGGATGGACGCCAACCTGATCGGAGGCGATATCGGTGGCGGCAGCATGCACCTTCTCCAGATTCTCTTCCGCCCAACCCGCCGCCAGTATGCAACGCCAGCTAGGAACATTTACATGTGTTCTGCATCGACTCCGCCGGGAGGCGGCGTCCACGGAATGTGCGGCTACCACGCAGCAAGACTGGCGTTGTCCAGACTTGGCTGACGAGCAGAGATTTTCGTCGTGTGCGGGGAGTCGGACACGATGCTTTTTACGGTCACTTCCCCTGCGTGTTGGCGGTAGTGGTCCCGAGTCCTGTCACTTTCCCAAAGATCTTCCGAAAGATTGCGAGATCGAGACCGGCACTGACGAATGCGCCGGTGGCTCGCTTTTCATAGGTGGGAAAATCTCCGCTAATGTCCACCGGGGTTCCGAATTTGTAGGCGCCCTGGAGGGTGGTCTGAGTGCCGAAATTCGCGCCTCCCGCAAACTGAACTCCGACAACCGGTTCTACGAACATTCCAAGGAAAAAGCTGTCCACCTTGCGCACGGAGACAGCTCCCATCACTCCTACACATTGCAGGAAGGCGTTCGAGCAATGGTGCCCAGGAAATGTGTCCATGGGGCGAAAGTAGTAGTCAATACCCACAACAGGCGTCCACTGACGCAGGTTGGAGTTCAAGGCTGGTGCAAAACAGTTTGGGTCAGGAGTTGTGCTGGTCCCGGAACAGGCTTGCGGCTGCGCCTGTTTCGATATCGATTGGTCTTTTAGGGTGCTGAACGCAAACGCGGCTACTACATTGGCGTCGTAGATATCGTGAACCTCAAACTGTCCCCTCGCGACTACAGTGCCGGAGGAGGTGTCCGGCGGAGCACCGCTGCCGGCCGGGGCGTTGCCGCCCGCCGAAGTTGGAGGTGTAGCAGAGCTTGGGGTATTCCCTGCCCCGGGAGCAGAACCTCCTTTTGCCGGAGGTGGGAGCGCGACTCCGGCGGCCGGGGCGAGCGCAACCGCACCCAACCCTTGCACCGGAGTAACGGCATAGCGCGCGAAGCCTTCTACCCGGCGGATCGTGTAATAAACAACCAGATTGCCGGGATGGCCGCTGAGATCAATTTGCTTGCTGAGGGGTTCGAGCACAGCGGAATTGTCGTAGATCTCGTTGACTCGAGTCAGTAATCTGCTTTGCAGCGCATTGACTTGATCGAGGACACCCGGCAATTCCACTCCCAGCCTTTGTCGCGCCTCGGCCACGTTCGGACGAAACTCAGAAGCAAAGGGCTGCCGTGATAGACGGTCGCCCGAGAGGTAGGCAGACGTCGCAGATCTCAGGTCGATCCAGCGGCGGCGTGGAATTTCGAAATATTGCGCCGGGGACTCCGCATAACGGTTCACGAGATCGTTGATCTCTGATTCGTCGACAATCGGTTTGTTGTCTCCTTGTGCTTTCAGTTTGTCCGTCAGAATGGCTTTCATTCTGTCTTTGCTCAGACGCCGGCGATATGCATCGTTCATCTGCAGCGCTAACTGAGCCGCATCCTGCGCGGCTTCCACATTGTTTCGGAAGGTCACCAGGTCGTTCTCGTATTGTGCAACGTCACTCTCGAGTTTCAATTCCTTCTGGATCAGGTCGCTGTTTGCAAGAGCGTTTCCGAGAGCCTTCACCGCAACGATCAGGTCCAGAACCCGCGTGTTGACCTCGCGAAATTCCTGTTCATCGGAGTAGGGGCCAACTCCGGTCCACGGCGGATTGAATTCATTATCGAATTCCGACCGCAAGCAGCGGAGGACGTTCTCTACATCCGGGGCTCCGGCAATCTTTCCGCAAATCGTAGTGTTCTGTGGACTGGGATCACCGCGCAGCAACCGGTAGCTTCCTTCGAATGCGCGGATCTCTTCCACCACTCGCTCATGCTCGCGATCAAGCACTGCAAAATCGGAACGCAGGTCTGATTCCGGCTTGGCGGCAGTGGTTTCGTCCAGTAGCTCAAACAGGATCGTGTTCCCCGTGCGCAGCGACAAGCCTTCTGTTCCTCCCTTGGAAGGAGGCGCGGCAAAGGTCGGAGCCGCAAATGTCAGATTCTCCGCCTCGCTGAGATTGCGGATGTTCGGTCCAGTCTGAATGTTAGTAACTGCATCTACGGTGAGGGTGTAGTCGGTGAGAAACCGGCGGTTGAACACACGCAGTTCGGTGCGCCTACCCTGCCGTAAAAACTGAGCATCGTTGCCGCCATCCGTACAAGTACTCTCTTCATTGGGGCTTGGGTCCGATCCAGGGACTGCGTGTTTCAGGCAGGTCTGATTCTCGTACCGCGCGTTCAATAGCAGAACAACATCCTTCGTTCCTGCCCAAGCTGGCAGGTACAAGAGTGCGGCCACTAAGGAAACGGACCAAGCTGAATGTCGCACAATGTCTTTCCACATCTTCAATTCCATCCGGGATCTCCCAGCAACACAAACTGCAACAGAGTTTTTTGCTTATAAGGATTGTTCCCTGCACTGTCGGTGGCCGCGTAGTCGGTGCGTGCC
>Ga0209698_10003643_pt1 | contig 17038 bp, 14 predicted proteins | sample LitLauG_LLR_2012_FD_187203 | JGI IMG/M metagenome (GOLD analysis project Ga0209698, IMG submission 187203) | Freshwater sediment microbial communities from Pennsylvania, USA - Little Laurel Run_MetaG_LLR_2012 (SPAdes) (version 2) | ecosystem: Environmental > Aquatic > Freshwater > Creek >...
GGCCTATCGAATGCTTCGGATCTCGGTGTTGTTCGAGGGCCTGGCCGAGGCGCCGCCGCTCTACGATCCCTACGAGTCCATTGGCGACGTTGCTCCTTCGGGTCGGTTGGCCACGAGGGAGCCGTACAAGGCCCCCGAACCCGGCACCCGGCAAGTCGTGCTGGTCGTGTCACCCGGAAAGGAAAAGAGTCGACCGGCCCTAGCGGCAAACCTTGCAGCCGCCTATGCAGAGGCCGGAGAGCGCGTGATCGTGATCAGCACCGCTGACATCGAATCGGGGTACCCCGCTGTTCCGCTCGTGGACGGCTCGGACCGTTGCGAACCGTGGCAACTGGCTCCTTACCTCGAAGGGTCGAACCTGGAGAACGTCTCCCGGCTCTCGCTTCGCCCATTCGTGGCGAGCAGTGGGCAGTTGGCCACCCGCGCACCCGTGATCTTGAATGCTGCGCGTCAATTGGCCGACGTTGTCATCGTCGAAGCACCACCCCTGCTTGCGATCCATCACGGCGAGGCGCTAGCCCGTGCCGTCGATGTGGTGGTCGTTGTTGGGGAGTGCCGGTCGACCACCATCAACCAGGCACAGCGCGCCGGCGAGATCCTCCGCCGTATGGGCGCACCGGTGCTCGGTGTCGCGCTCACCGAGGTCCGGCTCTCCTCGCGAGACATACGCCACACCTCCTGGTTGCCGGATCCGGAGCCAACGGCCGCATCGGAGACCGCCAACACGAGCCAACTTCCGGAAGCGACGCGGACCTAGCCACCGCCTGCTGCGAACCCCTATGGTCTCGAGCCCAATTGCCGGATTCATCATCGTTGGATTGGTGTTGTTTGCAATCAGCAGACCCATCATTCACCGAGTTGCATTGGCTGAAGGAAAACCGTGGCTGATCCGAATCATGATGATCAGCCTGATTCTTCACCTGTTGGCGGCACCTACTCAGGTGTACTTCGTCGACCACTTCTACAACGGTGTCGCTGACTTCGTGCGCTACGAGAATAAAGGGGCCTTTCTGGCTCCGGGTTTCCGTCATCTCAATTTCTCGATAGCCAGCGCCAATCTTGGAGGAATCGTCAACAACGGTTCGGTCAGTATTGCCGCGGGCATCGTCTTTGCCATTATCGGGATCAACCAGATCGCCGGATTCATGGTGTTCAGTTGGCTGGCCTTCCTCGGCACGATCCTGTTCTTTCGAGCGTTCAGCTTGACCTTCGACGGAGCGGATCAGCGACGCTATGCGTATCTCCTGTTCTTGTTTCCATCGCTCATCTTCTGGACGGCAGACATCAGCAAAGAAGCGATCATGATGCTGTCGCTCGGCGTCACCTGCTATGGAGCTGCCAAGGTCCTGGCGCGCAAACGCGGAGGATTTCTGCTGGTCCTGCTGGGAGTCGCCATCGGGGTTATGGTCCGTCCCAACGTACTACTGGTCGCCATGGGCGGATTCACGATTGCGATGATGTTTGGGCAATCTGCGGTTCAGCGCAATGCCAGTGGAGCAGGACGACGCGTTCTCCGGGCCACCTTCTTCGGCGCATTGCTGGGCCTGTCGATCTACTTGACACTTCACTATCTGCACTCGAGTGGTAAGTCGTTTTCACTCGAGCAGACCGCAAAGAACAACAATGGACCAGGTGCCGGGTTCGGAAGCAGTGGAGTACCGTATTCGACGAGTCTGGCCACGTATCCACGTGATATCTACTATGTCTTGTTCGATCCACTGCCCCTCAATGCTCATGGCACGAGCCAGCTCATTGCCGCTCTCGAGAACTCCTTCATTGTCGCCGTGATCCTCCTCTCGTGGCGCCAGCTGAAGATGGTGCCACGCGCAATGTTTGCCCGCGGTTACGTGATGATGTGCGTCGGTTATTCCCTTGGATTCATGTATGCAATTGCTGCGCTGGGTAACCTCGGCCTCATCACGAGAGAGCGGACCCTACTCTTTCCATTCCTATTGGTACCACTGTGCATTCCGCTGTCCCCAAAAGGTCAGCGGCCCCGATACGAATGGGAGTTGCGAAGACGTGACCGTCTGCGACTACGGAACGCGGCCCAGATGAGGAGACGATCTTCCGGCTACGGTGCCCGCCCGCCCGATGGGCGTCTCGCTACAGGGGGATGAAGCAACGATACCGACTCAACAGCTACCTGCCGCACCTGTGGGTAGCAGCGGTTCGAGCACTTCGAGCCACTTGCCGGCCACAGCTTCGAGACTGAAGAGATCACTGCATCGCTGACGTGCCGCCTTCCCCATGGCAGCTCGCAGGGCCACATCCTCTAGCAGGCGCGCCGCGGCCGCCACCATGCCAGGGAGGTCGTCTTCGGAGACCACGATGCCGGTCTCGTCGTTCGCTACGATCGTGTTGACGCCCGGGACATCGGTGGCCACGACCGGCAGTCCCGAAAGCCCAGCCTCGATGAGCACCCCCGGCATTCCCTCGCCGGCAGGACGACTGGGGAACACCATCAGGTCGGCTTGCCGCAGGAGTTCGGCAACATCGGGACGCGGACCGAGCAGATCGACACCCGCCGCGAGTGCCGGACCGATGAGCGCCTCGCGAAGAGGTCCACCGCCGACCAGTTGTGCACGGAAGTCAAAGCCCCGCGCCCGGAGGGCGACAACGACTTCTACGAAGCGATTGGGGCGCTTGCCTTCGGTCAGAGCTCCAACGAAGGTGATCATTGGCGGCAATGCGTCGCGGTCGGAGCGCCGGGGATGGAATACGTCGGGATCACGTCCATTGGAGGTCACGACCACCTGATCAGGTGGGATGCCTAGGAGTTCGGTGCACTCCGTCGCGACCTCGTGGCCAACGGCTGCCACAACGTCGGCACGTGCCAACAGGTGACGCCACATCCACAGCTGCAGGTGACGGCCTGATTGCCCGGCGTAGGTCCCGATGACCTCGTAGACGAGGGGGCGACGCCGACCGAACATTGCTGGAACCAAGTACTTGAGCGGATCACTTCCGTGGGCCACCACAAGTATTGGGTCCAATCGCTCCAACGCTGAGCGGAGCTTGGGCACCAGGCGCATGCTGTAGCCGCGGGCCGCGACCGGACGACCGGCGAAGTGGAGTGAGAAGTCGGACCGCACCTCGTCGGGACCATCGAAGAGGCTGAGTACCCTGTGGGAACGGATGCCCGGAGCGTCCAGCTGATCGGCCAGGCCTCGTGCTTCGCGCTGGGCACCTCGGGCCACCGGTGTGGGAATGACGTGCAGGACGAGTGGATCTGCTGTCATGTGCCACTGCTCTGTCATCTGCGAGGTCCCCTGCCCGAGCCGGTAGAAGCATACTAACGACCCCGCGGGTGCGCTCTCTGTTCGGACCTTGCAGTGGGCAGTCGGGACGAAATTCGGGGAACCTTGGTCGACGGCTGAGGGCCAGCCGTTTCGGCATGCGTCTGTTAGCATGCTGCGCTTCTGGGAGGCAGCTTGGCCCAAGGCCACCGACGATGGGTTCGAGGGCCCAGGCCCGACCTTTGGGGTGTCTATGAGGACCTTGGTGATTGCCAATGACTATCCGTGGCCGGAGAACAGCGGCTCACGGATTCGATTGTTGACGGCGCTGCACGGGTTGACGGAGTGCGGGCCAACTGAACTGTTCTCCATTGTCCCGAGTGCCCGGACCGACTTCGACCCTGACCAATCGCTGGGCCTGGCCAAGGTCGGTCGCACTGGACATGACCACCAGGCCATGTCGGGCACAGAACACCTCGCAGCGCTAGCTCGGACTTCCATGCCGACGACCTTGCCGAGTCTCGACCGATCGAAGGTCCGGTCCGAACTCGAGGCGTTCGCATCGGGCAGCTACGACCTGGTCTGGTGCTTCGGTGCCCGGGCATGGGTCCTCGCCGGTGAGCCTCCGCTGGCTCCTACGGTGCTCGACCTCGACGACCTGGAGGATCAGAAGATCCTGGCTCGCCTGTCAATTCCCAAGGCTGCTCCTCGCCCTGGCGTGGCGGGTCGACTGCATGACCTCGGCGCCCACGCCTTTTCCATGGAAGAGGTGCGGCGCTGGCGTCGGCTCCACCGTCGTGCGGCAGGGCGAACCCGGACCATCGTGGTTTGTAGCCAACTCGATGCCGATCGGCTTCTGAAGAGCGGTATCGACCGAGCGGAAGTTGTTCCCAATGGATATGGCCGTGTGGACGAGCCGGTGGGTCGGGTCGCGGTCGGATCCCCACCTACGGTTCTGTTCCAAGGGACGCTTCGCTATCCTCCCAACGCGCAAGCCGCCCGCTACCTCGTCGAGGAAGTGGGCCCTCCCTTGAGAGAACTGATTCCGGATGTGCAGATCCGGCTTGTGGGGCCGGGCACTCCCGCCATGTCCGCGTTGGACGACCCACCGAAGGTGACGATGGTCGGGCAGGTGCCTGATATCGACGCAGAGCTGGCTCGGGCCGATCTCGTGGTAGTTCCAATCCGGTTCGGGAGCGGCACGAGGGTCAAGATCCTCGAAGCGTTCGCACAGCGAGTTCCCGTGGTGTCGACGACGCTCGGCGCCGAAGGTCTCGAAGCACAGCACGGAGAGCATCTGTTGATCGGCGACAGTCCAGATTCGATCGCCGCGGCTTGCGCGAGGTTGTTGACTGATTCACAACTGAGGCAGCGGATCGTAGATAGCGCCCATGAGCTGTTCCTCGAGCGCTATCAACGCGACCGTGTCGTCGAAGTGGTCCGCCGTGTCGCACGGGAAGCGGCTGCCCGATGAGCTCCGTTCACGACCACTAGATCGCGAACGGCAATCGTCACTTGTCGGGATCGGCCTCGCCGCTATCGAGCAGCTGGTTGGCGGAATTCGCTGTTGGAGGTGCCGCTACCGGTGCGGCCTTCAGTTCACGAGGTCTGAGAATCCGGAAGGCCAGAACGGCCGAGCCGGCCAGAGCGACGATGGCGACCAACGCCGCTACTGCGCCCCGCTTGTGGTAGTGACCGTTGACACTCCGATGACCAGGGATGTAGCTCGGCAAGGCGTGGATCGATACGGTGAAGTACTCGATGGCGACAAACGCTGCGAGTAGGCCGATAATTGCGAGTAGAACGACAGCTAGCCATTTCATATCTGCGAGTGTAGCCAGCAGAACGCCGGCAAGCGCTGAGCACATCAGGGTGCCCCCTCTATTTCACGACGGGCAGTGAACCAGCCTCCCAGCGTGAGGAAGGCGGGGCTCACCGATAAGTCGATCAGATCGCGACGTTTGAGCACGAGGACCATCCATTGCTTCACGACGACCTCCGGATTCTCATGAACGATCAGGGCTAGGATCTTGGCTGGGATCAGGGTTGTTGGACGGGCTGAACTACGCGAGGGGATGAGCCGGGGTGGGGGTGTTGGTCGATGAAGTAGCAAGGCCCAAGGGGAACGTTGCCAGAGTCCCGCGTTCGGAGGATGCCAAGCGCGATCGCGTCGGGCAGGTCGCCGTGGCAGGCGTGGCCGTTGTCGCATCGCTGGGCCTGTCGCCCTGGCTCGGGAATTCGATGTCCGCGGATGAAGGGGCTTCGCTCTATTCAGCCCACCTTTCGTGGTCGGACCTGTGGGCTCAGTCCCGTCACGTAGACCTCGTCATGCTTCCGTACTATGTGCTTCTCCATTTCTGGTTGCTGGTGTCGGGGAGCATTGTCTGGGCGCACGCACTCTCGTTGCTCGCCTACGGAGGTACCGTCCTGGTGGTCGGTGCCCTTGGCTTACGGCTGGCGGGGAGATGGTGCGGGATCATTGCCGCGGTCCTGACTGCCACCAGCACTCTCCTGGTCCTCAAGGCCGTGAATGCCCGACCTTATGAGCTCAGTGCCCTGGCCGTGGCGTTGTGTGCAGTTGCCTTGGTGCAATGGCTCCACCATCCGAGAGCTCGTTGGTTATGGGCGTTCAGCCTTCTGGCGGTGGTTGCGACCGCCACCCAATTGTTCGCGCTGCTGGCACCCGCCTCAATGCTCGTTTGCGTTTTAGCGGTCCGCCCGAATTTGTTCTCCGAGCGAGTTCGGAGCCTCATTGCACCAATCGGAACACTCGTGGTGTTGGTCAGCGCCTGGATCGTCGCGAGCGTCGGAGAGGTGGGTCAGGTCAACTGGATCGCTACCGGTTCGACGGAGAGCCGACTGCTCGCTGAGGTGCGAGGACCAGCAGTCGGTCAGGTGTATGACCTGGTCCTGTTTGTGATCGTGGTGGTCGTTGTGGCCAAGTTCGCGGCCATCTGGGATGGGGGAGTGCGCCAGGTCGTGGTCCAACGGGTTCGCCAGGACCGCGACATCCTCGCTCTGACCATCGGATGGGCGGTCTTGCCCACGGCGGCCCTGTCCATCGCATCGATCGCCCACCCCATCTACGACGTCCGGTATGTGACAGCATCGGCACCGGGCGTGGCCCTGCTCGTCGCTCTGGTCTGTGTGCGTTTCCTCCCGATCACCCGACGCACAGTCAGCAATCCAAGCGAGAATCGGGTTGAAGCTCCCTGGCTGAGAGTACTGGCCGCCGTCGGTGTGGTGGCTGCTGGACTATTGGCCGCGGGCTATCTGAGCTCGGCCTCGGCCCTCCAAGAGGACCTGCAAGGGACCGCCGGATATGTCGCGATGCATGCGTACCCCACTGACCAGATCGCCGTTCCTGACCACGCGCTCACCTCCGCCATCGGCTACTACCTCGCCAGAGAAAAGCGGCTCGTGCCCCTGTGGCCACAGACCGGCGTCTGGCAGCGCTACGTCGAAGGACTTGACCTTGTGTCCGATCGGGCCACTGCCAATCCGGCGCCGCGGGTGTGGCTGGTGACTGACGGGAGTGTGCCCGGCGTCGCGCAGTTCCAGAAGAGGCTCCGCCTCGATCACTACTCACTGCTGAAGCAGGTCCACTTCACCGGGGTGACCCTCTTGCTCTATCACTACCGGCACCAGATACACATCCACAGGACCTCGGCAGCCTGAGGGATTGCTGACGGGTCCGACCAGGTCTGACGTTCTATCGCAGCAGAGGTAGCGCTGTCGGCAGTGTCAGCAGGAGCCGGCTGTCGGCGATGGCATCCGGGCATTGGTCCACGACGTGATCGCAGGCGGCAACCGTCGGTAGGCAGCAAGAGTCCTGTCGATAATCTGCCGGTCGTCGAAGTCAGATTCTGCTTTTTGTCGCGCTCGGATTCCCATGGCCGTCCGCTTTGATGCATCTCCGGCCAGCTCTCCTATTGCCACCGTCAGGGCGTCAGCGTCATGGATGGGAACGAGGAGCCCGTTCACACCGTGGTCCACCACCTGGCGACACCCTCTGATGTCGGTGGCGACGATCGGAAGTCCGCTGGCGGCCGCCTCCATCGCCGATCGAGGGAAGCCTTCCCGGTACGACGGGAGGACGTACAGATCGAACCCCTGGTACAGCTCTGCGACGTCGTCGCGGTGCCCTGTGAACAGGACATTGCCAAGGGCTTTGGCTTCGGCGATGTCGCCGGGGCCGAGGGCGTCGCCTTTCGCCTCGTCTTCAGGTCCGACAATCACGAACATCACCTCCGGTCGAAGGGTGCGGATCCGGCGTGCCGCCGCGAACAGCTCTCGAAACCCCTTCTGCCAGACGAGGCGACCAACCGTACCGACGACGATGGATGTAGAGCTCACTCCGAGCTCGGCTCGGGCTCGATCCACCTCTGACTCCGAACGCGGAGGACGGTGCCGGACCAGATCGACTCCGTTTCCGAGGAGTTCCAGCTTGGCGGCCGGGACACCCAAGCGCCTCATGACCTGGAGGTCCTCCGGATTCTGGAAGAACTCGACCTGAGAGCATGCGGAAGCCATCCGTTCCAAGCCGTACACGACGGTCTTCCGGATCATCGAGTCCTCCGGCGCGGCGTAGAGGCCGTGGACGGTGTTGACGACGCCCGGAACCCCGGCAGCCCGGGCCGCTAGTCGACCGTAGATGCCCGGCTTGGGATTGTGGGTGTGCACGATGTCGGGACGAAGGCGCCGGAAGAGCTTCACCAACTCAGGCAGGGCCATCAGGTCGTGCCCAGGGGACACCGAGCGAGTCGCATGTCGGAGCGGCACGTGCGAGATGCCCCAACTGGTGAGTTGATCGGCGAACGGGCCTGGTGCCGAAGCTCCGATCACCTCCATGCCCTGCGCAGCGAATGCCCGCAATTGCGGACCGAGGAGCAGTGCCAGGCTCATGTCCGAGGTGGTGACGTGGATCAATCGGCGACCATCGAGGGTGCTCATCGGTTGGCCTCGGCCAGTTCCCGGTAGATGCCTTCGATCTCGCGGCTGGCCGACGCCAGGTCAAACATTGGACTACGGGTCTTGGCGCCTCGGGCAAAGCGCTCGCGCATTTCCGGATCCGAGATCACTTTTTCGAGCGCGTCCGCCAACTCGTCAGCGCGTTCGGGCGGGACGATCAGCCCGTCAACGCCGTCCCTAATGACTCGGGGCACTGCTCCCACCGCAGTGCCGACGATCGCCATCCCCACGCTGGTGGCTTCCATGAGCACTACGGGAAGGCCCTCGATACGAGATGCCAGGACGAAGATGTCTGAACCGATCATCAGATTCAGAACATCTTGGCGGGGGCCCAGGAATTGGAACCTCTCGCCCAGGCCGAGTTGCCGGTGCTGTTCTCGCAGTTGCTCTTCGAGGGGACCGCGTCCAACGGCCACGAATCTGACCGGAAGGCCGCGGTCCTCAATCAAGCGGGCGGCATCGAGGAGAACGTCGTACCCTTTCTCTGAACGGAGATTGGCAACAGTGAGTACGACAACCTCCCCTTCCCGAATGCCGAGCTCGGCCCGGACCTCACTTCGGACTTCGGCACGGTGTGCCAAGAGGCTCTCAGAACGTGACAGATCGATGCCATGCACGATCACACGGGCATCGTGCTGCAACGCGCGTGGGAGGGCGTCGCGTGCCGTCTCGGAGATCACGATCAAAGACTGGTCGAGTCCGATGAAGGCTCGATTGAGCCCACGTATCAGTACCGCCATCTTGTCCCACTGGCTGTGTTCCGTGTAGACGATCGCCGGTCGCTTCGGACGGGGAATGCTGGCCACCACGAGGCGACCCAATGCGACCGTGTAGGGCAGATGGAAGTGGACCACGTCGAACCGGCCGTCGAGGATCAATGTGCGGAGTCGGGTCATCCATCTGAAGTCCCAGTTGCCGCGACTTCCCAGCGAATGCACCGGTGTGCCACCGTCCGCGATGGCCGGCACCAGGGCATCCTCTGCCGTAAGCACGTAGGCCACCTGATAGTCGAATGCCTGTCTGTCGCCGGAGGCGACCATGTCTACGAGCAGCCGCTCGGCACCCCCGTACCCAAGGCACTTGATCACCTGAAGGATGTGGAGCCGACGCTGGTGATCCGGCCACGCGCTCGATTCTGGCCTCGTGGCGTATCCCCCTGCTTGCACCGGTTGATGCTACCTTTTCGCCGGTCAGCCACGTGCCGGAGTCGGGTTCGGCTCTGATATCCTGAGGCAACATAGATTAGTGGTGGTATGTCTTGCGGACGGCCCCTCTTCCGGGCCGAGGGGGGTCGTGTCGTCGATGGTTGCACCAGGTACTTCGAGCAGTGGGTCACTGCCCGTCGCCGGCCGGTCGGCCACGTCACAAAGGTCGCCCACTGCCAAGGTCAAGCCGAGTTCCCCGAGCAATGGAGCGTCCCCCGTCGCCGACCTGTCGGCCATGCCGGAAGAGCCGCCCGACGACGGGGCCGAATCGAGTTCCTCGACCGAGCTCCCCCTCCATATCACCGACCTGGCGGCCATGCCGGACGAGCCGCCGCCCGACGACGGGGCCGAATCGAGTTCTTCGACCGAGCTCCCCCTCCATATCACCGACCTGGCGGCCATACCGGACGAGCCGCCCGACGACATCCTCTTTCACCACAAAGCGGGTCTAATCCAGTCCGCGAAACTTGTGTGGGAGCACAGAGAGATCATCCACACATTGGCTGAGCGTGACTTCAGAGCGCAGTACAAGCAGACGGCGCTGGGGCTCCTCTGGGCAGTTCTCACTCCGGTGGCCACCTTGTTGGTCCTGATTGTGATTTTCTCACGAATACACAGCTTCCATACCCAAGGTGTGCCGTTTGCCCTGTACGCGTTCGTGGGGATCATCTGCTGGACCTTCTTCTCAACGTCGCTCGGAAACGGCGGAAACTCGCTGTTGGTCAACAAGGCCCTCCTCTCCAAGACGCAGTTTCCCAGGGAGTGCTTTCCGTTGGAGACCATGGTGGTCAACGGCGTGAACAGCACCCTGTCGTTGGTGCCGCTGACCCTCCTGTTCGTGTACTTCGGTCGGGCTCCGGCAATTGCCACCCTGTGGGTGCCCCTGTTCGTGCTCATCGAGATCGTCTTCGCGGCGGGGGTGACACTGGGCGCCGCCGGCCTGATCATTCAGGCTCGAGACCTTACGATGGTGCTGCCCCTCGTGATCTCGCTGGGAATCTTCGCCACACCAGTGATTTGGCCCTTCACGCTGATTCCGACGCACGTCCACGTTGCCGGGGGCCATCTTGTGAGGGGGATAGCGGGTGGCCACCACTGGATCGGTGGCATCTACGTGAACCTTCAGGTCGTCTACGGCTTCTTCAATCCCATCGGACCGGTAATCAACAGTATTAGGGCGACCATGCTCTTGGGCCATGCACCGAGTTGGCCGCCTTTGATCGCCGCTGCAATCGGATCGATCTTCTACTTGTTCTTCGGTTACAAGCTCTTCAAGCGCTTCGAGGTGGACTTTGCCGACATTGCCTGAGGGGAGCATCAGGGCCGAACACGTGTGGAAGAGGTTCCGTGCCGATCAGACAATTCCAGAACTTCGAGCCCACATGCATCGACTGCGGCACTCGCTATCCGAAAGGAAACGGAAGCAGTATCGGTGGGTGCTCAAGGACATCAATCTTGACGTCCAACCCGGAGGGAGCATCGGTCTGATCGGCATCAACGGTTCGGGCAAGACCACGCTCTTGAAAATCTTGAGCCAGGTTACCTATCAGACTGCCGGAGAATGCACCGTGCAAGGTCGGATCGGTGCACTCCTCAGTGTGACCAGTGGGCTTCATCCCGAACTGAGTGGTCGGGAGAACGTGTTCCTCTATGGGGCAGTCCTAGGTATGAGTCGCGCCGGTGTGAGGAAGTCATTCGAGGAGATCGTCGAGTTCGCCGAGATATCAGACGCCATCGACCGCCAGGTCAAATTCTACTCCTCTGGGATGACGGTGCGGCTCGGATTCTCGATTGCCGCACATCTCGATCCAGACATTCTCATGGTCGATGAGGCCCTCGCGGTCGGAGATTCGAACTTCCAGCAGAAGTGCCTGGGGCGTATCGACAAGATTGTGCGGTCCGGTACCACCCTGCTGTTCGTCTCTCATGACCTTGCCTCGGTCGAGGCCACCTGCGACCAATCCATCTGGCTGTCCGATGCCGTGATGCGGGCATCGGGTCCGACCAAAGACGTGGCGGCCTTGTACCGCGCCGCCATTCAGGAAGAAGCTGGCCTGATTGCCTCCAAAGGGGGGACCGTGAGCGTCCTCAAGGCGGAGATCGAGGCGACCGACGGCGGCCCACTCCGCACGGGGTGCGAGTTCGACGTCCGCCTTGTGATGGATGCCCCGGAGTCCGACGATGTGATATTCCTCATCGGGATATCCATCGGCACCTCATTCCCTATTTTCGTCGTGGAAAATCATGGGACCATGCCGGCCGGCGTATTCGAGATCCACTGTCGGCTGGGCGACCTTCCACTCCCGAAAGGCCACTACTCGGTGTGGGCGGGAATCACTGGGTTTCCCGAAGGGAGACGGGACCCTCTGCTGGCGTGGCAACCGTTGACCTCGTTCGACGCGTTCGGGCCCGAGCGAGTCCTCCCTCCCCAGGGCGTCATGGTCCGGACCCCGGTCTATGTGGGAGCAACTTGGCAACTGAGCTGACGGTCAAGGGAAGAACACCCCTTCCTTGACGGAGCCGGCCAGCCGACCCAGACGCACGCCGGCCGTGCGAGCCCACTGGTTGCGCCGCTCATCGTTCAGCAAGCTGGGAATCGACAAGGCCAACCACACCCACGCCTTGCATGCGCCGACAAGGTCGCGATGGGCACCTACGGCACGGTATCGGCGATAGAGAACCGGGCCACAGCGGCCGTAGGCAGCGGTCTGGCGAAATACCTCAGTGAACGTGGAACGCTCGCGCTTTGCCACAATGGCCTCAGGTGCAATTGCGAAACGGAACCCTCGGAGCTGTAGGCGCCAGCAAAGGTCGATATCCTCACCTATGGGCAAATCCTCGGCGAATCCGCTCACCTCCTCAAAGGCGATCCGCCGGACGGCGATGTTGGCGGCGAGGCCGGCCGGCAGAAACCCCAGCTGGTGGGTGGCTGCAGCTGTGGGGGGGGATTCCGGACCGGCGTTGAGCGACCAGAAGTCGAAGACGCCGGCCACGACATCGGCGTGATCAAGTGCGGCCACGCAGTGAGCCAACCAATCTTTGTCCACGGCATCGTCGGCGTCACAAAAAGCCAGAAGGTCTCCTTTGGCGGCTCGAACCCCGGAATTGCGTGCCCCTGGTGCTCCTCGGACAAGCGAGGCGTCAACGACGCGAAAACCGTCTATCCGATCAGCCCATGTCTGAGCCAACTCCGTGCTCCCGTCGTTGGATCCGTTGTCGGCCACCACGACTTCCCACGGTTCCTCACACTGTTGATCAGCCAGGGCGCGCAATTGGACATCCAGCCACGGCATGCCGTTGCGGACCGGAAGGATTACGCTGATCAATAGACCGACCACGCTGTCGGGCATCGCCGGTTCTTTGCCGACGCTGCTGATTCCCACACGTGTTGCCCCCATTTCGCCGGTAAGGATCCGCTTTGCTCGGGACCGATTCGGCTCCATCTCGTCACGCCGAGCGCTGCTAGCCTACCGCCGTGAGCAGGCGATGAGCGATCCCGGCGATCCAATCGGAGATGACCCTGTACCGCAGAAGTCGCAGCTGGAAGGCGTCACTGCGGTCGTGCTCACGCACATGCGGCCACGGCTGGCCGGTGATGTCGTCCGTGCGCTCCTCGAAGTGGAAGGCTTTTCGGGCGATCGGATCATCGTGGTGGTCAACGGAGTTGGCGGTCTCGACGACACTGAACTCGAAGCGAACGTCCGTATGGTTCGGCTTCCCCGCAATACGGGTCCGGCCGGAGGGTTCCAGGCCGGGATGCAGGAAGCCTTCTCCGACCCGACAACCGAATGGGCCTATCTCTGTGAGGATGACATTGGCCTGTTTGCCCTGCCCTCTCCCCGGATGGCACCACTTCTCAAGCGGTTGGTGTCACCCGAATCTTCAATTTCGAACCTGGGAGCGGTCGTGGCCTACGGTCGGACCTTTGTAGGACGAGGAGCGCACACGGTCAACGTCGTGCCAGCATCAGGGCCGGCCGGGGATTTTTCGCCAGTGGACGTTGCCAGCTGGGGAGCTACGCTCGTCTCTCGCAGCGTCTTCGAAGCCGGGCTGCTTCCTGACCCGCGATGGTTCTTCGGGCTCGAGGACTTCGACTTCTTCTGCCGGCTCAAGGAGGCCGGGTTCACGGTCGTCGTCGATGGTGAAGCTGCTCGATCGGTTGCCGATCAACAGACCTCGATCGGACGGGATCAGGCCTTCGAGGCGGAGCGTCCCAACGATGCGGGCGAGGCCTGGCGTGCGTACTATCACGCTCGCAACTCCATCGAACTTGTCCGTCGGCACGGCCGTCCCTCCTGGTACCTCTGGCACCTTGCATACTCCGCACGTCATCTGCAGAGGGCAGGCAGCTTCGCTGAACGGTCAGCCATTGTCCATGGACTGATGGACGGTGCACGTGGCCGGATGGGTGAGAATCCGCGCTACGGACGGCGAACGGGGGAGTTCGACTCGTCCGGCTCCGTTCCCATGTCGGCCAAGTAGGAAAAGTTCGGCCAGAGCGTCAGATCGAGGTCCGGCAGTCGCTTTGCCAAGGCCGTGACGTCGGCCTCGTAGATCGTCACCAGCCGTTTCTTCACATCAGGGTCGAGTTCGCTAGTGGGTTCTGATCGGATTCTCCGCGATACCACCAGTTCGGCGGGGCGGACCTCAGGCAGACCGAGGAATCTGTGCGTTGCGCCGAGTTCGGTCAGCGGATCGGCGGCACACCGCTCGTACTGTTGGATGAGAATCGAATCCGCATCGAAATGCTCCTGCCATCTATCGAGGGAGCGGTTGTAGAACCCGCGCTGAATGGCGTCGTTGATAGCATTCGCGCCAGCCGATTCGCCTGCTCGTCTTTGATGGGCCAAGCCCGAACGGAATCTCTCTACCGGGTCCCGCAGCATCAGGAGTAGTCGCGAGTCAGGTGCGGCCTGTTTCAGCAACGGGGGCGTCCATGCATAGGTGAAGTAGTCCGGGGTCCACTCGCCGGTCAGTACTCCCTTCCGGCGTGGGAACCAGCCGTGGTAGCGGTCAATATCTTGAGTTCTGAACGGCTCTGACCCGAAGCGGTCGAAAAAGTGTCGTTCCTTGTGGATGCCTTCCGGTGACGCGATGCCTGGGTGCTCCAGGAGCAGCTCGTACCACCAGGTGGTGCCCGCCTTCTGCACACCGATGCCGACGAAGTCGGGCGGCCCTGCTTCTTCGCCTGGACCCGGCGTTGGCGGTGTGAAGTCGAACTCTGCCTCCCAAGGAGCGTAGCGGCCAAGTCGATGGAGCACGCGACGCCTGAAGGCGGGCGGTAGCCGTGCGAATACCTCTCTGGAGCGGTCGCGCATGTTCATGACGTCCTCGTTGCGCTCACCGCCGCAGGATGCCACAGGAGTCATGAGGTGACAAACTTCGTTGGAAGGGACGCTGCGCTTGCAGATCACACAGAAGTCACATTTGACGAGATGCTTCGTTCCGCCGATGATCTCACCATGGGCCAGTCGGATGGGCGGAGCATGAGACGACGGAAGTCCGGCCCGTGCTCTGACGTGGCCGGTTCTTGACTGGTGTGCGGCATCGCTGGTCTGTTGGACCCACAAGGGAGGACCAGCGCAGACCAACTCGGTCACCAGGCTGCCGACATGGCAGCCGCCTTGACCCACCGGGGTCCTGATGACAGTGGTTTGTGGGTTGACCAGAATGGCCGTGTCGCCTTCGGGCATCAACGGCTTGCCATTGTCGATCTGAGCCCAGAGGGTCATCAACCGATGACGTCTCCTGACGGGAGGTGGGTCATCTCCTACAACGGCGAGGTCTACAACTTTCAAGACCTTCGCCGCCGTCTGATCAGCGAAGGCCTGGCATTCCGAGGAGGTTCCGATACCGAGGTTCTGTTGGGGGCGGTGCAGTGTTGGGGAGTCGATCGGGCGCTCGACGCCAGTGAGGGCATGTTCGCCCTGGCCCTGTGGGATCGTTCACTCCGCCAATTGCACCTCGCCCGAGACCGATTCGGTGAGAAGCCGCTCTACTACGGGTGGGTCGGTGGACGGTTGGCCTTTGCCTCGGAGCTGAAGGCGCTCAGCCGACTACCCGACTTCGTGCCGGACCTGGACCGAGACGCAGTGGCCCTCTATCTGACTCACAACTGCATACCGGCCCCCCGGACGGCGTATCGCGATGTGTTCAAACTCCAGCCTGGCCAGGTACTCACGTTTGCCGGAGACGCCCAGCCCGGTCTGCTTCCGGCGGCACGGCACTACTGGTCGGCCCGTTCGGCGGTCAAGGAGGCGCGTCTGCGTCCTCTGTCGGGTTCTTTGGAGGAACTCATCGATCGTACGGAGGACGTCCTGTCGAGAGCAGTCGAGGCCCGAATGGTGGCCGACGTCCCAGTCGGCGCGTTTCTCTCCGGGGGGGTGGACTCGAGTCTGGTGGTCTCCTTGATGCAGAGACACAGTGACCATCCGGTCCGGACGTTCACCGTCGGATTCGCCGACCGGGCCTTCGATGAGTCAAAGGAAGCCGCTGCCGTGGCTGCGCATCTGGGAACTGACCACACCTCGCTGAGGGTCAGTGACAACGACGCGGCCGTCGTCATCCCAGAGCTCGCGGAAATCTGGGATGAACCATTTGCCGATATCTCACAGATTCCCGTCCTTCTTGTCAGTCGACTTGCGCGATCCCAGGTGACGGTCTCGCTGTCCGGGGACGGTGGCGACGAACTCTTTGCCGGGTACAACCGGCACGCCTGGCTCGAGCGGTTGTGGCGACATGCGTCGCTTATTCCTGATCCCGTTCGCCGGGCGACAGGATCGGCCTTGGGTCTGATTCCTCCTGGACTTGTCGATAGTGCGGCGAGGTTGACCGAGGTTCTTCCGGTTCGTTGGCAGGTGCGGAATCCCGCCACCAAAGTGGCCAAGATCGGCAGAGTCCTATCGTCGACCGATCCGCAGGATGCCTACCTTTCGCTCATTTCGCATTGGGACAGGCGAGAGGCGGTCGTGATCGGATCGCGGGCGCAGCCTTCGAGCGCGTCGATCTCGTCGCAGTGGCCGGTGCTCTCCGGTATCACCGAACAGATGTTGTGGCTGGATTTGGTGGGCTACCTCCCTGACGACATCTTGACCAAACTGGATCGAGCGGCAATGGCGACCGGTCTCGAGACACGCGTGCCATTTCTCGATCGCGATGTGTTCGATCTGGCCTGGCGATTGCCGATGGACCTGAAGCTGCGTGGCGGGGTTACGAAGTGGATCCTCCGTCAGGCCCTCTATCGACACGTCCCTCCGGCTCTCGTGGATCGCCCAAAGATGGGATTCGGACTTCCGATCGCATCCTGGCTGCGCGGATCACTCCGCCCGTGGGCTGAGGAGCTACTCGGCGAGCGTCGCCTTCACAATCAGGGGCTTCTCGACGCGGAGGCGATCAGACGCGCCTGGCGGCAGCATCTGTCGGGTCGCCGTGACCTTGCCTACGAGCTGTGGGATGTCCTTGCCCTTCAGGCGTGGTTAGAGCGCTGGATGCCCGGTATGTGAGAGTGATGGGCTCGGAGCCGCCCGGCTGCTTCAGCTCCGGATCAGTGAAGCCAGAGAACGGAGAGGCTTACTGATCCGCCAGATTGTCGATCCGTAGAGTTGCTCCAGCGCACGCTGCTTC
>Ga0209698_10003644_pt1 | contig 17037 bp, 16 predicted proteins | sample LitLauG_LLR_2012_FD_187203 | JGI IMG/M metagenome (GOLD analysis project Ga0209698, IMG submission 187203) | Freshwater sediment microbial communities from Pennsylvania, USA - Little Laurel Run_MetaG_LLR_2012 (SPAdes) (version 2) | ecosystem: Environmental > Aquatic > Freshwater > Creek >...
GCGCCCAAGGGGACCCGCTGAGGCATCCGCGCCTAGCAGCGCGCCGCAGCGACGCACGACCACGAGGCCGCCACCAAGCCCGAGATCCGCGCGGCTGGGTCCAGGCCCACACGGACGGGCTGCATGTACGACGGGGGCGCTTAGCCACGGCAGTCTCCCGGTACAGGGCGCCGACCCACACCCACTGACCAATCGCTCCTGGGGCTCCTTCCGTACCGGCTGCGACTCGACGAATAGCCGCCGCTGCGCGCCTAGAGGGGTGCTCGTCGCTGGCCGACTGGCAACATCGACGATATCCTCTCGTGGACACTGAGATGCTTCCAGGATTGTCCTTGATATACCAGACTGGGCCTAGGCGGGTCGTGTTGACCCGTCGGGCGTTCCAGCGACCTGGATGACCGCCGTGGCCAACCGCCGAAGCGCCGCGCCCCTGGCTCGTACCCATCGCTATCGCGGTCACCGTCGCCTGGCGGCGAGCATCCCGCTGATATTTGCGACAGCCTTAGCCTCTCAAATGGGATAGGCCGGTGGTACGTGGGCGGTCGGTCAACGCTGGACAGGGGGACGCGGCTTGCGTCGCGGAGTATGACGGCCTCCACGGCGAAATATTCAACCCAAGAGAGCAACAGCGTCTCGGAGACGCCGTTGCGCGAGCGTCGGCAGCGGTCAAGACCGGAGGGCGTCAGGCGCTGGATTTCGGCGCGGGGTCGGGCAACCTCACGCGCCACATGCTTGATCTTGGCTACTCGGTGACGGCCGCCGACGTATCGCTTGACTTCCTTCGGATCGTTGAAGCCCGCTTCCGCGTACCAACTCTGGAGCTTCCGAGTGCCTCTATTTCCGGCATTCCCGATGAGTCCTTCGACTTGATTGGCGTCTATTCGGTACTGCATCACATCGCCGACTATCTCGCGACTGCCGGTGGCCTGGTGAATAAGCTCAAGCCCGGCGGGGTCATGTTGCTGGATCACGAGTGCAACGACAACTACTGGTGCGTGCCACCGCAGCTCGCCGCTTTTAGACGCGCGAACGCTGACGCGCGCACCGGAGCGTTCTGGGATCCGGAGCACAAGCGCTGGCAGTATCTCCTACGCGCCGGCCTGGTGCCGTCTCGCCACGTCGCCCGCTACAGGTACAAGCGGCGCATTTCCGTCGAAGGGGACATTCATGTCTACCCTGACGATCACATTGATTGGGCGCGCCTTATCAAGGCGCTGGAGGAATCCGGCGCCGAAGTGGTCGAGCGAATGGACTATCTGCTGTTCTCGCCTACATACGACGAGGCGGTCTGGGAGCGCTACAGGCACCGCTGCGATGACTACAGTGGCGTGATTGTGCGGAGGGCGGAGTCGCGCTCCGCACTCCCGCGCCGCCAGCCGCAGCGGGGGGCCGTGGCAGCTAACTCTTAGGTGAGCACATCGGCGTGGACGTTTGCGCTGGCCCCGGCGTGGACGTTTGAAGTGGCTCCACCCGCGTCGGTTTGTTTGTGTGGTTGATCTTCTCTGATTCGTGGGAGTGGCGGCGTCTCGTGGAGCGGAGCCCGTAGGGCGTAGCGGAGCGAGATGCCGCCGCGCGTCAGCCGGTGGGGGGTTGGGCGGCTCCTTTCTGGAGGGTGCGGTTGAGGCCGTGGCGGAAGCGCCAGGACTCGGTTCCGGTGTCGATGATGTGGGCGCGGTGGGTGAGGCGGTCCACGACGGCCTTGGCGAGGCGGGCGTCGGGGAACACCTTCGCCCACTCGCCGAACGGGAGGTTCGTCGTGACGATCATCGATGCGCGCTCGTTGCGCTCGGAGATGACTTGGAAGACGAGCTCTGCAGCGCCGGCGGGCAGGGCGAGGTAGCCGAGCTCGTCCAAGACGACGAGCTCGGTGCGCAGGTAGCGCACGATGACGCGGGACAGCTCGCGGCGGCTCTCGGCTTCTTGGAGCTCGTTCGCGAGTGCCGCGAGAGTGGTGAAGCGCACGCGGCGTCCTTGCTGGCAGGCGAGCACTCCGAGGGCGATCGCGAGGTGGGTCTTGCCTGTCCCGGAGTCGCCGAGGAGGACGATCGACTCGCGGTCATCGATCCATGATCCTTGCGCGAGGGCCGCGATTGTTGCCTGGGGAACCTTGGGGTTATCGGCGAAACGGAACTCCTCAAGGCGCTTGCTGAGTGGGAAGCGCGCGTCGATGAGGCGTCGTCGTCCTCTGCGCTCCGCTCGCTCTGAGACCTCGGCGTCCAAAGGGGCGGCGAGGTAGGCGGTCGGGGTCTGCTGCTCGCGGGTGGCTTCCTCGGCCAGGGCCCGGAAGCGCCGGCGCACGGTCGGGAGCTCCAGCTCGACGGCGTGCGCCTCGATCAGCGCCTCGATCGCCTGAACCTTCGCGGGGGCACTCATCGCCCCGCCCCGGCCGCGAGCAGCTGGTCATAGCTCGAGAGCGTCGGCTCGGGCCGCTCGTGCACGGCCAGGCGCTCGGGCAGGTCCTCGATCACCGCTGGCGGCGGGCGCTCGCCGCGGCGGATGAGCACGCCGACGGCGCGTCCGTCGTGGGCGCCGACGGCGAGTGCGCCACGGACGGCCAGCTCAAGGCGGGCGGGGCTGTGCTCGCGCGCGAGCAACAGGACGTCGACCATCTGCCGCGCGGCCTCGGAGGGCCGATAGCGCTCGGTCAGCTTCCCCCACAGCTGAGCCAGGTATTCCGGCCAGCGCCCGCGAGCGCGCTCTTGGTGAAGCGCGAGCGACCCGGCGAGCGCACCGGGCTTGTGAGCGAGCAGCTCGAGGTAGTGATCTAGCTTCGCGGAGACCCCGAAGCGCCCGCTGAGGCGATCATGGCGCGCGACGGTCCTGCTGCCGTGGCAGACGATGACCGCCCGTGCGCCGATCTCAGCCAGCACCCGCAACCCCACCAGCTCGACTGGTACCGAGTAGCCGTTCTGGCGGACCGTGACCATCGCCTTCGCATCGACGCGAGGCGTGACGTGCTCGGCGGTCTGCGCGGGCTCGCCCGGCAACGCGCGCAGCAGCGGCTGCTCAACCGCGAGCGCCTGCCCGACCGTCCGCTGCTGCCCCGTGATCCGCCGCCTAAGATCGGCCTCGCAGCCGGCACGCAGTCGGCCATTGAGCTCCTCGAGGCTTCCGACCACGGGCACGGGGACGAGATGACGGCGCCAGTGCGTGATCCCATTCCTTCCGCCGCCTTCCGCTCGAGCTCGATGAGCATCGAACGGCCGGCGTCCGATCGGACGGAGGTGGGGCCACTTCAAGCGTCCACACTGGGGCCAGTTCAGATGTCCACGCTCAGAGCACAGCGATGTGGTGAGAGGACATCCGGATCGAGCGCGAGGTCGGTCCGGATACTCGGGTGCGATCGCCGCTGACCCCACCCGTGTGTTCGGTGCGCAGGTGCTACTGGACCGTCCGACGGCCCACCGTCGTGTGCATCACGGGATTACGGCGTTGGCCTTCCACCGCACGGCCCCACCACGCCGACACGCCAACCCGCGCCCCATCAAGGGCGGGGGAAATCGCCGCGCTCGGGTGACCGTGGGCTCCCGCGGTCCTCGAGCATGGAGAGATCGCATACATGCAAGGGTTTCCTAATCCTTCGATGTACGAGCCTTTCATTCTCTTCTGCATGCCCGCCTATCCCGGCGTGTTCCCTGAGACGCCCGCTCCGAGAGCGCCGGCGACGAGCGCGTGCCGCCACGGAGAGCGTCGCGCCCTGTCAGTAGAAGCGCGGGGCGTTCTCCCCTCGTGCGCGGTTTGCAGAGGCGAGTTCCACAAAGAGCTGAAGGTACGCGTCAGCGCATTTCTTAATATGATATCTGTCATGCGCCCGCTGACGACCTGCGCCGCCGTGCGCTACCCGTAACTCGGGTCGCTGCACGTATGTCGCTAAGGCCTGCGACAGCGCTTCAACATCACCCGGCGCTACGATTATTCCCGTTACGCCGTCTCGTACGAGCTCGGGGATGGCGCCACTCCGCGTGGCAACAACTGGCTTGCCGCACGCCATGGCCTCCAGCGCGACCATGGAGAACGACTCAGCGATCGCGTCTGGGGGCACCGCCACGATATCGGCCGCAGCCCAGAAGGCAGGCATGTTGTCGACGCGTCCAACAAAGTGAACTATATCTTGAACGCCACACGTCTGTGCAAGCCGTTCTAGGCGAGGGCGCTCAGGACCCTCGCCGGCGATAACTACCTTCGTGCGCTCCCGCGTCCGTAGTCGGGGCGCGGCTTGGATTAGACAGTCTGCGCCCTTACCCGCCACTAACCTCCCGGCAAATGCGATCACTACCTCCTTCTCGGGATTCGCACGTGGCGGAGGCGCAGACCGATAGAGCGCGGGATCGATTCCATTCGGGATCACTCGTATATCCCGGGCATGAAAGCGGCGCTCCATCTCTTGTAGGGCAAACTGCGATACGCCGACCTCCGCATCACTTGCCCAGGATCCGGTCAGACCCGCCAGCCGCTGCACGAAGCGGCGTCGCCAGCGCAAGTTGCGAAGTTCAATCATGTCGCCGTGCTCGATCGCAACAATCGGCGCCTTGTATCCACCCCATCGCAGCGCGGCACCGAGAATCCCGCGCGAGACGAGCAGCGCGCCATCGCGTCCCACACTCGTCACCTCTGCCGCATACCGTCGCGGGTGCAGTGCCACCGTCCGGCCGCGCACGAAACCAAGGCTCCGGTATGGGAGCTCAAGCGCTCCGAGGCGGTGCGCGAGCGGTGCGGCCTGTGTGACAAACACGACTGTAGCGTCCACCCCGGTCATCCGGAGGCGTTGTGCGAGGGCGACGCTCAGCACCTCCGCCCCGCCTACATCGCCTCTCCACAAGACCAGCGCGAGCTTGCAACTATACCCAGGAGGCGTCCGGCGGCCTTGCCGGTAGCTCATTCTCTCGCTCCGAGTGCCAAGACGAGCTCACTAATTTCCACGCCTCCGTTGCGTGCTGCCACATTTACTAGGCGGGGCCCTCTGCGCCGGAAAACAGACATGTGGTTGATGCCGCTTGGCATCGTGCGGCAGATGACCAGGAGACCCCCGTTCCGCAGCCGGTCACGCAAGTTCCGGAGAATGCAACGAAGAGCGTCGTCGTCGAAGTATACGCGCTGAACCAGGTTGGCGGCGCGGATGACGTCAAACGACTCGGCGAAGCGGCCGGGCGTACTGATATCGTCCTCAATTAGCTCAATCTCGTTTCTCAGCTGCAGTTCGGGGGTCACAAGCGAAACCTGCCGGTAGGCCCAGCCTCGGGCCCGATTCGCTCGCCGCTGCTCCGCGTCGCTCGCCACCCGGCCCATATGTGCTACGGCGCGGAGGAGCGGAAACAGGATTGGGCGAGTCTTTCTTGCAAGCCAACGATCGGACCGCACTGGCACACTAACGGGCCCGACCTCAAGAAGAAGAGGCTCGCGCTCGGTGTTGTCGAACAGCAGTGCGACGGTGCCGCCCCAGCTCGTGAGCCATGCCTCGACCATGACGTCTCCGGCGACAAGTCGGTGCTGTATGCCGTTGGCAAGGAGCTGGTCGCTCCACTCAATCGTCGAGACGCCTGAGGATACTGCCACGTCCATTATGTCCAAGCCCCGGTCCCGCGGCAGCAGCGCCAACATCGCGTCGTTCACATCGTCTAAGCGTCGCCTATACGTCAACTTGTACGTCCCGTTGGGGAGCCGCAGCCTGCTGAAGAAAAGGCGCTCAACCTCTGGGTTCGATCGGCCGTCCCCGGCGTACAGGGCAAGCGTGGCAGGCCGTCGCCTGCGTTTAGTCGGAGTGCGGTTGGCCATTACGTCTCGTCGCCGACTCGTATGACATAGGAAGGAGGCGTTATCGTTCGCGGGGCCGGATAGCGCCGACGCCGCTTCGCGTCGACTGAGACTCCGCCGCAGCCCCCGTCAAGATTGCGACTACCAGAAGCGCGATGAGCAATAGCACAGAAGGGCTCCCCTCTATAGAGTTGTACCCCGCAATCGCGACGAGAATCGTGAGGAGGGCGGCAGCCTCGCCGGTCGTCGAGGCGTGTCGAATGCCTACGATGACGACGGTTCCCAACAAGGCGATAACGAGGCCCGCACCGACCCACCCTGTGCTAACAGCCAACTCAGCGTAGCTATTCTCAAGCGCAAGTTCCGAGCCAGGGAGGCGCTTGAGAGTTCTGTAAGCGTCTGACTGACCGGGGCCAGCCCCGGTCAGTGGGAGGTCGCGAAGCGTCTCGCTCGCGCGGACAAGAACGGTCGAACGGACGGCCGCTGACGCCCTACCCCCGAGCGATTCGTTTCGCGCCTGCAACCCTGCGACGACAACCGCACCTCCAAGGATCGCGCTGACCAATAGACCTAACCGCCGAGTACCTGATTCGTGCTGGCGACTGCGGGCAAAGACGATCGTTGTCGCGAGCCCAACGCCGAGCGCAATGGCCGCCCCACGTGAATGCGTCGCCACGACGGCTCCGATTAGAATTGCGAGCCGTATCAACCCAGTCTGCGACCCCTTCGGCTTGTCGACCACCTCGCTGGCAGCCAGCGCTGCTGCGGCGGCAAAGACGGTACCGTTGAGAAGGGGGTGTCCCAGCAGCGTTGTCGCTCGGTACGAGACGCTATTTTCCAGGCTCGCCCACCAGCTTGAGTGTTCAAGTATTGGCCCAAACAGCACATTCCTGTGCAAGACAAATCCTTCTAACGCCGCGTACGCGCCGAGCACGCTCATTATTGCTAAGAATAGCGATCGCAAGCGTCTCGGATTCAGTCCGGCCGGAGTGATAGTGACAACAAGGACCAAGCCGATCGTGGCCGTAGCCAACCAAGCCCAGCCCCTATGGGTATGTAGAGGCGCCAGAATCTCGGAGAGGAGCATCCAGATTGCGAGCAGCGCCGCCAGGACGCGACACGTTAGAGATACTTGCAAGCGCGCGCGCGCGCGGACTAGCCACACCGCCAGAGGGACTACGCCCAGAGCTGACCCCTGTAGCACCAGAGGCAACAAGTTGCTATCCGTCGGAATGACGAGTGTTGCGACAAGCGTGATAGCCGGCAAGGTCTGAACCGGAACAGCAAACAGCACGCAGACCGTCACCGCTGCCACTATGCCGCCTACCAGCAACGAAAGCTCACCGTGAGCGGCCGCAAGCGAAGTCCCGATCCCCAGCGCTACCGAGGCGACGCCGCACACAAGGCCCGTGAGGGCGGCATGCGGAGTGATGAGCGCTCCCCATCGCGCCGCGTTCACTCCCGGCCCCGCGCGCCTGTGGCTCACGATACGTCGCCAGCTTGATGGCGTGCGCCGCACTGGATGTCCCGATTGGCATGGTGATGCGACATCACTAATCAGTGTTCCACGGCGGCGCGGCCCGCAAGCCTCGGAACCCGGTCGCCATTAGGCGATTCATTACGAAGAGATACAGGGCTGCGTTGATGAACTGGCAGAGAGTGCTAGACAGGGCAATCCCCTGCACTCCCAGCCAGTGCGCGCCGAGCACATCAAAGCCCAGGTTGGTAAGCGTGTAAAAGACGGCCAACGCAGGGAGGAGCCTTGTCGACCGAGTTGCGGTCAGAAAGCGCGCCCCACATGCGACGACGAAGCCGCCGGGGAGCCCCGCGAGGAGAAGCGTGATAATCGCTCCGAGCCTCGCGCTGGACACGCCCGCGAAGCGACTCCCCACCATGAGGCTCATCAGCGAAACGGCCGCTACGCTCACAACAAGCAGCGCTACGCAACTGATGCTGCCTCGCACGAGGGTTCGGCGCACGTGCGCCTTGAGGCTGGGAATGTCGGTCGTCCGTATGTCGGCCCAGTACGTGCCGGCAACGAGGACGAATGACGTCGAGATAATGGTCAGCGGGACAAAGAAGACCTTCTCCCCAAGGTCGAGGAGAGTTACCGCACCCGTTGACAGCGAGGTCGCGACGCCGCGATCGATTAGAGGGCTTGCATTAGCGATCATCAAAGATAGGGCGACCGGCGCCGCGATGCGCCAGAGCGGCAGTTCAACTCGCGGACTCTCGACGGCTGGCCTTGGGTGGATTGAAAGGGAGGACTGGTAGAGCAGACGCAGGAGCCACGCACTCCGTAGCACCTCGCCGCCCGCTACCAGGCACGCCACCACTAGAAGCCCACTGCTAGTTCGCGGGACAAATGCCACGATCGACAGGGGCGCGATGGATCTGATCGCCTGCGTCGCGGCCGGCACTAGGAAGCCGTCGAGCGCGTTCAGCGCTGCCACGAAGATGCTGTTGACGGCGCTCGCAAGGACAAAGACCGCAAAGACCGCGGTGTTCGCGAGAAGGACATGGCGCTGTTGCACCGTCCAGTGCGACTGGCGTGTCGCGTAGACTACCGACGCAATGCCGATCAAGGTGTAGATGGCCGCCGATAGGACCGCCGCCTGGATAGTGATTCTCTGAAGCCGTGCTACAAATGCCTCTCGGCCTCTACGCTTAGTGTCTTGCAGGACGGGCAGGACATTCGTCTGGAGGACGCCGACAAACAGTCCGGACGCGAACAGCGCGACGCCCAACGAGAAAGCATACGCATCCGTCAAGGTGCCAACATGAAAGCGTAAGGCGATCGCAAACGGCAGCAGGAAGCCTGGGACGTTCCCGACGAGCGATCCTGTGAGCGCGCGGCCAGTTGCGCGTCGCACGAGGCCAAGTGTGGAGGCCGATAGCGCTGACACGCGTCGACGTGCAATACGATCGTACACCGAGCTTGCGGTGTTCACGAGTGGCCTATCTGCTTCACGCTGTGTCCCAACGTTGGAGACCGTCGGCCATCGGTGTCTTAGGTCTCCACTGCTGGATACGACTCCTCTGTCGAGGAAGCTCCGTTGTGAGAGGGCTCCGCATCCGAGCTACGCACATGCGTCCCACGCGAGTACTCGTAACCGTACCCGTACCCGTAGCCGTTCGACACGCGCGCCTTGAAACCGTTAGCCACGACCCCCAGTAACGGTGCCCCAGCGCCCGTGAGGGTCGTGTGGAGCCGGTCGGCAATGTCGCGTCGGTTTTGACCCACGCGTCCCACGATGACGACTCCATCCACCTTGCGGAGTAGAGGGAAGGCATCCGAAACCGCCGTTAGCGGCGGGGTGTCGATGACGACAAGATCGTACTCCATCCTCGCACAGTCCAGTAGAGACTCCATCGCATGGCTCTCGAGCAACTCGCCTGGATTCGGGGGAAGCGCGGCACCAGCCGTTATTACATCGAGCGTCCGCACTGCAGGGTCATCCGCTCGGGGGCCGGCTAGCGCGACAATCTGCGTCGCGTTGTGCAGCGACGTAGCGCCGATCAACACGTCCGATAGGCCGGGGCCCGTGGCCACGTCCATCTGCGTGGCAAAAGTGGGACGGCGTAGATCAGCCTCGAGAAGCAGAACCCGCGACCCCACTCTGGCTGCAGCGCCCGCCAGGTGCCGTGCAACGGTCGTCTTGCCATCGCGAGGCGCAGCTGACGCCACCAATAGCGTGCGCAACTCGCGATCGACGTTGAAATAGCGCAGATGCGCACGGATTAGATGGAACGCCTCTTCCTCGTTGGCCGGGAGCGCTCGTCGCTGCTTGCCACGTCCCGAGCGCGAGAGTGCTGCGCTCTCAGGGACGACGCCGAGGAGCGGGAGCCCGTAGATCGCTTCTAAGTCTCTCGGCTCCCGAATGCGTCTGTCGAAGCGCTGCAGTACAAACGCCGCGCTCACGCCTAGCAACAAGCCCAGCGCGAGGCCTAGGAAGGTGTTTCTGGCGATCTTCGGGCCGGAGGGCGACGTGGGAGCGGTTGCGGCCTGCGCAATCTGCACGTTGCCGTTACGTAGTTCGGCGAGAACCCCCAGGGATTGCACGCGATCCTGTAGCGCGAGACCGGCAGCACTGGCCCGTTCCCTGGGAGACAGCGCCGCCAGTTGATTGTTCACGAGCCGCAGCGCAGACGCATAATACGCGTGATTGGTGTTCTGCTGCTCTGAGACAAACTGATTCGTGTAGGTGTTCGCGATCGCAGCGGCGACGAGCGGGCTGCTGGCGGTCGCGGAGACATTGACAATGTTCGATTCTCCTTGCGGGCTCACGCTAAGGTCGGCTGCTACTTGGTCCCGCGTGAGCCCCCGCCCGAGCAAAGCCGCGGTCTTTGCAGCCATATCACCAAGCTGAACAAGCTTCACGTTGGTGTTCTGCTGGGCCTGCGGGCTACTGTTGTACACCACCGGGAGGCCGGCAACCTGCTGTGCCTGCTGGTTGTTGTTAAAGACGAGAGTGGCAGTCGCCGTGTACACCCTCGCCTGGCTCCTCGAGAACGCATATGCCGCACCCCCCGCAAGACTCACACAGAGAATAATCCACGGCGTGTGGCGACGCAACACGCCCCAGACTTGGTCGAGGCTAAGCTTTGTCGCGTCAGTGTCCATTGCGCTGTCTCGTTTCCACTCCGCGAACACGTAACTGTGGCCGCGCATCGATGCGCGGCCAGCGGACATGGCAGACAGCAAGATAACACGGCAAGGCTCGATGGATGGCTCGACGCGCTGACGGGGCCAGCGCACGCGTGGGCGTCTTACGCTGCTGGCCAGTTCCTTCCGCCATCAGTCTCCACAGGGCGAGCCGGTCCGCGCAAATCGCGGGGCCGCTGCCTTGGTCCGCCTTCCAGCCGTGGGCCGGCACCAGCTTAGGCCTCAAACGTCCGGCGTCACGTGTCGCGACCCCGAGGCTGTAGAAGGGTCAATCGCCTCTTCTTCCCCGTCTAGCTTCGCCTGCCATGCCGCGACCTCAGCAGGGAACCGCTCCGACGAGTACGTAGGCCATTCCGACGCCGGGATCACCGTAGGCGTGTGGTCGAGCTCGACGATGTTCTCCCCGTCGTCGAGGACGAAGAAGGGCTGGACTACGACCTTCACGAGCCGGAGCTTGCTCATCACGCCAACCCGAAGCAGTCCGCGGAGGGCACGTTGCGAGCGCCGCCGCTGAGTTTCATGCACCCACGGCTGCTCATGCTGTCGTTTCGTTGCGCACGAGTCCGATGGCGGATAGGCTTTCCAGGAGGGTCGCTACCACCGCGGCTAGTTCAGTGCTCAAACGGCCAGTGACTGCCCCCTGCCTCCCGGCAGCGTGGGAGAAGAAGCCCATTTCTTCAGCGTTGAACGCGAGGGCCTTTTTGGGGAAGGTGCCGAGGATTAGCGGACTAGCAGTTTCAGAGTTAGCTATGTAGAGTTTGTTTGCGCCTTCCTCTTTGAGCCCCGCGTTGAAACCGATGAAGACGTTCCCGCTCCCCAATGCTGCTTCGCCCGCCTGTGCGCCGATTGCAACATTTTTTTTGCCTTCTTTGTTGTTCAACAGAACACGATCGCCCACTCCTACATTCTGCGCTCCTGTTGTCGTTGCCTGGAGTGCGTACGCCCCAATGGCTGTGTTAAAGTTGGCAGTATTCAATAGCAGTGCTTCGTGACCGATGGCAGTAGTATCATATGCTGCAGTTTGTGTGTATGCAGCATAGTGGCCAATCGCTGTGCCCCGGAGTCCTGTTACGTTTGAGGCCAAGGCCAGCCGTCCAACGGCGACCCCGCTCCCGCTGGTGTTCGCAAAGAGGGCCGCCTCACCTACAGCGGTATTGCCGCTCGCGGTGTTGTGGTTAAGCGCGCCATGCCCAACCGCTGTGTTTTCCGAGGTCGAAGTGCCCTTTTCCAACGACCCTTGCCCGAGGGCCGTGTTTGCGGAGCCGGTTTCGTTTTCTTGGAGGCACCCGTCGCCGATGGCTGTGTTACTGAAGCCGGCTATGTTCTTTTCTAGCGCCGAAGAGCCCACCGCCGTGTTGAATTCGCCAGTCGTCATACGCGACAGTGTCCGACGGCCAAAGGCGTTGTTGTTGGTTCCTGTAGTGAGGAGCTTGAGAGCTTCGTAGCCAACTGCATTATTCCCGCCGCCAGTATGGACTTCGAGTAGGGCGTGATTGCCGATCGCGACGTTTTCACCGCCGCTAGTCAACCCGGCCAGCGCCAGCCCACCAATGGCAGTGTTGTATTTCCCGGTCGTCAGGGCAGAGAGAGGCGATCCGATCGCTACGTTTCCTTTAGCGTCTTCCGCATGATGAGCGCCGGTCACTACGGAAGCCGGTAGGTGTTCTTCAACTTCCTGCGTGGTGAGCGTGCCTTCGGCATTGGCCTGAGTGGCACCCGTCAAGGGGGCGCCGACGACAGTGCCGAGCGCCGCGACCCCTAGGGTCTTTGCGAGTCGCCGACGCGTGAACGAGCGATCAGGTGTCGACTTCTCGGCGTGTTCGTGCTCCATAGTTGGCCACCTCCATGCGTTGACGATATGCTTCCGAGCCGTCGGGATGGTACAGTATGCGCGCGCCATGCTCAAGGTCTTGACCGAGGCAGTACGCGAGATGCGGGGCGGCGTCGGCGCCAACAATGCATCCCGAGCGCGAGTTGGCGATCTGCCATCAGCCCTGCCCTTGGGTCGCGAGGACGAGCGTCCCCTCTCTGCGAACGTCGCGTGAGACGCCAGGAGGAGCAGACTTCAATGTTGTGGATGGGTGGTGAAGGATCGCTAGGCGGAGATCTTCTCGTCTGTCGTCGGTGATGAGCTCGTGGCCGTTGAACCCTCGCCAGCGTTCCTGTGCGGCGTCCAGCAGCTTGTAGGCCACCGCGAGCGCGGCTTTCTTGGAGCCGGCGCCCTTGGTGACGCGGGTGCGGAGCTTCAAGGTCGCGGAGCTCGACTCGATCGCGTTGTTCGTCCGCAGGTGCCGCCAATGCCCGGCGGGGAAGTCGTAGAACGCGGTCAGCTGCCTACAAGAGGTCAGCGACTGGCTGGCCGAGCACCCACGGTGTAACTTCCAATACGCCCCCACCCACGCCAGCTGGCTGAACCAGATCGAGATCTTCTTCTCGATCCTCTACCGCCGGCTCCGAAGCACGGCATCTTCTTCAGCGAGGAAGGCCTCGCCGAGCAGCTCCTCGCATGATCGAGACCTACAACCAAACCGCCAAACCATCCAACTGGACCTACACCGGCAAGGTACTCGAGGAATAACCCACGAACTTCACGAATGAACCACTAGGACCGGCACCGTGCGACGTGCGGCGCCCGCGGCGTTTGAGTGAGGTAGTGGATCCGCGTGACGGCCGAGAACGGAGGCTTGTGAGCCCCCACGCCCGCCGAATACCTGGACCGTTCGGCGCTCGGCAGATGCGTGAGCGCCGAGATCGTCGTCGTCGTCTTCACCCTCCTCGTTCCTTCCCGGTACGTGCGCGTCAGCAGCGAGTCTTCGCCTTGCTGGATGAGCGGCTCAAACTGGCCTCTGGCCGCTTCGGCGCCTGCTTCGCCGAGGTGCCAAGGCGTGGTTCCGATGAGAGGTGAGGCGCAACGGTCGGCAGGTATCCGCGTCTTGAAGCGGCCGAACTGCCCGGCGCGGGTAAGGAGGATTTCGTACGGGGGGCACTGTCCACCGCATCGCGCCCTTGACCTCGCTGTCAGCTGATCGCGCACCCAGGCGATGTGGCCGTCGCGCAACGCCACCGTCGCATGTTCCGTCCTCTGCTGTCCAGCCCGGCGGCACATGCCCGGTCCCGAACTCCCATTCAACGCTCGAGAAGACCCCGACTTCCGAGCGCATCGCGACGAAGCCGGCGGGGCGGGCAACCGCTTGCGCAACGCCCTCGGCTTCTCGATGCGATGCGATGCGAGCGCCGCGCCGCCCATGACGGACACGACGACCCCGGCGTCCGATCGTAGTGCCCGCTTACTTCATCGCCTCGCGCATCTTGCGCAGCGCGCGGTACACACGACCCTCCACCGTCGTGAGCTTCTCGCCAATCAGCTTGGCGATCTCCGGCACGCTTAGATCGGCGCCAAAGCGCAGGGCGATCGCCTCGCGCTCCTCCTCGCTGAGGATCGCGAGGGCGTGGCCGAGCAGGTCGCGGTCAGCGAGCGACTCCAGCGCCCCAGTCGACTCGGGTTCCGAACCGCTTCCGACGCGTTCGATCGCCCGCGTCTCGGTGGCCCGGCGTCGCGCTTGGTCGCGCAGGCAGTTGAGGGCGATCGTGTAGAGCCAAGCCTTCTCGCTCCCCTTGCGGGGGTCGAACCGCCGCCGCGCGCGGAGGGCGCGCTCGAACGCGTCGGCGAGCAGGTCCTCGGACAGCGCCCGATCGCCCGTGCGATAGCTGAGAAAGCCGAACAACGCTTGGGCGTGCTGGGCGTAGAGGCGCTCGAATCGTTCGTCGCGCATCCGAGAATCATGGCCGATCGATCTTCCGAGGCTACGCACGCCAACGCTCGCACCGTCAGGGTGCCCCTAAACTGGCCGCCATGCGGCACCCCGCCCTGGTTGTCTTGCCGCTCCTGCTCACCGGGCTGGCGGGCACCGTCGTGGCGGTCAAAGGCCGCGAAAGCGACACGCAGTTCATCGTCCGCCAGCAGAACCTCACGTCGATCCCGGCGAGCCTGCTCGAGCGCTTCTTGGTTTCCGCTCATGATCCGCGGCCAGGGCTCGGCGGCGGCAAGGGGACCGCAGCCGTGTGCAGGCCCGGGGGCACCGGCCAGCTCCGAAACCCATGGTCATGCACGGTGCAATACCCGCGGGGCGGCAGCATCACATATCGCGCGACGATCGATCCCCAGGGCTACGTCAACGGCTATAGCCGCCACGCCAAGGTGAGGGTCTACGGCTGCTGTCTCGTGCGCCGAGCGCGCGAATGATCACAGCGTGTTGAGCGACAGCGAGCCCGACTGCAGCCCTTCACGCATGACGCTCGCAGCGACGAGCTGCCGGAATCCGGGCGGTGCGCGGTCGAAAGCTTGGGCAGCGTTGATCGTGAGCGCCTCGTGTGGGTTCAGCTGCAGGGCCCGCTGCGCCTCGGGCCGGGGGTCGAGCTGGTCGGCTGCGAGGGCGATGGCCAGGCCGTAGTGCGCGCTCCAGTTCTCGGATGCGTAGGACTCCGCCTTCCTCATCGCCGCGAGACCTTCCGCGGGGAACCCCTGCTCCAGGTCGCAGTAGCCGAGAACCTCATACGCCTCGGGGCGCACGGCCAGCAGCGAGATCGACGAGAGCGCGCGCTGCTTGGCGACCGCGCAGTGCCCGTTGCGCAGTGCGGCGGCGGCCGCTTGAAGGCGCTGGTATGAGACACCGACGAACAGCGGAGCTACGGCCAGGGCCAGGAAGCCGAGCGCGATCAGCGTGGCGTTGCGCGGCCGCGAGGCGGCTCTCGGACCGCCCTCCCCGCGCGGGGAGGCGAGCGCCGCGCCGCCGAGGATGAACACGACGATCGTGACCGCCGGCACCTGCCAGTCCCAGTCCACCCCCGCATGCACGGCCCAGGCGAGCACCACAGCGAATAGCGCCGCGTAGAGCGAGCGCTCGGGTCGGCGGCAGCGCAGCGCCAGCGTTACGAGGATGCTCAGCAGGACGACGATCAACAGCGCGAGCCCGACGAGCCCCTCCTCGCCCAGCGTCTGCAGGTAGAGGTTGTGGGCGTCAACAACGTTCTGGGCTTCCGCGCGGTGCTGGTCCCAGTAGGAGTGGAAGGTGCCTGCGCCCGCGCCGATCAGAGGATGGGCATCGAATTGTTTCGCTGCGACTTTCCATAGCGCGACACGCCCGTTGCTCGAGGCGGAGGCGAGCCTGTTGCGCAGCTGGGTCTGGTTGGGCGCCGCGTTGGAGTCGGCGAAGCGGTGGTACTGGCGGCTCACGTAGCTCGGCGCGCCCAGGGCGAGCAGCACGATCACCGCCAGCGCCGCCGGCCCACCGAGCAGCGCCCCGCGTGGCAGGCGCCTTAAGCGCTCCGGGAGCGCGTGCGGTCTGGTCAGCCAGCGGTCAAGGCGCAGGCTGAGCGCCGCCCGCAACCCGCCCGCGAGCAGGATGCCGATGCCCACCATCACCGCCACGTGGCGCCCCTGCACGACGGCCGCCGCGGACTTCGGGGTGCCGCCTGACAGGAGCGTCGCGTCGTAGGCCGCCCGCAGGGCGATTGCAGTTCCAGGGAGGATCGCGATCGCGCTGGACAGCAGCGCCCGGGGCCGGCCCACTATCGCGTATACGAGCAGCCCCATGATCGCAACGAGGATCCCGCCGCGCGAGTAGGTCAAGAGCAGCGTGGTGGCCGTCGCCGGCACCGACATCGCCGCCAGGATCCGCACGAACCGGCGCTCGAGCAGGCTCGAGCTGAGGTGGACGAGCAGGATGGTGGCCATGGCGGCAGTCACGCCCAGCGCGTTCCAGTAGCTGAGCGGATAGGCCAGGCGCGCCGTGTAGCCTTCGCCTTCGGTCGGCCACACGTGCGGCAGCACGCGCGAGATCAGGCCGGCCAGGCACACGCCGGTGAGCACCACCGCGAGCGCGTGGACCAGCCAGCGCATGCGCAGCCAGCTGCGTGGAAGCGATCCCAGCAGCGCGAAGGCGAGCAGGTAGAGCAGCGTCAGGGTGTATTCGTCGAGCGCGAGCGCCGTGCTGTGCGACCACAGCGCCGAAGCGAGCTGCAGGACCGCGAGCAGCGTAAGCGCGATCAGGGCGACCGTAAAGCGCCGGCTGTAGCCCTCGAAGGGGTGCTCGCTCAGCATCGTGCGCAGCACCAGCGCCTGCGCGAAGATGATCGCAGCGAACCCCTGGGTGTTGGGGAAGTAGCCGCCCTTGTTGAACGCAAGGTAGAGGATCGCCGCCGGTCCCAGCGCGAGCAGCGCGAGCACGCCGAAGCGTCTGGAGAGCAATTCCAGGCGCGTCGGCGGCGCGATCTCGACCGCGTCCGGGGCCGGCTCGGACAGGCTGTCGGCGCTCGCCATCGGCGCATTGTGCTCGATTCCACGGCGCCGCGAAACGGCCGGCAGACCGGAACGCCGCGAGCGCAGCGCCACAAAGATCAGCAAAGGGCAGTCAGGAAACGGGCGACCCGTTCGTATAAGCCCTGTAAGAGTCTTCGAAAGGAGTTCCCGATGAGCCGGACCGACGAGCCGAGCGAGAAGCCAGACGTCGCCGATATAGCGGCGCGGCTTCGCAGTGCGCGCCCGGAGGCGAGCGCCCTGGAGCTCGATCAGATCAAGCTACGGGTCATGGCGCGAGCCAGGGCCCCTCACGGAAGGGGAA
>Ga0209698_10003645_pt1 | contig 17034 bp, 8 predicted proteins | sample LitLauG_LLR_2012_FD_187203 | JGI IMG/M metagenome (GOLD analysis project Ga0209698, IMG submission 187203) | Freshwater sediment microbial communities from Pennsylvania, USA - Little Laurel Run_MetaG_LLR_2012 (SPAdes) (version 2) | ecosystem: Environmental > Aquatic > Freshwater > Creek >...
GTGCGAGGCCGAGCGGGATTCCGGCGAGAGTGATAGCGACGATGCCGATGAGGATGGCGCTGCCGATGCGGCGGGCCATCAGGATGGCAATGAGAATCAGGCCGGCTGCGGCGAGAATGACTTGCGGGTCGCGGAATTTGCCGATTGATACGAAGGTGGCGGTGTTGGCGACGATGATTTTTGCGTTGCGCAGGCCAATGAAGGCGATGAAGAGGCCGATGCCGGCGGCGGTGCCGTACTTGAGGCAATTGGGGATGCCGTTGACAATTTGTTCGCGAATGTTGGTGAGAGTGAGGATGAGAAAAAGCAGGCCGGAGAGGAAAACGACGCCGAGGGCGGTCTGCCAGGGAACGCCGCGGCCGAGGACGATGGAGTAGGTGAAGTAGGCGTTGAGAGACATGCCAGGGGCGAGAGCGATGGGATAGTTGGCCCAGAGGCCCATGATGAGCGTGGCGATCGCGGCGGAAATACAAGTGGCGAAGAGAACGCCTTCGACTGGCATGCCGGCTTCGGAGAGGATGCGCGGGTTGACGACGACCACGTAGGCCATGGTCATGAAGGTGGTGAGGCCAGCGAGTAGTTCGCGGCGGACGGTGGTGTGATTTTCTTCGAGATGGAATATGCGATCGAGCAAACGGTTTTCCTTTTTTCGTTCAAATAAAAAGGTGGGCCACTATAGGCCGGGAACAGTGCGACGTCAATGCGGAAGCGTGAGTTCGCGGGCGGGCCAGTGCTCGACGATGTCGCGGACGACTCTGTCGCCGATGATTTGAGCGGCTTCCAGCGCGGGAAAATAGGCGGAGTAGTTGCCGGAGACCATGGACTTCAGGCTGTCGGCGGCGGTGGTGCCAGGAGGCTCGCGGTCGAAATTGCTGACGGTGCGGAGGACGAGGACGCGCTGGAGATCGACGCGGTTGGCTTGGCTGAGGAAGGTGAGCGCTTGCATGGTGCCGGTGTCTTCCATGGCGGCCACCATGTAATTCCCTTTTCCGCTCGTGTAGTAACGCGTCCAGGCGTTGGCCCATTCGTTCATTTTTGAGCCGTGCCAGAAGGTGCTGGAGGAAAGAGTGTCACCACGGGTGACGAAGGGAGGCTTGATGGCATTCGGGAAACCGGCGAAGCGCGCTCGCGAGGTGCGGAGAGAATCGGAATCAGGGAGCGGCGTGCCTTTGGTAAGACGAAAGGCCCAATCAACCAGGTGGGGATTGAGCGTGTAGATTTCGCCTTCGAGTTCCGCGCGTGCGGGTTCTTCGTAGGGAGTGGCCCGGCGCAGGGGGACATAGCCGGTCGGCCAATTTTCGGGAATTTGGCGCGCGTCGATTTCGTAGGCGAGATCGCCGTCGAGAACGTGATCGGCCCAGACTGCGGAACCAAGGGAGACGTCGGCGGGATCGCCACCGCCGATTCCGGCGACTAGCCAGTAGGCTTTCGAGAGATCGAAGCGCGGGTCGAGGCCGACAGCCATTACGGACGCGGCGGCTTTGGCAGTGCCGACGCCGGTGAGGATGCCAAGGACGCCGTCTTTGTTCAGGCGCACATGGTGATAGCCGGCAGGGAGAGGAAGGATTTGGTCGAGATGCTCGCGCTCGACCCAGAGTTGGTATTCGCCGGGGGTGTCGCCGGTGTCTTCGCCGCGCTCGAACATGGCGACAACAACGACTTTAATGGGGATTGGCTTGCCGAGAGGGGTGCTTTGGGCAGAAAGCAGCAGCGGGAAAACCGCGAGCAAGAGGAGAAGTGGAACGCATTGATTGACAAGCTTGCTCATGAAATCCCCCGGAGACTTGATCTACTTGATCCGCCTGATATGCTGTGCTGCGAGCGAATGAGAATCTATATCACAGGTGGCAAGCGCAGAATTTGGATTATTGCCCGAGGATTTAAGTAGTTGGCGAATTGCTGGAGGAAGACTTTATGACAAATGAGGAATTGAAGACTTCACGAACGGTCTCTAGTTCCAGTGTGTCGCGCGTTTTCGCTCTCCTCTGGCTGATCGCTGCGCCTTGCTTGGCCCAAGATAAGGCTCCGGCTGCTCCGGCGGTGAAGAGAACTCCGGAACAGTTGGCGGAGCTCAATTTGCAGGCGGCGCGGCAGAATCCGCTGCAGCTTCGGCATTTTCTGCTGGGAATGCCGAAGGGCGGCGATTTGCACAATCATCTGAGCGGAGCGGTTTACGCGGAGTCGTGGATCAGGGGGGGGGCGGAAGATCATTTGTGCGTGGATGTGGCGAAGATGGCTTTTGTGAAAGCGCCGGGGGCCGCGGACAGCGGAGTGGAGCAAGCTGCTTGCGGAGATGGCAAAGTGCCGGCGGCGACGGCCTACAAGGATCAGCACCTATTTGATGCGCTCGTGGACGCTTTCTCGATGCGTGGATTTGTGCCTTCTCCGGGAGTTACGGGGCACGATCATTTTTTTGATGCGTTTGCGAAATTCGGCGGGACGGATCACCGGCACCTCGGCGAGTGGATCGATGAAGTAGCGACGCGCGCGGCGGCGCAGAATGAGCAGTATCTGGAGTTGATGCACACGCCGGAGTACCCACGCACGGCGATGCTGGCGATGGAAATCGGCTGGCAGGAGGATTTCGGGAAATTCCGAAAGGAGTTGCTGGAGCGCGGAATTCACGAAGACATTGCGGCGGCGAGCACGGCGCTGGACCAAGCGGAAGCGATAAGACGAAAGCGCGAACATTGCGGGGAGAAGGATGAGGCGGCGGCTTGCCGCGTGCAGGTGCGGTACCTGTGCCAGGTGTTGCGCGGGTTTCCGAAGCAGATTGTTTTTGCGCAGACGGTGATGTGCTTTGAGACGGCGGCGGTGGATCCGCGCTTTGTGGGAATTAATTACGTGATGCCGGAAGACGGCCAGACGGCGATGAACGACTATGCGCTGCACATGCGGGTGGTGGCATACCTTCACGCGTTGTATCCGAAGACGCACCTGAGTTTGCATGCGGGGGAGATTGCGCCGGGATTCGTGCCGTACGAGGGGCTATGCTGCCACATTCGGCTGGCGGTAGAGCAGGCGCAAGCGGAGCGCATCGGGCACGGCGTGGATATCATGTACGAAGACAAGCCGCACGAGTTGATGAAGGAGATGGCGGCGAATCACGTGATGGTGGAAATCAGTTTGACAAGCAATGACGTAATTCTGGGAGTCAGTGGCAAGGATCACCCGTTCCCGCTGTACCGGCTGTTTGGCGTGCCCGTGGCGCTGTCGTCGGACGATGAAGGCGTCTCGCGGATCGATCTGACGCACGAATACGTGCGTGCGGTGCAGACCTATGATTTACGCTACGCGGACCTGAAGCGAATGGTCCGCACCAGCCTGGAGCACAGTTTCCTGCGCGGGGCGAGCTTGTGGAGCGCGCCGGATGATTTCAAGCATGTTGTTGCGGTTTGCGCGGAAGATCCGCTAGGCGGAGAGAAGTTTTCTTCGCGATGCGCTGATTTTCTCGGATCCAATGAAAAAGCCGGCCAGCAGTGGGAGTTGGAGCGGCGTTTCCGAGCGTTTGAAGCTGGATTGTGACGGGAACGCTTTCCGGCAGAATTGAGTTTTGGTGGAGTGATCTGCGATGCTTCTGCTTGAATCGATAGTCCAGGACATTCGCTATGCCCTTCGCACGATGCGAAACAATGCGGGGTTTACCACAGTTGCGATCCTAACGCTTGCATTGGGAATCGGGGCCACAACCGCGATCTTTTGCGTCGCAAATGCTCTCATGTTCAAGGCGTTGCCCGTACGGGGGGCTGACCGATTGGTCGAAGTGGCGCGTTCAAACATCCCGAATGTGCATACCTACTCAATCTGGAGACAGATTCAAAGCCAGCAGGACATCCTTTCGGATGTTTTCGCTTACAGCCAGACTACCTTCGATTTGGCTAACGGAGGAGGAAAGCAGCCGATCCCTGGATTGTACGTCAGCGGCGAATACTTCAATACGCTCGGCGTCTCCGCGATGTTAGGCAGAACTTTGGCGGCCTCTGATGATCAGCGCGGCGCGGCACCCGTGTGCGTGATCAGCGATGGCCTGTGGCAGCGGCTATACGGCCAGTCCCGAGGCGTCATCGGCCAAACACTCTTTTTGGATGGGCATGCGATTGAAATCGTCGGAGTTGCGCCTCGGCGTTTCTTTGGCGTCGACGTGGGTGAAACCTTTGAGGTCATCGTGCCACTCGAGGCGGAGAGAATATTTCACGGCCGGCGGCCGGCGCTGGACGACCCGCACGCTTGGTGGTTGTCCGTAGTCGGCCGTCTAAAAACCGGAGTTGGCGTCCCCCAAGCAAGCGCAAGGTTGCGAGTTTTGGGGCCCACGATATTCAAAGCATCGATTCCGCCGCATGACGACGAGAAGACTTGGCAATCGTTGCTACGGTTGACGCTAATTGCGCGTCCGATGCGAAACGGAATCTCCTACACGCGGTATCTCTACGGCAATACTACCCTGCTGATGATGGTGATGGTAGGGGTGGCCCTGATCATCGCGTGCACCAACCTAGCCAATTTGCTGCTCGCGCGATCGACAAGGCGGGAACGGGAGATTGCGACTCGACTCGCGCTTGGGGCGAGCCGATGGCGCCTCGTTCGGCAATTCCTGACTGAGAGTCTTGCATTGTCAATCATTGGGGCTGCGGTTGGACTTCTTGTCGCGCGATGGGGAAGCGAATTACTTATATCGGTGGCTTCTTCGCCGCGCGATCCGGCGTTTCTCGATTTGTCGTGGGACCTACGAGTTGTCGCGTTTACTCTAACCACGACGGTGTTGTGCGCGGCTCTGTTTGGAGTGGCTCCCGCGCTTCGGGCCATGAGTTTCTCAATCAATACTGCAATGAAGGGCGGTTCAACAGTAATGGTGGGCAAGCGTAGATTTTCTGGAGCTCTGCTCATTGTGACGCAAGTGAGTTTATCGATGGTGCTGCTTGTCAGTGCGGGGTTATTGGTAAGAACGGTGCGAGCACTGCTTACAAAGGATCTCGGCTATGAGCCCAGAGGTGTTTTGGTGGTTGGAGTCGGCTGGGAGGGAAAGGACGAGAACCCTCAACGCCAAGCATTCGTCGGCGATGAGTTGCTAGCGCAATTCCGATCCGTGACTGGGGTCGTGTCCGCCGCACGGTCCGCTGCGTCAGTCTCCCGTACTACGCAGCCAACTGCAGTCGTTCAAGTGCCGGGAGGTCCCGAGCGCCGCTATCGCAGCTTTCTCATGTTTATCTCGTCCGGGTTCTTTGGAACCCGGCATACTCCCCTGTCGGACGGCAGAGATTTTGCCCCGGAGGACAAGACGGTATCGCCTTCAGTTGCCATTCTCAGCGAAAAGGCTGCACACATGTTTTTCCCCGGAGTAAATCCGCTCGGTTTGAAGTACCGGCAAATCGATCCGGAGAACAACGGGCGGGAGGACATCGTCGAGGTTGTTGGGATCGCTAAGGATGCACAATACAGTCGACCAAACGACGACCCACTTCCGGTCGTATATCGGCCGATCTCGCAATGCCGGGATTCGTGTTCTGCGCCCGGTACTTACGAACTACGATTTTCCGGACCGTTATCGGATATCAGAGAACGCGTGAAGATTGCTGCCGCAAACGTGGATTCTCATCTTGCCCTGGACTTCCGGCTGATGACGGATGAAGTCAACGAAGTTATCCAAAGAGAGCGCGTTACGGCGTTCATTGCAGCATTTTTTGGCTTGCTCACAGTAGCGTTGGTGGTCCTAGGTATTTACGGGGTAACGTCGTACGCGACTTCCCGGAGAACTTACGAGATCGGTGTGAGAGTGGCGTTAGGCGCGCAGCGGGGCAATTTGATCCGGATGATTCTGGGCGAGGCCATCACGGTCGTGGTTGTAGGCGTGGCGCTAGGCCTGGCGGCTGGATTCGGCGCCGCACAGATCATTCGGGGAATCCTTTACGGTGTGCCTCCAAGTGATCCGCTAACATTCACACTCGCGGCTTGCTTGGTGCTTTTCGTAGGTGCGATCGCTGCATTTCTGCCCGCGTATCGCGCGTCCAAGGCGGACCCTATAGTTGCGTTGAGACTCGAGTAAGGACTGCTTAAAACGCAGGAATTATGCGTTTGCCGAAAGCCCTTTGCGATGCATTCTGACGGCGATTTCTCCGGCTGTCACTGCCGCTTGAGCGAACCCGCACAAGTACATCGAAAAATCGAGTTCGTTTCATCCGCAAATGCTCCTTGCACCAAGTCCACGAGACCTGTATCGTAGCCGCTTTTATTCTCAATCGAATCTAGCAAGAAAACAGAAAGGCCCTTGATGGAGACACCTACGCAAACAGGTCCGCAGTCTGGTGGTTACGGATTGCGGCGCGACGCGCTTTCGCCGATGGAAACGCTGGCGCAGTCGGTCTCCACGATTGCGCCAACGACTACACCGGCAGCAACGATTCCACTGGTTTGCGCGCTGGCGGGAAACGGCACGTGGCTGGCGTATGTGCTGGCGACGGCAGCAATCCTCCTCGTTGCGTTGTGCATCAGCCGGTTCGCGCGGTACTCCTCTTCCCCGGGATCGCTTTATACATATGCGTCGATGATCCTTCCGCCGTGGCTGGGGGCCACGGCCGCGTGGAGCCTGCTGCTCGCTTACGTTGCGACGGGATCGAGCGTGATCGGCGGCTTCTATCATTACGCCAACTTGCTGCTACATGACGCGACCGGGCGTATTGCCTCCGCCGTTTTTCTGGCATTACTGGTGACGGCTATATCCATTGGAATTGCTTGGCGCGACGTAAAAATCTCGGCGCGGCTGATGCTGTGGATTGAAGCGGTCTCGGTGACGTTGATTATGACGGTGATTGTGCTCGTTCTGGTGCGGCACGGCCTGCATTTGGATTGGACGCAACTTCGCTTGCGTGGCATGACGGGAAGTGGGTTACGGCTTGGATTGGTGCTCGCGCTATTCAGCTTTGTGGGATTCGAAAGCGCAACGACGCTTGGTGCGGAGGCGCGCAATCCGCTGAAAACCATTCCGCGGGCGGTGATTCAGAGCGCGCTCTTGGCCGGGGCCATTTTCATTTTGTGTGCTTACACGGAAGTGCTTGGATTGAGAACGGTGGGGCAAGACCTGGGGAAAAGCGAAGCGCCTATGCGCGTGCTGGCGAGCGTGGGCGGCGTGCCGGTTCTGGGATTGCTGATTGATATTGGCGTGCTGGTGAGCATGTTTGCGGGGACGCTGGCGTGCATCACGGCGGCGGCGCGCGTGTTGATGCTGATGTCGCACAACGGGCTTGCGCACGATTCTCTGCGCACAACGCACGCAAGGCATGAGACGCCGGGCCGGGCAATTCTTGTGACCGGCATCGCCGCAGTTGCGCCGGTGGCGGTGCTGGCGGCACGAGGCGCTAGCGGGTTGGACGTGTATGGGTGGATGGGTTCGCTGGCTACCTATGGATTCATCGTGGCTTATGCGTTGGTGTGCGTAGCGCTTCCGCGCTATTTGCATGAACATGGCGCGTACCGGCCCGGAGCGCAGATCATTCCGTGGCTGGCTTTCACGGCCATGCTGCTGGCGCTGATCGGGAATCTCTATCCCATTCCGGAAGGTCCCTACGGCAAGCTGCCGTTCATTTATCTCGCGTACCTGTGTGCGGGAATGCTTTGGTTTCTCCTTCAGAGGCGCAGACATGCAGCCCCGCCAGCCGAGAGCTAAGCCGTTTGTTTCGCAGACGCGTTAAACGCCTGGGCGAGCTGGGGCCCGCCACGGCGGGCGCCCCTACAAAAGAATACGAAGAATTGGGCGCCGAGTTTTCCACAGGAAGTAAAAAACAAATTAGTGTGAATCAAATATTTCATTACTGTTACGAGTGGAATTGGAATAGTTTGTTCCCAACATTTTCATCCTGTCGCAAGGCTTGGCGAGGCCGGGAAAATCGCTTTACTAAGCGCAGTTCCGAGAGAGTCCTGGGAGGATTTAATCGGCCAAGTGTATCTCGACAAATTCAGGAGGCCGTTGCGAATGGCTAAAAGCAAGAGAATCCCATTTTCCGTCTTCTTTCTAACTTCCTTCCTCTGCTGTTGCATCCAGTTGGTCATCTCCTTCCCTGTGCAAGCGCAGCAAACACTAGGCGGCATCACCGGAACGGTCACGGATGCTTCCGGCGGCATTCTGCCGAACACGACAGTGAGCATCGTCAGCGACCAGACGAAGCTCAGCCGAACGCAGACCGCGAACAGCGGGGGCATCTACGATTTTGTGAACCTACCTATCGGCAGCTACACGCTGACGTTCACGCACGACGGATTTGAAACGCAAAAAATGCCTGCGATCGTGGTACAGGCCGACCGGACAGCGACGGTCAACGCGACGCTGAAGGTCGGTCAGGTGGGCACGACGGTAACGGTGGAAGCCAGCCCGCTAATGAACGCGGTGGACACAACCAACGGTTACATCATGGAGAAAGAACAGATCGAGTCGATTCCCCTGCCCACTGGAAGTTTTACGGGGATTGCGATTCTCTCGCCGGGAGTCAACGCGGAACTCTCTGGCGGAACGGGCGTGAACAACGGATTGGGCAATCAGCCGATTTGGGCGAACGGGCAGCGCGACACCAGCAACACGTTCATGATGAACGGAGTGGACGCGAGCAACTTGTTCAACGGGAAAAGCACGAGTTCGGTAGCTTCGGCGCGCATCGTGAATAACACGGGCATCGGCGGCGCGGCGAGCCTTTCCAGCACGACGGCAGAGCCGATCCAGAGCACCGCGTCGCCTTATCTGGCGATTGGCCAGGCTTTGCCGACTCCCGCTCCGGAGACCATCCAGGAATTTCGAGTTAATACTTCGATGTATGATGCGCAGCAGGGGTCGACCAGCGGCGCGCACATTGACATCAGCACGGCATCTGGCACGAATGCTATTCACGGCAGCGGCTATATCCATCGCGGAACCGACGCCCTCAACGCCGCGCCCTTTTTCTACAACGCTGACCCGAATATCCCGGCGAGCGAAAAAGTTCCTGAACTTCACCGTTACACCGCCGGCGGGACTCTCGGCGCACCGATCATCAAAGACAAACTCTTTGGCTTTGTCAGTTTCCAGCACACCCATGATTCGGATCAGGAGATTGGCAGTTCGCGCGTGGCGGTTCCCCCGGGATTGACGAGCGACCGCAGCGCGGCGGCGCTGGCCGCGCTGGTCAATGGCAACTTCCCTGCGGCGGCTACAACCAACCCAACCGTCAGCGCTGTTCCCTGCGTCCCGCCAAATCCCTGCGACATCAATCCCATCGCCTTCGGCCTGCTCAATTACAAACTTCCGAACGGGCAATACCTGATTCCTTCGGCCAGCACCAATCCCGCGGTGAACCCGATCAGCATCAACTTCCCGGAAAATGCTTTTACCCTGGGGACTGCCTATTTTCTGGCGAACCAGGCGGTGGGCGACGTGGACTGGAACGTCAACTCCAAGGACACTCTGGCCCTGAAATACTATTACCAGCATGACCCCAGCATCGCTCCTTACGCTTATTCCGGTTCTCCAGGATTCACCCAGCATTTGGATGCGGGCAGCCAAGTGGCCTCCATCACCAATACCCAGACGATTACGCCGAGTTTGAGCGTGGCGGAAGTGTTTGGCTTCATTCGCGAGAAGGTTTACAGCACCATCGACCAGCCGTTTACGCCGCAGCAATTCGGCACGTTCGTTCAGAAGCTCACCGGGCTGTCGCTGCCGGACTCCAGTATTAACACTTTCGGATCCACCTTTTTCCCGGGGATATCGATCGTCGATGATTATGGAAACGCAGCGCCCTACAATACGAATTTTGTCCCCAACGCTGGAGTGAATATCGGGAGCGGCGCCAATTCTCAGGGAGCTTATACCGGCGTGTTTCAAAACCGGTTCATGCCCTCGGCCAACGCCATCTGGGTTCATGGCAAACACACCGCAACGTTTGGCGGCAGTTTCGCTTACACCCAACTCAATACGCGGGACAGGCGCACCAACGATGGGACGATTGCATTCGCTGACTTCTCGCAATTCCTGCAGGGGCAGGTCACTTCCTACAGTTCCAACGGATTTGTGACCACGGCGTTTCTACAGGGCGACGCCAATCGCTACTATCGCTCGAAGGATTCCGCCGCTTACCTTCAGGACAAATTCCAAATCCGCTCCAATCTAAGCGTCACCGCTGGACTTCGCTTTGACGATCATGGCGGCCTCACCGAGAAATACGGGCGCATCTACAACTTTGAACCTTCGCTTTACAACTACAATGAGGCCACCGACACGATTGTCTCCAACGGCTTGATCATCGGCGGCAACAACAAACAGTTCCCGACGAAGGGCGTCAGCAACTCCACCTTGACTGGCAGGCAGTGGGGTCTTGCGCCGCGCTTGGGTATGGCGTGGAGCCCCAAAACATTTAACAACAAGATTGTGGTCAGGGCGGGCTGGGGGATGTACTACGACCGCGGCGAATTGTTCACTTATCTTTCTCCCGGTGTGGCAGCGGGTGTGATTCCCGGCGGACCGTTCGGAGTCAACCAGTCCCCACCGTTCGTGAGTTCGCAGGTTTGTCAGGCGATTGGGAACTTTTATGAAGGATTCATCCCGACGTGCGCCGCTGGTCCGTCAAACGGTGGCTCGTTCAACAATCCCTGGGGCACGCCACTTCTAAACCCGCCGACCGGCAATCCCGCTACAATCTCGCTGCCGAACAAGGGTCTGATTGAACAGGGTACGCAGCTCTTCGCATTCGCCGATTACAATCGGAAAAACAAACTCCCCTACACCTTCAATCAGATCCTGGATATCCAATGGCAGCCGCGAAATGACTTGTTGATCGAGGTGGGGTATGTTGGAAATCTCGGCCGTCATGAGATCATTCCCATTCCGTTCAACCAGGCGGGGATTGCTTCGCCCAGCCACCCTATTCACGGGCAGAATTACACATACGGGTACAACATTCTCGCGCCCTCTGGCTGCAATCCAACGCTAAGCCCCGCAGCCTGCACTGCATATACGCCAACGTGCAATTTGAGCGGCGCACCGGGGTCCACCAGCGGGTGCGGGTTCATGGGCCTACCTGATGGGACTTCTATGATCGCCACGTATGAGGGCGGCAACGTCGACTTGCGCGTTCCTTATATTGGCTACTCGTCGGAATCCGAGTCTTATACGGCAGCGGGCATCTCGGCATACAACGCGCTGCAGGCGCACGTTGAAAAACGGTTGAGCCATGGGCTGCAGGTGGGATTCTCTTACACCTTCTCGCACTCGACGGATGAGCAGAGCGGCATGGGCTTGTTTTATAACGGAAACAATCCTCTGAATCTCCGCAGTGGCTACGGCTTGTCGGACTTCGACCGCAAACATGTGCTGAACTTCACGTATCTCTACCAGCTTCCGAAATTTTATGAATTGACATCGCTGAAGGGCCGATTCGCGGATGGCTGGGCCATCTCCGGACTTGCGATCATCCAAAGCGGTCAGCCATATAGCGTGGTCGACTACTCCGGTGCAGTTGGCAGCATCTTCTACGGCACATCTGACGGCATCACAAATCCGGTCGTGCCGCTCGGTTCGTGCAGCCCGTCGAAGGCGCTAACAGGTGCCAGTGGAGCTACGCCGGGTGTGCCCGCGTTGAACGCTGCTTGCTTCACGCTCCCGGTGCTCAATCCGGGAGATTTAGGCGGCGCAATCGCCCCAGGCGACACTTACGAAACCAATTTCACTACCGGGCAGCGCAACATCTTCCGCCAAGCCTGGCAAAAGCGGACCGATGTTTCGCTGTTGAAGACAACGCAAATCACCGAGCGGGCTTCGCTCAGATTTAGTTTTGAAGTTTTCAACGTCACGAATACGCCGAGCTTCGACATTCCCGTCGATAACGTGTCGCAAAACTTGTTCTTCAACGATTTCCCGGTTTACGGGTCGAGTCTTTATTCCTCGCCCACAGCAAGTGGCTTGGGGATCGTAAACAAGACGATCGGAAGCCCACGACAGATTCAAATGTCGCTGCGTCTGAGCTTCTGACACACCCGCGCTTCAGAATAACCAAAGAACCTGGACAGCTACCGCGAGGCGGCCGGGGGGACTTGCGGTTGACATGGTGGTGCGGGAAGACTAGGCTCGCCCCCCTATGAAGAACCACAAGCTTCTTCTCTGGTCCCTGACGGTTGCGTTGAGTGGGTTCCTTTTTGGACTGGATACTGCGGTGATTTCTGGCGCGGAACAGACGATCCAGAAAATCTGGCAGTTGAACAATTTTACGCATGGCTTGGCAGTATCGATGGCCTTGTATGGCACTGTGTTGGGAGCCATGTCTGGAGGTCTCTTCGCCGACAAACTCGGGCGCAAAACGAGTTTGTTTTGGATCGGCGCTTTGTTCCTGGTTTCTGCTTTGGGCTCGGCTCTTTCCCAAGACATTTACGTGTTCATGGGTTTCCGTTTGATCGGGGGACTGTGCATCGGAGCGTCTTCGGTGGTTTCCCCCTTGTACATTTCTGAAATCGCGCCACCCGCGAGAAGAGGCCTGCTGGTGGCGTTATTCCAATTCAATATCGTATTTGGAATTCTGATCGCTTACGTTTCGAATTATCTGCTTCAAAGTACAAACAGCCCCAACGACTGGCGGTGGATGCTGGGCATCGTGGCAATCCCATCCCTGATTTTCACTGTGCTCACCCTGTTGATTTCCGAAAGCCCGCGGTGGCTGGCGCTGAAGAGGAATGACTTGGCAGGAGCGAAAGGCGTACTAACCGAGATTGACCCGGGGGCCGCGGACGCGACACTGGCTTCTATTCTGGCTTCCAGAGATCGCGCCGAGGCCAGTCCGAGCAAAGCATTTTTTTCCGCTCACTACCGCTGGCCGATTCTTCTTGCATTTTTGCTGGCTTTTTTCAACCAGCTCTCCGGCATCAATGCCATCATTTATTACGCGCCTCGGATTTTTGAAATGACCGGATTGAGCAAATCGAGTGCGCTGCTTTCCACCGCGGGCATCGGCCTAGTGAATCTCGTGTTTACCATGCTGGGGTTGTCGCTGATTGACCGCTACGGACGCAGGATCTTGATGTACATCGGCTCGTTCGGGTACATCATTTCCCTGGGCCTCATTGCGCTGGCTTTCTACCGCAATTCCTTTGGAGGCATGACGATTCTGGTGTTGGCGTTCATCGCCTCGCACGCGGTGGGGCAAGGTGCGGTGATTTGGGTTTTTATTGGCGAGATTTTCCCCAATGAAGTGCGGGCCGCGGGGCAGTCGTTCGGGTGCTTCACGCACTGGACCTTTGCCGCCATCATCGCGAACGTTTTTCCGGCACTGGCCGGGCGATTCGGCGGGGCACCGATCTTCGCTTTCTTTTGCGGAATGATGGTCTTGCAACTCCTGTATGTGATTTTCATGATGCCGGAAACCAAAGGCATCGCCCTCGAAGACATGGACACGCAGTTGGCTCACTAGGCCGGCGGAGAGAATGACTCAAACGAGCGCTTTCAGGACCGATGCCAGTACATACCCCACCCGAGGTAACGGGTGGCGGCTTCGTGGACGGCTGAGGCTACCGTAGAAAAGTTTGCGGCGACGTGATGCTCGAAGCCGCGTTCGCAGATATAGCGTAAGAGTTTCTGCAGGTGCGGAATGCGCACGACGCCGGCGCCGCCAAACGTTTCCAGCGAATCGTCGGTAAAGGCGCCTTCGCCGACATAGCCGCGGATTTTTCCTTCACGGTCGTCCGTCGAGAAGCGGGCGAAGCTCATCGCACCGGGCTTGACTCTTCCCACGCAGGTGCCAAAGGTGTTTTCCTTGCCAACCGTCCCGGCGATGATTTCCTGGAAATCCATGCGGACGTCCTGGAAAAAGTGCTTAGGAAGGTTGCTGCAATGGAAACAGACGGCCTTGTCGGGATCTTCAGCATAGTTGTTATTCCAGTCAAGCAGCGCGCTGGGAGTTTCGGAAGCCAGTTGCAGAGCGTGCATGCCCACTACTCCGGCGATGTCGACTTCGCAGGCGCTGGACATGCCTTCGTTGCTCATCATGCTCATGACTGTGCAAGGCACGACGCCGAAATATTCTTCCAGGGAAGTCCAGCATTGAATGGCGCTGATGGCGACTTCGGTGTCGCGCATCCAGCCATCGACGACGGCGCCGAGCTTGGACATCTTGAGAAGAGCGGCGTCCGGAATGCTCTGCGTGGAAACATACTTTCGGATCGATTGGAGTTTTTGTTGAGCGACGGGGTCATCATCTTTCATGCGGGCGATGCGCCCGAGGACTTCGGAAAGATCGATGGTTTCGACGGAGATTCCGTTGGCTTCGAGGATCTTTTCGCTGTAGCGTACGGTATTGAACGCGGTGGGGCGCGCGCCTATGGCGCCAATACGCAAGCGCCGCAAGCCTTTCACCACCCGGCAGACGCTGAGGAACCATTCCAGGTCGCGGCGGAACTCGGCCGATTGCGGAAGCTCGGTGTGGAGAGTGGTCAGCGAATACGGGATACCGTATTGCGAGAGATTGTTGCAGGCCGACATCTTTCCGCAAAAACTGTCGCGTCGATCGCGGATGGACATGCGGCTTGGCGTGTCAGGCGTGGCCTGCACCAGGATAGGCACGGGCAGCCCTGCCATACGAAGAGTGTCCGCAATAGCGCGCTCGTCCCCGAAATTGGGAAGGGTAACGACGATGCCGTCGATGGCTTCGCGATGTTTCTTGAACAAGTCGGCGCAGCGGCGCGCTTCCTGACGCGTTTCCACCGCACCAAACTTCGATTCCGCTTCCGTAAGTGCTACGACCTTTACGCCCGCGGCTTCGAGAGCCGCGCGCATTTCCTGCTGGCCGGAGCGAGCCAGATGATCCGGGAAGAAACCGCGATTCCCCACGATCATGCCGAGAGTCATTTGCCGTTTCGCCGATTCGCTCATAAACCTTCTTTCTATGAAAAAAGCCGAGAGGTGTGAATGCGCTGAAGTCTAGGTCAGAGAGCCTGCCTTAAACGCGAGCACAAGACCGAACAGAGATCATGAGTTGCTTGCAGCGAAAAACAGAGTCCCCGGAAGAGGTCACACAGGGGGAGTGCTGTAAACGCTTGCATTTGGACAATATTTCCGGGCTCGGGCTGTTGTCAAGGAGAATTGGAAGTCCGGCTTGCGCCCAACCGGAATGAGCCATCGGAGCTGTGACAACCTCAGCTTGAGCAAGCGTTTACAGTGCATTAGAATGCACGACAGCAGCCTTTCTTAAGTGACCATGCAAAATAAACAAAACGAGCTAATGGACCTCAATGCCGTTGCGAAGAAAGCCGGGGTGTCCACGGCGACCGTTTCGCGGGTCCTCAATGACTTAGACGTCGTAAAGAGCTCAACCCGCGCGCGTGTCCTGAAAGCGGCCCAAGATTTGAATTATCACCCCAACCTGCATGCTCGTTCCCTGGCCCGGGGCAAGAGCCGCACTCTGGGAATTCTGATCTCGAATATGGAAAACCCGTTTTTTTTCGATATCTTTCGGGCGCTTGAATCGGCGGCGCACGCTCGTGGATATGAGGTGGTCGTCGCGAACACGGATTACCGCTCGGAGCAGCTCTTAACGAGCGCGCGCCTGATGATTGGCTGGCGGGTTGCGGGCCTCGCTGCGATCGTCTCTGAGATGGATGAGGATCTCATGCAGATACTGACGGATAGCAGAATCCCCATGGTGTTTTACGATGTTGGAACTCCCCGAAAAAATATCACCACCGTGCGCGTGGACTACCGCGGAGGAATGAAGAAAATCGTGGAGTATCTCTACTCGCTGGGACACATACGAATGGCATTCGTGGGCCATCACTCTACGCTGGGACCACTCAATGAACGAAGGAAGACGTTTCTGGACTCCGTGGCTCAGTGTTCTCCGAGCGCGGAGGCTCGCATCGTTGCGGGAGTGGATGGCCTGGAGGGCGGGCGTCAAGCGGCTCGCGAGCTGCTTGCTTCCGGGTTCCATCCGACCGCGATTATCTGCGTAAACGATTTTATGGCGGTGGGAGTGCTGCGGGAACTGCGCGAGCAAGGCATTCGGGTTCCGCAAGACGTCTCCGTAACGGGTTTCGACAACATCAGACTCGCGGAATTCTGCTCCCCGGCGCTTACGACGGCTCATATTCCGCGCGAGCGGATTGGCCAAATGATTTTTGAGAGTCTGGTGCCCGATGCAGGGAAAGAACAAATGGCCGGGCGGGAGATCGTGATCAAGCCGGAACTGGTCGTACGGGAATCCACGGCAGTAGCTCGGAATGCTGAAAAAGCGGAGGGAAATCAGGAGAAGATTGTCGCGGACTGACATGTGATTGTGGTACCCGCCAGCGTGTTGTTAGGTGTCTTTAGCGTGTTCAATGGTTATGACGATTTTTCCTTGGGCATGTCCTTCTTCTAGATAACGGATAGCATCGGCCGCTTTACTTAACGGGTAACGCCGATCAATAACGGGTACAATTTTCCCGGCTTCGAGAAGTTCTTTCAGAAAAACCAAATCCTTCTGGTTAAGATCCGCTATGAAGAAACGTGCCTTCTTGCTGCCCATTCGCGATAGTAATGGCGCCAGTAACATACCTCCGAAAATTTGAGGCAATCCACCTCCGACGACTACATATGTTCCGTTCTGAGTCAGCAGTCGCCAATAGTCGAAAATCGAATGGTGGGCATTTGCGCCCATGATCAGATCGTAGCGCTCCGCGCGCTTGGCGAAATCTTCCTGCTTGTAATCAATGACGTGGTCTGCGCCGAGCGATTGTGCCCTTTCCACATTCCTTGTGCTGCACACGGCAGTGACTTTCGCGCCGAAAGATTTGGCAATCTGGACCGCAAACGTCCCCACTCCACCAGACGCGCCATCAATTAGAACCTTGTGACCCGGCCGGATCCCACCCTTATCTCGAAATCCCTGTAGGACGGTGAGTGCCGCCACGGGTACAGCGGCTGCCTCCTCAAACGAGAGGTTGGCAGGCTTCAGCGCCAGCTTATCTTCAGGAACACACACATACTCGGCAAAGGCCCCTCGCCACGCGCCGAACACCTCGTCGCCAGGCTTGAACTGCGTGACGTTCCTGCCGACTGCT